>Ga0172379_10005699_pt1 | contig 17258 bp, 19 predicted proteins | sample GrowelOW334metaG_FD_119756 | JGI IMG/M metagenome (GOLD analysis project Ga0172379, IMG submission 119756) | Groundwater microbial communities from an aquifer near a municipal landfill in Southern Ontario, Canada - Groundwater well OW334 metaG | ecosystem: Environmental > Aquatic > Deep... | reverse complement strand
TCCTCATCTGTTAATCCTGTTCCAATTTTTGCCACTGTTACAAACTTATCCTGTTTTTCATCTCTTACTCCAACCAAAAACGCTCCAAGACCAAAATCTGTTCTTTTACCTTTCCCAAAGTCGTATCCCATCACAAGACAGTCGATAGTGTCATTAATCTTAGAAGAATAGCTTCTTTTGTATTTAATCCAGTTCCACCCCCGGGCACCCGGTTGATAGATCCCGTCAATTTTTTTGGCAATCACCCCTTCTAGTTTTTTGGCAATTGCCTTATCAAAAATTTGTTCTAACCTATCTTCTTTATCCACCTCTTCCTGGTGGTCAACGACAATTATTTGCTTACTAATATCTTTATTTTTTACAGTCACCTTTTCAAGTGCGTGTCGGCGTTCAATAAACGGAAGTTTAATAAAATTTATTCCATTTAAATATAAAAGTTCAAATGCAAAAAGTTTTAAAGGTACTTCTATTGCCTTCGCTCCAATATCATATTTTCGTTTACGTTGAACAGTTTCTTGAAACGGAAGAAACTCACCCGTCTTTGGATTATAACCAATCGCCTCTCCTTCAATTATTAATTCATCCGCTTTAACTTCTTTTTTCACCCCTTCAACGATATCGGGATACATAAAAGTCACATCCTCAAGACTTCTGGAGAATAATTTAACTTTAGGAAGGTCCGTCCCTTTAGGGTCGGACCTTAAATAATGTATTTGTAACCTAAATCCATCAAACTTTGGCTCGACCAAACATCTACCTATTTGTTTAATTATTTCCTTGGCCGATGACATTCTTTCTGCCTTCATCATGATGATTGGGGTAAAAATTTTCGGCTCTATTTTTTTTAATCCTTCAATCCCTTTTTCCTTTAAAGTTTTTCCAATAAATCCCAGATCTGGCCTAACATGATAGGCAGTTTCAATGGTGGGACGTAAACTTTTATCATCCTTTAACATCCAAGAATAGGCATCCAATATAGTCATATCGGAAAATCCCAGACGAATTATCCCGGTCGGTAGGCGGACCAAATAACGTCCGGATAGTGGATCAAGCTGACGAATAAGTTGTGACAGTAAACTAGTCTTAATTTCCTGGGAGCCGTTACCTGAAGCCGTTGCTAATCGATAAAAATAATTATAAACCACCAACACTTCCATATCTTTTTCTTCAAAAGAAGTATATAGCTTTTTGAAGTTTTCAACCGTTGCCCCAAGATCTCCACTCTTTTTAAACTCTTTTTCAAAATAATTTCGGTCAATGTTGAGGGCGGACATGGCCGATTTAATGATAGTTCTCTCTGCCATGCCAAAATCTATTCCTTCATAAGCAGGTCCGACTCTTCCCTGAAGCAGATAAACCACTTTTCCTATTTCATCAGCGCTTAACGACTTAAATAATTCTGCTAAAATTCTCGTGATTTCCAGGCGGGACGAGTTTTTCTCAATCCTTTCAAAATATTTAGCAAGTTCTGAAAATTTCATAAATTAAACCATAACATAACGAGCCGATTTAGTGCTGCCGATTTTTTTAAGTAAACCCTTTTTTATCAAATCCTGAAGATCCCGCAAAACTGTATCTTCAGAAACATCAGGAAAAACATCACCAAAAGTCTGATTTTGTATATAACCTATTTCCTGAATATATTCGATCATCTTCATCTGTCTTTCCGTTAAAAATATCTGTTGACCACCAAATTTTTCCTTTAATTTAACGTCTTTAGATAATTTTAAGATCTTTTCTTTTACTTTTTCAAATTCTATCCCTGCACCAGACGTAAAATATTCTAGCCAACTGGTCAGATCCCCCGCCGAAGCCTTTTGTAAGTTTTGATAATAGGTGATCGCATCTTTATCATAATATTCTTCAAGAGAAAAAAATCGTCTAATATCATAGCCCCCCAAAAATAAAATTAAAGTGGCCAAAACTCGAGAAGCTCGACCATTACCATCTAAAAATGGATGAATACGAACCAGTTCATGATGGGCGATCCCCGCTTTCAAAACCGGATGTAATTTATCTTTGTCATCACGGTTCAACCAATAGATAAATTCCCTCATCAAAAATGGTACTTCAATCGGTGGCGGGGGTCGAAAGGTCACTTCGCCATTGGCTGAATTCCTGATAATTACTTGTTTAGTTCTATATTCTCCCAGTCCATCCGGCGGTAAAATTTTATCGGTCAAGATCCGATGAAGTTTCTTGATTATTTGCTCGGAAATTTTATCAATTTTTTTGTTGGCCTCGTCATCGATAAACTCGATTACTTTTCGATAGTTGATAATTTCTTGAATGTCACGTGGTCGACCGATAACGTCTTTTCCCATAAGAATATCCTTAGCATCATCTTTGTGAAGATTATTACCTTCAATATGTGTCCCGTGATAAGCCGATCTAATAAGAGCTTCTTCTTTAAACTGTTTTTCCCAGAGCGGTAAAAGAGGAGAATGCTTGATCACTTCTTCTGCTGCTTCGATTTTGGAAATGTTGATTAATATTTTATTGGTAATGACAAAAGTAGGATTGAACATAGAATAATTATAGCTTATAATTTGATCATGGTCTACGCTTTTACCATTAATTCCACCAGTTTTCCGGCTGCTAAAGTGGCGAATGTTGGTCAACTTTTAAATCTTGCTTTGCCTTTGGCATTGACTGGTGCCGGGTTGATTTTTTTAGTAATCACCCTTAAGGCTGCTTTTGATATCTTGACGAATGGAGATAATCCTGATGCCTTAAAAAAAGCCTATGCCGCAATTACAAATGCTGTCCTAGGCCTGATCATTGTTGTAGCCAGTTTTTTAGCCGTCCAATTATTAGGAGTTGTCCTAAAAACTAATATTTTACCGAAATGAAATTACTAACACAAAATGACCCTGCAATTGACGCCTTGTTTGGCGGTATCTCTCCACCAGCCGCCATGAATCTTGGTGGTAATGATCCCGCTCAGGGATTGGGAAACTTTATCGGTTTTGGGATCCAAATGTTCATCCTCGTCGCCGGGATGTTTTTGATCCTTTATCTCCTCTGGGGAGCATTTGATTGGATTGTTTCTAATGGAGATAAAGAAAGACTAACTAAAGCTCAGGCTAAAATTACCAATGCATTAATTGGAATACTTTTGGTTTTTATCGTTTTGACTATATTCAATGTTTTAGCTGGAGATGTTTTGAAAATAATTCGCCCTGATCCTGATGGAAACGGATTTGAAATCAAATTACCTACTCTTGGACAATAAGAGTCCTTCCTGTTAATTCGTTTATTTTTTGTCCGTTTATAATCACACAAGGAATTTTTTCATCGATCAGTTTGAGGCATTCTTCAACCTTACTCTTCATTCCTCCAGAAGTATCGACTTCTTTATTGTCATAAAAGTATGATTTTATCTTTAAATAGTTTTCTCTATTAATTTTATCGATAGTTTTTCCATTATTATCAAGGACGCCATCGGTCGTTCCACAAAAAATAACTTTTTCAACAGCATGACCACTATTTTTTAGATCAATGGCCATATCAACCATAAATCTATCCATCGATAAAATTGAAATTCCTAATTTTTTGTCATTGACCAAATCGGCATGAAATACAGGAACAATGTTATTCTCCAACAATTTAACAATTGAACAATCTAACAATGAAACAATCTTCCCATTTTCATACTCGGCTATTTTTGATGGTTCAATTGACACTGATTTTATCCCTTCGCTATTTAATGAATCAACAACGATCTGATTGATTTCCTTGACGGCTTTTTTAATAAAAGGTAACCCCTCTTCCAAATTATTTTCGTATTTTTTGGCCACCGGATGCCCGAATCCCCCTGCACCTGTGGCAATAATTAATGACAGGTCTTTACTATTTTCAATAATTTCCTTTACCTGTTTTACCAGGTTTTCTATGACTTCATGTCTTGCTACGTTGATCTTTGTTTTATCGGTGATCAACGACCCACCTAATTTAATTAAGATCAGTTTTTTCACTAAATAATTCATTTTATCTTATAAATTTTACTTCCCAGAAGTATATAAACCTCATCCTTATATACCACGAAGTCTGTCCCAGTAGATAATATTTTCGCGTTCACCTGCTCTTGATAATCTCCATTCTTACCCATTATATAAATCGTCCCCCGACTTTTATCCCACCCATAAACTTTTCCCGAATCCTTGTTGGTGAATATTTTATTTATGTTAACATTGCTATCCGGTAGATTGGTTTTAAACTCATCTCTTAAACCTGAAGTATATTTGAACATAACCGAATCCCCGGCCAAATAAACTGAACCATCTATCGATAGAGAATTGACTTGAGACAGATCAATCGTTTGACCCGGTTCAAAATATGAGTTCTTGCCACCAAACCCAGACTGCGCGCTCATATATTTCCAAATTCCATCCTTCCCTTGGTCCAATAAATAGATATTGCCGTTGAAAACTGCCATGCCCACGATCTTTCCCCAATCCTTATCATACTCAATCACTTTTTTTACTTTACCATCAACCATTTGATAAAGACCTTCGCCCATTACATAAAAATATTTTTTATCCTCAAACAAAGCGATCAGAGAAGATGTTTTGATTCCACTAGACTGGTCTTTATCCAAAGACTTTTTATCTAGTGAGAGCTCATATAACACCCCTCTATTTTTATCACTAACCAGAAGACGGCCGTCATTAAGATACATTTTGTCTCCCTTGGCATTTTTATCATCAACCGTTAGATCAAAAAATTCCGTATAATTTTTCTCTTCTTTTTTCAAAATTTTATTTTCGGCATCCGAGATCATTTTATCCAACCCAATAATCCTTTCGTTCTTTGTCCCCACTTCTTTTTTTAGTTTATTAACTTCATCTTTACTATCGGCAATCAAACTCAAAGCGCTAGACATATTTAAAAACGACACCTGTTCCGCTTGGTCTAATTTTTGACTTATAAGTTCTCGGGTTAAGCTAATCTTTTTCTGATTGCTTTCTTGTGAGCGACGCATATACCCTAGACCGACGCTCCAAAATAAAATTACCCCCAGAATAAAAACTGTGATGAATGTCAGAATTTTTTGTTGACCGAATCGGTTATAAAATTCTTTTAAGCTAAATGCGGGCATTTTAATTCCCGGTTTTTCAAAAAAATCATTGACCGGTTTAACATCCTCCTCTAATTTTTTTAGTTTAATAAACAATGCCGCTGTACCTTGATCATCTTTAGCCAATAATGCCGGAGTAATTTCATCAATTATTTCTGAAATTGGCCTGTGGTCGATTTTTTGGTTTAGACCTGATTCTTCACCCAACAAATTCATAAATTTGACAAATGTAAAGACAAAAATATCCTCTTCCTTAATATATCCTGAGGCTGATTGATCACCTTCGGCTATAAGGGCCAGTTTATTATTTCGACGTATATAAACCTTGCCTTGATTAATTGATTTTAAATAAAAAATGTTTCCCTTTAAATAGCCGGCCGAAAGAGAAAATCCCAAGGGAAGATTTTTTTCCTTGATAATATTTGAAATAAAGGTGTCAAATTGTTGTAAATTCTCGATGACAATCGCGCTGATCTTCTCTCTTATAAATGAGGTTAGTTCTCTTCCCTTATCCGGAGTGATTCCCGTTTCGATCTCGATCGCCAAAAATAAGTTGTTTTCGTCAACAAAACCGGAAAAACCATCAGCCTTCTCATGTCCTAAATAAAATCCAATGTCTTGTTTAAACATATTTTTATACCAAAAATACCGCTATTACTAATAGTATCAGCAATATCAATGAAACCGTCACCTGAAAAGAACTGACAAAAAGGATCAGCCAGTTATATTTATCTTGCAAAGCTTTATCCATGGTTTTTACCTGTTTAGCTATTACTAAGGCGTAAAAATAGTAAAAAATGGCAAAAAAAGAAATAACGATTTTGAAAAAGATATTAACTATTCCCATGTCATTTATGGATGAAAAAATATTTTTAAAGTCCATGTTTTTTACTTAACAATTTATTTATTAACTGAACTGCGTCGGTAGGATATGGAACATCGTTAAATTCAACATATTCTGTTGTTCCCGCAGTTTGAATTTCGATTGATCCGTAATCAAAAAGTGACTCAAAGTATCCCCCACTTTTGACCGTTATGTCTTCGATCTTTCCCAATTGGGCAACGGTAATCTCTTTGTACAAAACAGCATAAAAATCGATATCAATTACTCGCTTACTGGTCACTATCCCTACGTTAAAGTACCAATTTAGAATATTAAACAAGATATAACTTAGAATAAAAACGACAAAAAATATATTTATAATAAATATTTGTCCAGAACTTAATATATCTTTAATAAAGATATTTAGAACAAAAAGAAGAATAAAAATCAAGATTGAGCTAAAAATCCAACCGATTTGAGTAAAAGGATGACTGCGAAGTAGTAAAAATACTTTTTCGCCTTCCTCATGAGTTTCGAAATTAATATCCGGATTAAGGCAATAAGATCGTAGGACCGAACTTTTTTTATTATTGTTTTCCATCCATATATATTATATACTATTACTCGCCCTGGTTACTTGAGCGACTTGGTACCACCCTTTTCCATCCCGAACAAGGTCGTGAAACGAGTCAGCGCCGATGATACTAATGTCGAAAGATGAAGGGAAAGTAGGTCGTAGCCGGGGCATTTTTTTACTTTCATGATTTAAAAATTATCTTCTTAGGCACTTCAAACGTTAAATTATCTTTGATCTCTTCCCTTTTACAGCTCTTCGCGACATTCGTTAGATCTATGTTTTTATCCTTGATAAAGTCTTTAACCAAATTATTATCAACCAAGTCGTTTATATTCAAAAGCCCCATATAATTTTCCGCCATACTAACATAGTTTGATAAACCGCATTTTTTTTCACCATTTAATTTACCGACCTCCCAAATATATACACAGTCGCCATTCAATAAATAATTACTTGATTTATTTTTAAATAAAACTTTTTTGTCATGGATAAACAGATCGTCGCAAACAATCGGCCCCTTAAGATCAAATTTAAATTCATTTTTTTGCACAATTGGTATTGCTGTAGGGGCTTTATTTATCAAGCCCAATTTTTTATTTTCCGAGTCCGTTTTTGGCACATTCAATTTTAAAAATAATGAAAAAATAAAAATAAAAATCGGAATAATTATTACAGCCTTGGAAACGAAAAAAAAGAAGCCGTGAAGACTTTCATTATCTGTAAAATTAGTTTTCATTTTTAATCGCCTGATTCTATTTGCTTTAATTTTTCTAATTCTGGAAGAGTTTTCCCAACGATCCCCTCCAAGTCACCATGCATACCTAGAAGATTATCTTTCACACGATCAATACTTTTTTCTTCGCGAGCCCATTTTTTTATAAACCAATCTTTTTCTTTGTGTAGTTCATCACGTAAGCTGTTGTAAGATTCATAGATTGCTTCAACCCGCTGTTTAAACTCAACGCTCGTTAAATAGTTCCATAATATTTCTTTTTTTTCTTCCTTTCCTTTATTGGCTGACCTGAGACTAAAAAGCTCCATCAAATTATTTCTCAAAGAAATAGCGGCTCCAACAACTGTTTTGTAATCAACTATCCAGATCCCGTCTTTTATCCCAAAGCCATTTATGTCTTGAGGTAATACCTGAGTGACGATAATCGCCAACTCCGCTTTTATTTCTCTTTGGTCTTGTTTTAATTTAGAAACCCATCCCTCCGTCCATATTTTAGTTCGCTTCGATTCCCAAAGGATCGTTCCACATTTTTTTCCAACATTGTTTTTTACTATCTGAATTAGGTCAGCTCCTCTAATACCTTTTGGCACATCAACTATTTCATCGTAAAGAAATTCCTCGCTCAAAATTTTTTTCAGTTCATCTTCCATTACTTCTCCTTGTGATTGTTGAGAGCCCTGTTCTAATTTTCTTTTATATTCTTCGACCATTTTCATCGCGTCCGATATCTTTTTATCTTTTTCCAAGATCTTTAGTTTATTTTCTTCGTCCGACTTTCTTTTTTCCTCTTCCCTAATTTTTTCTTGAGAGATCGTTAGTTTTTTTTCCATTTCAATTCTTTGATTGTCACTTTCCTGTTTTATCTGACGCATTAATTTATTCAGCTCCAACGTCTGTTCTTGTAGAGTATTTTTTTGTTTTTTTAATTCTTCTAATTCATTTGACTTGTCCTTTAGTTGCATTTCCATTTCTTCTTTTGCTTTTTCTTTAAGTTTGATCGATTGGTTTTCTTTCCAACTGCGCGCCTCTTCATTTAATCGTTTTTTTTCCTATTCTAATTTTTTATCGTTCTCTACTTGAAGTTTTTCTTTTATTTCATGAGAGAATGCTTGATCTAACGGAAATTTTTTGTGACAATGAGGGCATTCGATGATATCATTCATAGAGAAATTATAGCAAACCTAAAGCCCGGCTTATTTGGTAAAATATAATACTTTTGGGGAGTGGTGTAACGGTAACACGCCTGCCTTTGGAGCAGCGCGACTCAAGGTTCGAATCCTTGCTCCCCAACAAATGTTTGTTAAAAATTGGGGTTAGTATTTAATCGTCTCCGGGACTGTACCATCAAGATGAAATTTTCCAGTTTTGAAACTTCCATCCTTAATATCTGCACCGCCTATTTGAGCTATTCTCCGTTCTATCATGTCCTCAACTAGTCCTGCTACCGGTTTAGCGATTGATTCCGGAACGGTGACTCGTCCGATTTGAATAGTGGCTGGATTGACCGAAAGTATATTATCTGTCATTCCGCCGGTACCCTTTATATAAAACGGCAAATCTCCGGCAATATATTTTATATATTGCTTTCCTTTATCGATTTCTGAGTTGGAATATCCAAGATTTTTTGCGAAAGTTATCCCTGTAGCAATTTTGAGCATTCCTGAAGCTTCCCCTGTACCGTCAGGATTAAAACGCACCTGAACATTATATAACGGAAAATATTTATTTCTCATTCCCCAGACTGCAAAAACTGAAGTGATTTCCTGGCTTGAAAGATCTACGTTTAGTTTTACTTTTCCCGTCCCGTTTGGTTTACCATACTTGGTTTCAAATGTTGTCACAAGCGCCGGATCGGCCTTCATCCCCAGATCTACCTGCTTTGCTACAAATTTTGAAAAAAACGGCATGACTCCAACATAACTTAGACCAGCAATAACTAAAACCACCAAAACGAACAAGAAAATAAATAATTTTTTCATAATAAGATTATTATCTCACTTTTATTTTTTTTGTAAATATATTCCCATCACTTATATCCCTTGGCTTGAATATTAACTATACATCAAACTAATTTCACATAATAGATTTTGGAGTATCCAGCAGAAGTTTAAATCCTTGCTCCCTAACATATAACTTTAAAATATTTTGTACTTCTTGTAAACATAATCGTGTTATGATGGATTTATGATGGTGAAAAATATTTTTCCTCATATTGATAATAGTTATAGCTGTATTCACGTCACAAAAAAAGACGCAGACAAAGATCTTCAAGATGAGACATTTGGCGAAAAAGCAAAATAATATGAATTATATTAACGTTGGTAAGGAAAATTCTAATAATATCGATCTCTATTTTGAAGACCGCGGATTAGGCAAACCGGTCGTCCTTATTCATGGTTTTCCCCTAAGTGGTGCCGCCTGGGAAAAAGAAGTGGCGGCTTTAATTAAGGCAGGCTACAGAACCATTACTTATGATCGCCGTGGATTTGGTAAATCAAGCCAACCGAAAACCGGATATGACTACGATACTTTCGCCGCTGACTTAAATACGCTAATGACAAAACTCGATCTCAAGGATGTTGTTTTAGTTGGTCACTCAATGGGCACTGGTGAAATTGCTCGATACCTAAGCGCTTACGGTTCTAAACGCGTAAAAAAAGCTGTATTTATTGCACCAATTCCTCCATTCATTTTAAAAACAGAAAACAACTCAGAAGGAATAGATCAAAGCGTCTTTGATGCGATTATGAAAAGTATTAAAGTCAATCAGCTCAACTACTTGGCAAAATTTTTCTCAGATTTTTATAACCTTGATGTCAATTTGGACAAGCTGGTGAGCAAAGAAGTTGTCCGATCTAATATGGATATTGCAGCCCATGCTTCACCTACTGCTATCCTATCTTGTATTCCAACCTGGTTGACTGATTTTCGTAAAGATCTACCTAAAATTAATATCCCCGCTCTTATTATTCAAGGCGATGCTGATCGGATTCTTCCTCTTCCCATTACTGGAAAACGCCTACACGAAAAAATCAATGGAAGTAAATTAGTAGTTATTAAAAACGGACCCCATGGTATTCCATGGACACACGCAGAAAAGATAAATCATGAGTTACTTAACTTTCTATCGAAAGAATAAAAAATTAAATAACGGTAAGATTAAGCTGGACGTGTCTTATTTTTTCTTGCCAAAAAAGATTCAGATCGACCGAAATATTTGTACCTGGAGGAGGATAGTTGACTATATTAGTGAATACAATAACATCGCAGTTGCCTACGGCAAAAGAATCCAATCCAGGAAAATGAGCGGTCCCTCTAACTTGAACCTGTTGAGTTAAACTCACCCCGTTCCAATTACATTTGTCAGTTTTAGATGTGGCTATAGTTAAAGTTCGGTTTGTTGATGAAAAAATTGGCAGCCAACTAACAGGTGGCTGAAAATCAGGACCAGCATTTTCCAAGTTATTTATTCTATTACCAAAATCAGTAAGCTTTACTTCATTACTCGCTATATTTGCTTCTGATGTTGCTACTCGATCGAGTATTCCTGTTGTGATCGTATCAGCATCTACTACTCTATTTTGAAGATTTAAAGTAGTAAGCTGTATAGAGTTAATACTAGATTCAGCTGCGATCAACCGATCTAACATCCCCGCTATATTCGTTTCAACATCCGTTACTCTATTTTTGAGGGATAAAGCAGCGGCCCGTATATTAGTTATGGCCGTATTTATTGGACGAATTGCTGTATTAATCATCGTCTCAACAATTCTTGTATCGGCCTTTGATAAAGCATAAGTATTTTTAGGAGTTATTAGAAGTAAGAGAATTAGTACTGAATAAATTAACAATTTTCTCGTAATTAGTTTTTATAATTTATTAATTTAATTAATGTATATATAAATTACATTAATAAGTCAATAAGTAAATAAGAGTATAATGAGCACATCTGACTGAAAATAAACCTACTATTGTTTTCTTAAGTACCTACCCCCCTCGTGAATGCGGTATTGCAACATTTACACAAGACTTACTTCACTCTAGCCAAAAGATTTTAAATAGTGGATTCAGATATAAAGTTGCTGCATTTAATTTATCTCCTTTAGATACCTATAAATATCCACGTGAAGTTGCCTGGGAAATCGATGAAAATAGTAAAAAAGATTATTTAAATTTAGCCAATATGGCAAATGATGATGTAAATATCTCAGGTGTAATTCTCCAACACGAGTATGGTATTTTTGGTGGCACAGAAGGAGAAAAAATTCTTTTTTTTATGCAAAACTGTAAAAAACCTATGCTCGTAACTCTCCATACCACCCTACCTTCCCCAAGCCCGAAAATGAAAGAAGTGACCGCAAAGATTATTGATTTAGCAAGTAATATCGTCGTTCTCACAAAAAGTTCAAAGGAAATTATAGAAAATGTCTATCCAAAATCAAGCGGTAAAATATTTATAATACCCCACGGTATACATGACATAAAATTTTCGCTTCAGAAAGAATTTAAAACTAAACTTGAACTTAACAATCATATTGTTTTAAGTACTTTTGGGCTTTTAAGCCGTAATAAAGGTATTAAATATGTTTTGAAAGCTCTTCCTGAGGTTATAAAAAAATATCCTTCAATAATTTACTTAATTTTAGGTGAGACCCATCCAGTAATCCGAAGACGTGAAGGCGAAAAATATCGTTTGGAATTAGCACAATTAATTAAAATTTTAGGTTTAAAAAATCATGTTAAGTTTTATGATCAATATCTAAGTCTTCCTGATTTATTGGAATTTTTACAAGCAACTGATATCTATATTTCAACTTCCATTAATCCTAACCAGGCTGTCAGTGGAACCCTTTCGTATGCTCTGGGAACAGGGAGACCGGTAATAAGTACCGAATTTCCCCAGGCAAAAGAAATCGTCACCCCCAATATCGGAAAACTTGTCCCTATAAAAGATTCGCCTGCATTAACCTCAGCATTGTTTGATTTACTCAACGATCAAGAAAAATTGAAACATATGGCTCGAAATGCTTATGATAAAACTCGTCCAATGCTCTGGAGCAATGTTGCAAAAAAATATACTAATTTACTTTCCCGGACAATTATCCCGCCGATAAACTTAAATCATCTATATGATATGACCGATAAAGTTGGACTTTTCCAGTTTGCAAAATTTTCTACACCTAACAAAGATTTAGGTTATACCTTAGACGATAATACCCGCGCTCTAATTACTTGTAGTTGGCTAATTGAACAAAAATATTCCAAAAAAATTCTTTCTTTGATAAAGATTTATCTCAACTTTATAAAAAAGTGCCAGCACAAAGATGGTTCTTTTACAAACTACATTGGATACAAAGACAATTTACCAGCAGATCAAAATAACCATGAAGATTTGTCAGACACACAATCAAGAACAATGTGGGCACTGAGTGAAGTTATGAATAATCAAATACTTTCTGACGAAATTAAAAAACAAGCAAAAAAAATGTTTCTTATGTCTTTAAAAATGGGATCAAAGTTAAACCATTTACGTGCTAAAGCTTTTGCAATAAAATCATTTGCTTTGGCTTTAAATGTTTTACCTGATTATCAAAAGGTACTTTTAGAATATATAAAAAATTATGCCGATTCGCTTATTTCTTCAATAAAAAAAAACTCCTATAAATCTTGGGTTTGGTTTGAAAAAGACTTAAATTATAGCAATGCCCTACTTTCAGAAAGTTTGCTTATAGCTGGCTCTAGTATAAAAAACCCGGAATATATTAATAAGGGTATCCAATCTCTTAATTTTTTAATTAAAAAAACTTTTACTCCGGATATGTATATGCCGATTGGGCAATCTCAATGGTATAAAAATAATGAGAAAAGAAGTCAGTATGACCAACAACCGGAAGATCCCGCCTCAATGATCCTTGCCCTATCATATGCAAACAAAATAACGCATAATGAAGAATATAAAAATCTTGCAAAAAAATGTTTCAGCTGGTTTTTGGGAAATAACAGTTTAAATAAACCACTGTATGATGAAAAAACCGGCGGATGTTACGATGGCATACGCCCAGATCGCATCAATTTAAATCAAGGGGCTGAATCGCTTGTTTCTTATCTTATGTCAAATTATATAATTACAAAATTTCAATAAATGAAAATCAATCATATTAAAAATATCTTTCCAGATATCCAACTCGCTCGTTACAATCTGGGAGTTTGGCAAAATTCTAAAGAAAACTCGCTTTGTTTTATTGGCCGGGAAGTTGCCCAAGCCGGAGATATCGGTGAACCCGATAATGGAATATTAAAGCTTTTTGAGATAAATAATGATGGAAATATAATTCACGAAAGAGTTATCTGGAAGCCGTTATATGATGGAATAAATTTAGAAGATCCAAGAGCATTACAACTACCAAATGAAAACTTAATTATCGGTTTAACTTGCGTTCTGCGAGATAAAAAGGGACAGCCGGTTGTCTTTCCGGCCATTGTAAAGATAGACTATCTTAATTCTTGGAAACAGCATTTGCCACCTTTTCTTGTCATAGATTCTTTTGGACCAGGAAAAAATATTACTCCGATTGATAAAAGCACCTATCTGTTTCGTCCCGACTCAGAAGATTATCAACATAAAATCTTAGTTTTTTCGCTTGATTCTCAGGTACCAAAAAAAATTGGTGATATAGAATTCCCAAAAGATTTACCTTGGGCTAAACATAAAATTGGTACAACTATGCCGCCGATTTGGATAACTCCCAATGAAGCTCTTTTTTTCATTCACGGAATTACAATGAAAAATATCGATGGAATAGAAAAATATATCTATAGTATCGGTCGGGCAAAATTAACCCGCAAAAATAATCAATTTCAGGTAGAGGTTGCACCCGATCCAATCTTAACTCCCGATGATTTTTTGAATAAAGATAGATCGCCTTTAGTTCAAGAGCTTCATCCTGAATCCAGACGGGTCATATATTCTTGCGGAGGGATAATTAATAAAAGCAAGCAAGATTCCTTATCTCTGTATGTTAACGTCGGTGACCGGGCCACCTTCGAAGTTGAATTTTCCCTAAACGAATTAAAAGAAGGGCTTTTTTAATATTTTTAAAAAGACCCGTTCTTAACCCACTCTTAATCTTCTAAGTGCTACCATCGGTTTGTTATTAATTAAATAAATTCATATGAAAAATGTTTTTCCGTCGGTAATAAGAAAAGTGTTTGTTGGTTTGGGAGCGGTATTAATTTTAGGATTTGTTGCGTGGACTTCTGCCGGTGGTATAAAAACTACTGAAGCAGCGACTCCTTGCATTGTTACAATTTTTGGCATACAGTATGATGTTACTTCACTTCAAACAAACCATACTGGAGGAAATGTTTTTGTTTGTGGCATGGATATGACAGCTGTCTATCAATCCCAACATGGGACTGATGTGTCAAGAATAGCCCCGTACATAGTTGCGGCAACGCCAACGCCAACAACTGTTCCGACTAACACACCAACGCCCACGCCGACTGTTAATCCTAGCGTTACACCATCTATCAGCCCAACACCTCCCGTAAATAACGACCATGATTCTGATGAGGTAGATCATGATTCTGATGACATAAATGAAAGCCCAGAAGAAATTCATGAAAATGTTCAAGTGGAGATTCATGAAAAAGCTGAAATTCATGAAAAAGAAACAAGCGACGAGACACGAAATGATAGTCATATTAATCAAAGAGCCCATGTCGAGATAAATGACGATATAGTCTCAGAACACGATGACTAAATTAGTGATAATTGATAAGCCAAGAGTTTATGAGACTCTTGGCTTTTTTTATATTTGCTTCTTAATCCTCTCTTAATCTTATTTTTGCTAAATTTTTTATATGAAAACAAAAATATATTTCCTATTGGTGGCAATCATGACCGGGATAATTTTTGGATTTATATATTTTCAAGTGGTGGAATTAAATCCAAAAGCAGCATCTCTCAAAAATATTGATAGTAAACAAAATTTAAAAATATTTACTCTTCAAGAGCTCGGCCGTTTTAACGGAACCGAACCAAAGCTTCCGATTTACTTGTCTCTTGATGGAAATATTTATGACGTTACAAAAGGAAAAGAGTTTTATAAGGTTGGAGGTCCATACCATTATCTGGCCGGAAAAGATTCGAGTATTGAACTTCATTTGGTTGGTGGAGATATCATTAAACGAAAATATCCTATTGTTGGGAAATTATCAGTTATTAACAACTAATGATTTTCTTAATCTGTTGTTAATGTCTAATATATTAGACTGCAATTAATATGATAGATTCTTTAAACAGTCTCTATGTATTTATTATTATTTTTTTAATTTATTTCCTATGAAAAACATAATCGAATATATTTCAAAAAATATTGTTTCGGCGATCGTGGTAACGGTATTAACCGGGATAACAGTAACAACTTCTGCAGCCGGAACGGCTAAGTTATTAGGAAGTATGAATTCTTTTAAACCTAGTGTTCCCGAGGTAAGAGGTGTTCAGGCGGTTGACAATACTGATAAGACAAAAAAAACAATATCCATCGCGAAGACAAATAGCGCAGGTGGAACTAAATTAACCAATAGTATTCCTAGTCCAGCAGGTAATATCGCCAAAAAAATAATTGCAATGATATCTCCGACCTTGGCTCCAGCAGTCAATAATAACGTGGCTCAAAATAGTAATTCGTGTCTTATTACATTATTTGGCAAAGAATACGATGTTTTTTCACTTCAAACAACTCATTCCGGAGGAAATATTTTTACCTGTAATTCTGATATGACCAGTACTTATCAAACCAGACATGGCGCCGATGTTAGCAGAATGCAAAAATATTTAGTTGCGTCAACGGGAACGGCGTATAGTAATGGAACAAGAACCGGGTCCACGGCCACGGGAAGTACTAGAATTACAGGTAGTACGGCCACAACCGGAACAGGAAGCACCGAAGGAGCACGATTTGGATCCGGGTCTAATGACGATGATGATGACAGTAACATTGACGACGATCGCGATGAAAGCGAAATTAGAGAACATCGAACACAACAAGAAACCGAGTTTAATTCAAATTCATTCTTTGAAATAGATGAATAAATATGTCAGGTCGATCATCGCTATCCTTTTTCCACTTTTACTAACCATCAATTTGTGGCTTTTATCGAAAACTGATTTTAAAATAGTTTTTCAACAGCCATATCGATCGCTTGGACAAATTTTTGGGTTGCTAGGAATTGTTTTGATGTCAATGACTTTGATTATGACGACGCGGATAAAAAAAATGGAAGAATTATTTGGAGGAATGGATAAGGTATATTCGACACATCATATTCTTGGAGCCGTAAGTTTTATCTTTCTTATTAATCATCCTTTGTTATTTATTGTTCAATCATTACCGAATTTAAAAGTTGCCTCATTATATTTGTATCCAGGGGTTGACCTTGCTTATAATCTTGGAATTTTCGGAATTTACGTCATGATTCTTTCGTTTGTTTTTATGGTCTTTATCAAACTTCCTTATCATATATGGAAAATTACCCATCAGTCCCTTGGGTTGGCCTTTTTATTAGGAGCGGTTCATTCTCTGATTATTGTCAGTGACGTTTCTGCCTATCCGCCACTCAAGATTTGGATTGGATTTATGATTGGAATTGGATTATTGTCAGCGTTGTATACGATATTTTTTTATCAACACTTGGGTCCTAAATTTTCGTATGAAATTGATAAAATTGAAAGATCTTTAGATATTATAAATATATATTTAAGACCTTTGGGTAAAAAAATAATTAATTTTATTCCAGGCCAATTTGTCTATGCCCGCTTTAATAATCAAGTCGTTGGAACAGAACCTCACCCTTTTTCTCTTTCTTCAGCTCCATCTGACCCCCTGATTCGCTTAACAATAAAGATCACTGGAGACTATACTCTCAAGCTTCCTAATTTAAAAAGGGGAGATCGAACCTATCTGTTTGGTCCATATGGATCATTTGGACAAAATATTAATAAAGAAAAAAGCATTTGGATTGGGGGAGGGATTGGAATCAC
>Ga0172379_10005698_pt1 | contig 17261 bp, 8 predicted proteins | sample GrowelOW334metaG_FD_119756 | JGI IMG/M metagenome (GOLD analysis project Ga0172379, IMG submission 119756) | Groundwater microbial communities from an aquifer near a municipal landfill in Southern Ontario, Canada - Groundwater well OW334 metaG | ecosystem: Environmental > Aquatic > Deep... | reverse complement strand
GTACGCGAAACGTCCGCTGTTCTCCAGATCGATCACTGTTGCCATCGCTCCGGCGGAAGAACGCAGCTTGATATCATACCCGCCGAAATCCAGGTTCTTATTGCTGCTGCCGGTATAAGTGCCAGCCGCCACCATGATCACATGCTCTTTTCCGGCAGTCTTTGAGGCTGTAACTGCCGCGTTGATGGTCCGCTTGGCAGCGGCAAGGCTCAAACCGTTGTTAGCGTCAGCTCCGTTTACCCCGTCCACATAAATCAATTCAGTATAGCCGGACGGATCATAGCCGTTCGCCAGTTCCGCCGCGTCGGTGATGCCGTCGCCGTCTCCGTCCGTACTGCCGGGATTCATGCCGTTCAGGTATTTGTCCAGGTTGCTGATGCCGTCGTTCATTTTGCTTAAAGCCGCGTCGCTCGGGTTGTACGGGTCAAGCCCCGCCGCGATCTCGACATTATCCGGGATTCCGTCGCCGTCGGTGTCTTTAAACTCCTGGCAGCCGATGTCCACGCCGCTGCCAGCCGGGCGGACCACTCCGTCAATATCGGTTGCCGGGGCCCCGGCAGAGGTACCCGCGTCGATACACGGCGAACCGGTTTTCAGATAACCGTTGACCGTCAGCAGCGGATCGAAGTTGATATTCCCGCTGCCGTTTGCGCTGAAGTCATTCCAGGAGCAGTTGTTGTTCGCAACCGTCGCGCCGATGTAACTTACGTTGCCCTGGATGATATTATTGGTCAGCGTCGCCGGGCAGGCGAAAGCGCAACTGAAACCGTACGCCGACGAGCCGCCAGCAATGGTCACGTTTTTCATCGCAAGGCTGTCGTTGCTGCTGGCCAGGTACAGATCGGAGCAGCTTCCGCTCGCATGGTTGTTCAGCAGCAGGCTGTTCGTCAGCGTCAGGCTTGACCCGGAAGTCGTGACGACCGCCCCGCCGTTGCCGGACGACTGGTTGCCCAGGAACCGGCAGTTTTCCACCGTCTGCGAGCTGCTGAACAGACACTCCGCGCCGCCGGAAGCAATAGCCTGATTGCCGGTAAACTCGCAGTTTCTGAGTTCGCTGCCGCTGCTGGAGATCAGAAACAACGCCCCGGCGTAGGTGCCCGCCTGGTTGCCGCTGAATTTGCAGTTTGTCACTTGCAGCGGGCGTAAATTCACATAAATCGCGCCGCCGTGGCCTCCCGCGTAGTTGTTGGAGAACACGCAGTTCTTTACGACTGCCTGGGCGCTGTCGAAGCGCAGTCCCGCGCCGTAATCAGAGTTACCGTTCTTAATAGTGAACCCGTCAATCCAGCTCTGGTTCGACTCTCCGGTATGAAAGTACGCGAAACGTCCGCTGTTTTCCAGGTCGATTATTGTCGATGCCGACCCGGCGGAAGAACGCAGCTTGATATCATAGCCGCCGAAATCCAGGTTCTTATTCCCGGTTCCGGTATAAGTGCCCGCCGCCACCATGATCACATGCTGCTTGCCCGAGTATTTTGATGCCGTTACTGCCGCATTGATGGTCCGCTTGGCAGCGGCAAGGCTCAAACCGTTGTTAGCGTCAGCTCCGTTTACCCCGTCAACATAGATTATTTCAGTATAGATTGAAGGATCGTAACCCAGCACCAGTTCCGTTGCATCAGGAATGCCGTCGCAGTCGGAATCAAGACTTGGGATCAGTTCCGGCGGTACATCATAAGCAAACACCACTTCCGCGTAATTCGATCCTTCGGGCAGGCTCTGAGTGGTCGGCGTGGTCTGGCCCTGAGTGTATTTCACGGATTGCCCGTTCTGATATAAAACACTGTTTACATTCATCGCATAACCGGATATATTCAGGGATGAATTAACGTTGTAAATATGCCCTTTATAAACCGGAACATTGATTTCGCCGGAGGTAATCGGGATGGTGCGGCTGTCGGCAACCGGCGTATCCGGATAAACATTGTTTCCCGGAATGGAGCCGGAAACGTTATTAATAGTAACTGTTCCGGACAATGGCTGGTCACCCGTGGCAACCAGTTTCACCTTTAAATTGATCAGTTCCCAGGCGGTGATGCGGGCATGACGGGCCGTACTTATGGAGCTGTTGTTCATTGCCAGCGCGGCCTCGGACAACTGTTTGGCGGAATTAAAGACGTTCTGATTGTAGGAATCATATTTAAGCAGTGCCGGGAAATACTTGAAATAACGGTATACCGGCATGACGTATGCACTCTGCGCCTGCATTGAAGTTGAGTCCGGAAAGAAGGTAAAGAATCTCAAATAGGTATCCCGGTAGGCGTCCAGCGCCGTGACAATCTGTTCATTGGTGCTGGTGTCAGTCAGCGCATCTGTCTTGAACGTCGCCAGCCGGGACAGTGAACTGAATACAGACGGTTCCATGTTTTTCAGATAGTTCAAGGAAAGTTCATACAGCGCGGTCCCCATTTCCTTGTCACCTTTAAGATAATATTCATCCCCCAACTCCGTCAGCTTGCCCTGGATATAAACATGTTCAAAGGAATTGCCGCCGAAATTATCGTTCAGCATAGTGGCCAAATCCGTTTTCGCCGCCAGGCGTTCAGCGTCGGTCATGGACGGCGTGACCTCATTGATAATCGCCAGTTCCTGGGTGACAAAGTTGTTTAAAATGTCATTGCTGACCGTCGAGAACGTGACGGTGCTGCCGGATAGAGCCTCGATACCGCTTTTCACCGCCGAGATCAGCGAGGAGCCGGTATATTGCGCGGCATTGGCCGGAATGAGGTTGTCCACCACCTGCTGAACTTTGTCGCTGCCGTTGAATGTCACCGGTAAAACCGTCCGGACTGCCATCGGGGCTCCCTGCTCGGTGTCAATTCCGTTCGACCTTACCGCTCTCACGCGGTAGGTGTAGGTCAGTCCCGGCGTCAGTCCGGTGTCGGTATAAGCGGTGCCGGATATCGCCGGGGTGATTTCAGTATCATTACGGTAGAGCTTATAGGTGACTCCGGCTTCTCCCGCAAACATCGGATTCCAGTTCAGAACCGCTTTGGAATAGCCGATCTGGCCGGGATCGAGCATGGCCGGGCCGGGGATTCTGGTCGGATCGGTGCCGTTGAGGTATTCGTGAAAATTATCAATTTGATCCCCGTCAGGATCGTCACAGGAATACATCGCCTGACTGCCGAAATACTGCTGCATCCAGGCGAAATAACCGGCGTATCCGGCGCTGTCCCGGACAACAAATATCGTCTGGCTGGAGGCGGACGGATTGTCATTCACGTCATAAGCCACCACTGTATAGAAATGGGTGTCCGCATCCGGCAGAATCGGAATATTACTCGCTGTCGTTCCGGTGACTGTCGCCACAACACTTGAGCCGCAGAACACCTTGAAATTTTTCAGAGTGAAACCGGACGGGGAAACCCACTGCCAGTGCAGAGTGAACACGTCAATGGCGCGTTCATAAGTAAGATTGTAGGGATAATTGGGCTGGTCGAAAACAAAAGACGACTTGGCGTAGTTAGTGCCTGAAGCCATGTTCTCCGTAACCGGAGTGGTAAGATTATTATAAGTTACGTTTTTGCCTTTTTCATGGGTGAAACTGTCAATGCTGTAATTTAGAGGATTGCCGCCGGAGACATTGAAGTGGACAACAGCCGTATAGATATGTCCTTTATAGACGGGGAAATTGGCCTGTCCGCTGACCACCTGGACGGTCCGCTCCTCTTCATACGGGTCGCCGGGAAAAACATCTTTGGACGAAGTATTCGCCGTAATATTCCTGACAGTGATGCTGCCGTTCAGCGGATTGCCGCTGGAATCCTTGAATTCAATGGTTTCCGGCACCAGTTCCCAGGCGGCAATATGGTCATAGAATTTCTGGCGTATGGCGTCATTGTTCAACAGGAGAGCAGACTGCGCCAGTTGCAGGGCGTTATTGAAAGACGCTGAGTCGTAACTGCCGTAATTCAGCAATACCGGAAAATAGCTGAAATACTTATGGGCGGGCAGTGAATAAGAGGATTGCGCCTGTATTGAGACGGAATTCGGGAAATAATCAAAGAGGCGCAAAAAGGTGGTTTTATAATCAGCCAGCGCGGCGGCTATTTCCACCTGAGTGCTGGTATCGGTCAGAGTGTCTATCTTGAACGTCGCCAGCCGGGCCAGCGTGCCGAACACCACCGGTTCCTGGTCGCTGAGATAATTCAATGAAAACTCATATAACGCGGCGGCCCCGGTCTTGAAGCCTTTCTGATAGTGCGTCTCCGCCAGTTCGCTCAGTTTGCCCTGAATATAAACATGTTCAAAGGTATTGCCGCCGAAGCCGCTGCTCAGCGTTGCATCCAGGTCCGCCTGGGCGGCTATTCGCTCCGCATCCGTCATGGATGGTTCCACTTCCCTGATTATTGCCAGTTCCTCCTCAATAAAACTGGTAAGAGTGTCGCTGTCCACCGCCGTGAAAGTGATGCCGGCGCCGAGCAGCGCTTCCAGTCCGCTTTTAACCGCCGACAATAATGTAATGCCGGTAAAGTTACTGGCGCTGGCCGGATGCAGACTGTCCACCACCTGTTCGACGCTGGTGCTGTTGTCAAACGTTGCCGACTTGATGGTTTTTACCGTCAGCGCGGCGGAAGGGGAAGATGTCACGCCGCCGCTTACCGCGACGACCTGATAGGTGTACTGAGTGCCGGTTTCCAGACTGGAATCGGTATATTGCGTATCGGCGACACTTGCGATTTCACTGTTATTGCGGTAAACCTGATAGGTCACCTGGCTGCCGGGATCTCCGTTCTGCCACTTGATCGTAATTTTTTTGAAGGTCGATTGAACCGGTTCCAGATGGACCGGCGCATTCAACGCAAATGTTTGAAAAGAAAGGAAAAATCCCAGCAGAAAAAAAACAAAAAAAGTCACCCTCATTGCGCGATATACTCCCCTTTTTTAGCTAATAATGCTAACAGACTTCATAAATGTCTAAAAAAAATGTCTGGTAAAAATATACAATTTAAAATAAAAATCAAATCATAGTTTAAAGAAAATGTTCTTTTTTTACGAAATCCGGGGATAAATAAGCTTAGTTGCTGGTCCGGCCCTGAAGCTTTACCGGGACAGGCTTCCAGCCGGGCGGCTCCAGTACCTTCAGTTCCAGTTCGATAGACAGAGGTTCATTTGTCTGTTGCGGGAAGACTTTCACGGTTAAAGTAAACCGTCGTGGAGAATCCTGTACCAGCTTGACATCGGCCTTGAAACTGGCCTTGACGGAACTCATTTCCAGTTTAACGCCGTCACGCTCCGTGTCAATCCGGAATTTATATTCATACTCTTTCCCGGCGGTCAGCGTCCCCATGTACAGAAAATTTTTCGGATATACGGTCAGGAGCGGGACTGCTCTGCCGGTAAAGTTCAATTGCAGGAAACGCTGTCCGGGATCATTGGACTCCACATAGAGGTTTTTGCTGAACGGGCCGCTGATGGAATCCGCCAGCACTTCGGCGGTAAGCACGGCACTGTCGCCGGGCTTGATCTCCTGTTTATCTATTTTTATGGCGGCACAACCGCAGGTCTTCCGGAGATTGATGATCTTGAGCACCGCATCGCCTTTATTCAGGATTTTGAACGTTCCGGTCTGTTGAGCATTGGCGGGAAAGGTTCCGAAGTCCAGTGTATCCCTGCCGTCAATTCCGATTGCAGGGCCTGCCGCCTGCAAGGCGATACTGCTCAATACCGAAAAAAGACATAAAGCTTTTGTAAATGGCCGTATCATGTTCTATAGTTATTTTTTCCTGTTACAATTATGACGGAGCTGTTAATGATAGCATTTAAATTGAGATTTGCCATTGGGGCGGTCGCGATATTCACGTTTTTAGCCGGATGGGCGTCGCCGGTCCATGCCGAAAATAACAGCAGCAGAAGTGTCCTGGTCGAATACTTTTACCAGCCGGACTGCGAAGAGTGCAAAAAGATAGCCGCCCTGATCCTGCCGCCCATGCAGGAGCAGTACGGCAGCCGGGTGAAACTGGTAAAATATGATTTGTCCGATCAGAAGAACTTCCTGCATCTGATCGCCATCCTTGACCGGCAGCAGAATACCAGCAATGCTGATGTATATATGGTTGTTGCCGGTAAACACATCCTGGGCGGCTACCCGGCGGTGGAGAAACAGCTTTTTCCGGCAATCGAAGCCGAACTGCGCAATACCGGTGATATCGCCTTATCTGAATCACCGCCATCCGCTGCTGCGGTAAAGACAACCGGCGACAAGCTGAAGCTGGGCATGGTGATTGCCGCCGGGCTGATTGACGGCATCAATCCCTGTGTCTTTTCGACGCTGGTGTTTTTCATGAGCCTGTTATCGGTGGCGAAGATACGCGGCAGAAAATTGATTCTCATCGGCATAGCCTACTGCGCCGCCGGGTTCCTTACCTATCTGCTGCTGGGCTTGGGACTGTTCAAACTTATTAAGACACTAGATATGTTTCCGCTGTTTAAAACAACCTTGAATGCAGCCATGTGCGGTATCCTTGTAATCTTCGCTCTGATCTCATTCCGGGATGCATGGCTGTTTTATAAGTCCGGCGGCGATTCAAAGCAGGTGGTGCTGCAACTGCCCGACCGGTTCAAAACGATGAGCCGTAATGTCATGAAAAAAGGTTTGAAGTTTCATTACCTGGTTGCCGGGAGTTTCGTAATCGGCGTGCTGGTTACGCTGCTGGAAAGCGTCTGCACCGGTCAGGTTTATGTGCCGACGCTGGTGCTGTTGTCGAATGAATCCGGAGCCTTCTCCAAGTGGTTCGGGTTGCTGCTGCTTTATAATTTAATGTTCATCCTGCCTTTAATCGGCGTGTTCATCATGACCTATTGCAGCATTTCCATCCTGACTGCGATCAAATTGACCCGCACTAATCTGCTTACCGGGAAAATCCTGCTGGGACTGTTCTTCCTGGCGCTGGCGGTGATTTTGCTGGTGATATAAACACGATACATGGCATCATGGCAATTATTTAAATATGTCTTTTTACTGTTTGTGCTGTTGTAAAAGCGTCAGGGAATATTAAGTTTTAGGTTTTGCCTGCCGGGACATCGGCAAAATGACAGTTCACAAAAAAGATGGCAATTTAATGTCAACAGGCGTAATATTACTCGTTAGATAACGTGAAGGATCGTGACGAACAGATGCTGACAATTTCACAGAATAAAGCAATAATTATTTGCGTCGGCCTAACGGCATGTCTGCTGCTATTAAGTTCATGCAATAGCTCAAAAGTGAATGAAAAAAAAGAAAAGGACAAGGCGGCGGAAAAATCGAAGACTCCGGATAAAATCAAGTTCCCCGGTGATTTGAAAGAGAAGACAGACAATCAGCCCCCGGACGAAGAAATATCGTCGCCGCAGAATACGCCCGCCGCCGGGCTGGATTCAGAAACGACGGCAAAGGAATCAGCCCGTGAAGCTGTGACGGGAGCAGCGCAGCCGTCGTTTTATGAAAAATTCATCCGCAATAAAAAGACCGATGCGAATGCAAAGCCGGTAAAGGTTTCGCTGAACTTCGACAATGTGGAGGTTGCGGACGTGATCTCGGCGTTTGCCGCTTCGCTGAAATTCAGTTATATGACAGACCCGGAAGTCAAGGGTACGGTCACGATGTTTCTGGACATGCCGATGACGGAAGCGGAATTGTGGGCAATGTTCGAGCAGTGTCTGCGGCTGTGCGGATCATACTGTGTAATGAACAACGGCGTGGTGCAGATTATGCCGTTTTCCAAGCTGCCGCAGCAACAGCAGTTGACGATGAACTTCAAGCCGTCCGGCAATGCGGAAGTGCTGTTTTACAAACTGAAAGCAGCACCGGCGGCGGATGCCGCCAAGGAACTCAAGCCGTTTATGACCGCGGGAGCGACGCTGGTCGAGGTTCCGCGCAGGAACGCGCTGCTGATTGTGGATGCGATGTCGAATATGCCGAAGCTCATTGAAGTGCTGAGGTTTCTGGATGAGCGGCCAGGTTCCGGAATGCGTCAGGCCGTACTGCACTGCCGCAACATCGCGGCGTCACGTTTGATGAATGAATTGAGCGAAGTGCTGCCGGTACTGGGTTTCCCGGTGACCGCAGTGCAGCGGACAGAGGGACAGACGGCGCAGAAGCCGGAAGGACAGAAATCCGATGCCGGTACGATCACGCTGACCAGCATGGACCGGCTGCAACTGATCGCGGCATCGGCGGTGACGCAGGAATCGCTGGACGAATTAAAAAAGTGGGTGGATATACTGGACCGTACCGATACAGGAGAACAGGAGCGGGTATATATTTACCGCGTAATCAACAGCAAGGCCCCGGCGCTGGTGCAGGCGCTGTCAGTGGTGTTTAAAGTGGAGAGCACCACATTGAGTGCCGGCAGTTCCGGCCAGAAGGGTGGCGCAAAAGGCGGCGGCGCTGACAGTGCGTCAACCTCGACTCCGCCGTCGTCGTCCAGTTCAGGCAGTAAAAATTCGTCAAAGAAGGACATCGGGCCGGCCAGCGTATTCGATGTCCCGGTAAGCATTTTCGCGGACGCGGTCAACAACCGCCTGGTGATCAAGACGACACCGCGAACCTATGCGATGCTGCAAGCGCTGCTGAAGCGTCTGGACACGGTGCCGGATCAGGTGCTGCTGCAAGTGCTGGTGGCCGAAGTAACACTGTCCGACTCACAGAGTTTCGGAATGACCTATTCACTTGATGAAAATAACGGCAGCACAATAAACTCGCTTCAGACCAATTATGCCGACGTGAACGGCAAGACTGCCCCGGCCGACGGGCTGGCCTATATGATCCAGAGCAGCAATGACAAAAATAAGAATGCGAAGCTGAAAGCGCTGGCGGGCCGGTCGCAGGTGAAAGTCATTTCCAGCCCGCAGATTCTGGTGAACAGTCACAGCAATGCGAAAATATCGGTGGGTGACAAGGTCCCGACGATCACCTCCGAAATCACCAACACGCAGTCATCCACGCCGGACAACACCGCGCTGAACCGTTCATTCCAATATCAGGAAACCGGGATTATCCTGGAAATCACGCCGCATGTCACCAAGGGCAAGCTGGTGGAGGTCGAACTGGAGCAGACCGTATCCGAGGCGGTGAAGACCACGTCCGCGGCGAATATCGACACGCCGACGATTCAGGAACGGGTGCTGAAAACCTCAATGTCGCTGCGCAGCGGCAGAACGGTGATCATCGGCGGCATGATCAAGGAAAAATACGAGGATACTTTGAATTCGGTGCCGATGCTGATTGACGTGCCGTTCATCAGTCATCTGCTGGGGAGCTCGACCCGTGCCAAAATACGGACCGAAATGCTGGTGTTCATCACGGCAAATATCATCGAGGAGGATACCGAACTGGAAAAACTGATCAACCATTTCCGGGAGTCGGTGGATGTGCTGAAGAAGATTCAGCCGGAATTGAAGGAAAGAGACGAGTCCGGCGAGATCGGCTCCTGGATATGGTAGCTGGATGCCAATGGTGCGATTCTTAACTAAAAAAATGCAACAAAACGCAGAAGAACCTTTTCTTATTGAGTATTTTAAACTGTAGTATGTTTTTTTGAAGTAGTTACAAATGGTACGCCCGAAGGGATTTGAACCCCTAACCTTCTGGTCCGTAGCCAGACGCTCTATCCAATTGAGCTACGGGCGCACATCATCGACAACTTCTATTTCTGAAGCGGTATAAGTTACTGGATTTATCAGATATTTCAAGCAAAGTAACCGACTTTTTCAAAATTATTCAAATATTCATCGCCAAAGAAAGAATAATTTGATAACTGAATTGATTTTTCCCGCATTAAACCTATGCTTATTATCACAAACGATTCTGAAAGGATGATGCAATGTTTTCCGCATGGCGCAAATACTGTATTGTTTTAATTATGGCGGGCGTGTCGTGCCAGGGGTATTCCGCTGTGGATTTTATCAAGTCTGTCAAGCTGGAAAACGCGTCCATTAACGATGTGTCGGCGATGCTGCATAAAAAATATGGCTGGAACGTTGTCTTAACCGATGAAAAAAATGACATTTACAGGACGCCCGGAATAACCCTGGAATTCACGCAGGTGCCGGTATGGGTGCTGGTCAGATATTCCTGCATGGCAATCGGATTAAAGTACCGTTTTGACGACAATATGATCCTCATCGGCAAGGATGTGGAAGAGTTAAAAGAGTATTATCCGTCTGATTACAAGCCTAAAAGCAAGCTGGATAACATTCCTTATGGAACACGAATGTCTGTCGGCACGATTTATTATTTCCCGATAAATTATCTGCCGCCGCAAGTCATCGTCTCCGGCAATACGACAACTTACATCTCTCCCATGCCGGTATTCCAGCGTTTTGATACCGGGGTCGCAATGGCGTCCAGGGAAGAGCTTCCGCCCAAAGTAATTCAGGAGGAGCCCCAAAAGCGGATGACGGAGATTGCGGATGAATTGACTGGAATGCCGTTTCCGCTGATGGAAGATAAACTCTATAATTTGAAGATAGACCTTGATCTGGAGCAGGTTTCGCTGCGCGAAGCCATAGATGCCATCCGCAAGTTAAGCATTCAGGCCGACCCTAAAAAGACCGGTATCAATTTTTACATAAAGCCGTTTCCCGGCATGGACGACATCCGGGTTGATATTATACTGACCAACTTCTCAATTCACCGGGTACTGCAATATATCTGCGAGTCATCCAGTTTAAAATATCATGCCGCTCCTTATGTTGTGGTTATTTACAACCCGCGGAATGAGCGTAAATCCGGCAGATAATCGGAGTTCAGGTATTATTCTGACACTCTTTTTATATTTTTTTCACTTTTTTTTCATTTCTTATGTGAAAATTCCGCATTTTGAACTAGATTAATAATCTGTCATTTGATAAAGTGAATTACGTCAAACTGTTTTACTTAATAATATAAGTAAAAAGAAGGGTAGCAAATGGGAAATCTTAAGAAGAAACGCCGGAAGAAGATCGCAAAGCATAAGCGCAAAAAGCAGCTCAAGGCTTTGCGTCATAAGAACAAGTAACTTGTGATCTTTGATTGAAATTGTTGCCCTCTTGCCTGTCGCAAAACAGGCATGAGGGTTCTGTTCTTTTCTATGAAAAGCGTTCCGGATTCCGGAAGGCCCACTGGAACAGTATTTCGATGAAACGACTGAAAAATCCTGAAAAACTCGCGATTGCGTTGCTGTTTGTCTGCATCTCCGGCTATGCCTCTGACATCCGCCTGGACTTTGAGCCGGAATACGCAGAATGCAATAACGGCACGTTAAGTGCCGCTGAAAAACGCAAAGCGGATGCCTTAGCTTCATTTGCAATAGCGCTTACCTGCAAAAAACCGGAGGAGACCATTGCCCGGTTGATCGAAACGTTAAAAAACGACCCCGATGCGGAACTGCCGATGCGGCTGCTTCTGAATCAGATCTCCAGTTCCGCCGATGCCGGGAAAATCACCAAAGCCCTGGCTGAAACTGCCGAAGCCAACCCGCAGGCGCTGAAATTGACGCTGGCGGCAATCCTGATGCTGAAAGACCAGAACAGAGAACGCGGCATTGCCATTGCCGAAAACTGCCTAAAAAGCTGTGACGACTGGAAAAAACTCAACCCGGCCGACCTGAAAGTGTTCTGCAGCATCATCAGCGTGCTGGGTTCCATGTACAGTACGGACAAAACTGATTTTCCCAAAGGCGACGCCTTGTTTGAAGACTACCTCAATAACGATATCATCGGCCATAATTATAATGCATTGGAATCTGCCGCGCTTTTCTATCATCAGGCTGGTGAAAGAGGAGACAGCAAGCCGTTTCTCTGGGTTTTTGAAAGCGATAAAGATAAATATCTGCGGAAGAAACAGGAATACCTGACAAAAATAAAAGACTATTTCCCGAATACTGATGACAAGAATATCCTTTCCGCCATGGTCGCGCTTTATGAATCACTGGGGCTGGAGAAGGAGGCGGAGGAAACGCTGCTGCGCAGAATACTTGCCGATCCCAATGACACCCGGTTGCGGGTGAAACTGGCGGGATTTTACTTCAAACAGAAAGATTTCAGCAGGTCCGTCGCCGTCTGGCGTTCCGTTATTAAAAATCCGGCCGCAAGCCAGGAATGGTATCTGGGCTATGGCGATGCGGCTTTTTATGCCGGATATTATGCTGAAGCCGGAAGCGCTTATGAAATGTATTTGAAAAGCAATCCCGGAAACGGCATTGCCTCGTTCATGCTGGCAATGGTCAGCTTCGAACAAGGCGAGTTTAAGAAAACGCTTTCGCTGCTGCGTTCCCTGCCGGATAACTTCATGGTGCTGAAGATCCGGGCAATGGCCGAAGACCGCCTGGGCAACGAACGCGAAGCGCTCAATCTGCTGCTGCAGGCGGAAAATGCCGCAATCCAGACTGACCCCGGATTGCTGGACAGCGTTTTCTATCTGTTTATGGTGGTGATGGCGGAGAAAAACAATAAGCCGGAACTGGTTGCCAACTATGCCGATCTCATCGAGAAGAGGTTTTCCCTGCAGGACCCGATGCTGGCCAATGCTGTCGGCTATACCTATGCCGACATGAATATCAAGCTGGACGAGGCGGAAAAACTGATCCGCTACGCAATGGAAAAAGACGCGGACAAACCGGAATACTATGACAGTCTGGCATGGGTGCTTTACCGGAAAGGGAAATTCAATGAAGCCCTCTCTTATATCAACAGTTCCATCGAGAAACAGGGCAAACTGCCGAATGCCATCATCGCCGACCACGCCGGAGACATTAATTTTGCGCTCGGCAACACCGCAGAAGCAGTCAAATACTGGAAAACCGCCCTGCATACCTACAGCCGTGAAACCAACGGTCCGAAAATCGAAGAAAAACTTAGAAAAGCGGCGGAAATAATCAATGCCGCGGCTAAAAAGTAATCTCCAATTATGGAAAAAATATTCGAACTTCTGCTCTACTCAAGCAAGGCTGTCAGCTCAATCATTCTTATCGGCGGCGCGGGCGCCCTGCTGGTAAGATTCAATGTCGTCAATAAAGACGCGCTGCGCACGCTGGGCAAGCTGGTATATTTCCTCATGCTGCCATGCCTGCTTTTCACTAATCTGGCGGCTTCAATCAACATACAGCAGCTCGGCGAATACTGGATATTCCCGGTAAGCTGCGTCATCCACGTTTTCTCCGGCATACTGGCCGGCCGCCTGGTGGTGAAAATCTGCCGGCCGCAGCCGGAAATGGAACCCGGCGTCGTCGCCGCCACGGCCTTTTCCAATACCGGTTATCTGCCGATACCGCTGATGATTGCCGTCACCCAGGCCTTCCCCTGCTTCCGGGACAACCCTCTTGCCGCGGATACCGCCGTAGCCTATATTTCCGTATTTCTCATGGGATATTCGCCATTGCTCTGGACATTCGGTCATTCGATCATCGACGGCAGAAAAGTCCGGGATATCTCGTTCAAACAGTTTTTTCCGCCGCCGGTGATCGGCATGCTCATCGGGGTTGCCTTCGGGCTGACGCCGTTCCTGAAAGAAATGACCTGTTCAAACAGCGGACTGCTGAATCCGTTTTACAAAGCCGCCTCGATCATTGCGATGGGAACTGTTCCATGCGCGCTGCTGCTGCTGGGTGGCAATCTGGCCGGCGGCCCGGTCAAAGGTGCTGTCAGCAGGCGTTCAATTTTCGCTGTTATACTTACCCGCCTGATCATTTTTCCGGCGCTGGCGATTCTTCTCGTCTATCTGCTGCGGCATTTCGGCCTGATCCCGTCCAGCCTGCTGCTGGCGCTGGTGCTGATCGTGGAAGCCGGTTCACCCTCGGCCACCAACCTTATCGTCATGGCGTCGCTGTCCAATCACAAGCTTGAGGTTGGTCTTTCAACCCTGCTCTTCTGGGTATATCTGTCGTCCATTTTCACCCTGACCATTGCCATCATGGCGGCAATGTGGATATTCGGATAAATCAACAGCATGAATAACGATCTGCCCATTGTTAAAGTATTGCCTGAACTCCTGGAGGCGCTGCGTTCCGGCCGCCGGGCGGTGCTGTCCGCGCCGCCGGGAACCGGTAAAACCACGCTGACGCCGCAGGCGTTTCTGGATGAACCGTGGATGCGCGGCAAGCGCATCCTGATGCTGGAACCGCGCCGCGCCGCCGCGCGGGCCGCGGCCTGCCGCATCGCCAGCCTGCTCGGAGAGGATGCCGGACAGACTGTCGGCTGGAGAATCCGCGGCGAAAACCGGATCGGCCGCAACACCCGGATTGAGATCGTCACCGAAGGCATATTGACCCGGCAGTTACAGTCGGATCCGGAACTTTCCGGCATCGGCATGGTCATTTTTGATGAATTCCACGAACGCAGCCTGAATGCCGACCTGGGGCTGGCGCTGTGCCTCGACATCCAGGAGGGGCTGCGCGACGATTTGAGGCTGCTGGTGATGTCCGCCACCTTGGATGTCGCCGCAGTCACGGCAATGCTCGGCGAATGCCGGTCAATCCATGCCGAAGGCCGGGTTTTCCCGGTTGAAACCCGCTGGAATACCGCGCCGGATCTGCGCGATCTGCCGGCCGCCGCCGCCAGGACCGTCCTGAAACTGCTGCGGGAGGAACCCGGCAGCATCCTGGTCTTTCTGCCCGGTGCGGGTGAAATCAGCACCGCCGCCGGAATTCTGCACGGCAGAGTGGCGGACGACGTAATCATCGCGCCGCTGCACGGCAGTCTCGACCGCCAGGCGCAGGATGCCGCGCTGCTGCCGCCGCCGCCGGGCAGACGCAAAGTCGTGCTGTCCACCAATATCGCTGAAACCAGCTTGACCATTGAAGGCGTCCGCATGGTCGTGGACTGCGGTTACGCCAAAACCGCGCTGTTCGACCCGGCCACCGGCATGACCGCGCTGCGGACCGTGCATATTTCGAAGGCCTCCGCCGAACAGCGCCGGGGCCGCGCCGGTCGCATGGAGCCCGGCATCTGCTGCCGTTTGTGGAGCGAACATGACCATCTGCGGCTGGAGGATTTCAGCCGTCCGGAGATATACGAGGCCGACCTCGCGCCGCTCTGCCTGGAACTGGCCTTGTGGGGAACCGAAGCCGGCCGGCTCCGCTGGCTCGACCCGCCCCCGGAAGCCGCGCTTAACGCTTCGGCGGAACTGCTCCGCGAACTCGGGGCAACAGGTCATGACCGCCGCATCACCAACGCCGGAAAGCAACTGGCGGCGCTGCCGGTGCATCCGCGTCTGGGCGCCATGCTGCTGCATGCCGGCAAACTCCATCTGGCCGCGCTCGGCTGCGAAATCGCCGCGCTGCTGGAGGAACGGGATATCGCCGGCAACCAGGCGCAGGCCGGAACCGACCTGAGGACCCGCCTGCAAATGCTGCGCGGCGACAGCGAAAATACCGTCACCGCCTTGAACGGGACCCGCCGCCAGGTATTGACTATCCGCGACCAGCTTCTGCGCATCCTCGGCGAAAAATACCAGCCGCACGACTTTGACCATGCCGGACTGCTCACCGCTTTCGCTTATCCCGACCGCATCGGGAAAAAACGCAAACCCGGCTCCCTGAATTATCTGCTGAGCGGCGGACGCGGAGCGCGTTTTGCCGAGTCCGAAAGCGTTGCCTCCAGCGAATTCATTGTCGCCGCCAGGCTTGACGGCGCCGGCGCCGATGCGAAGATCCAGCTCGCCGCGCCCTTGACGGAAGCTGAACTGCGGGAACATTTCGCGGACATGATCACCGCCGTGGATTCCATGCGGTTCGACCGTGAGCGCCAGGCCGCCGCGATAGTCCGCGAAACCCGGCTGGGAATGCTGGTGCTGAACTCCGCTCCGCTCAGCAACCCCGCTCCGGAACTCATCGCCGCCGCCATCATCGAGGGCATCAGGGAAACCGGACTGCAAGTTTTGCCATGGTCCGATGAAACCGCCTCAATGCGGGAACGCGTCAATTTCGCCGGCAAGCTGGCCCCCGCCGTCTGGCCGGACTGGTCGGACGAAGCCCTGCTGCATTCGCTGGATGCCTGGCTGAAACCGTTCCTCGCCGGTATCCGCTCGTTCGACGCGCTCAGAAAACTCGACCTGAAGACCGTGCTTAATACCGCCCTCGGCTATGAATTAAGTTCCAGGCTGGAACGCGAATTTCCGGAGCGTTTTACGGTTCCGACCGGTTCGCGCATCCGGATTGATTATTCGACTGATGAACCCGAACTGCCGGTGCGGGTTCAGGAAATGTTCGGCTGTGCCGTTCACCCCTCCATCGGCGGCGGCCGCATCAAGCTCCGGGTCCGGCTGCTTTCTCCGGCCATGCGCCCGATTCAAATCACCTCCGATCTGCCGGCATTCTGGCACGGCTCCTGGGAACTGGTCAAGAAGGAAATGAAAGGCCGCTATCCCAAACATCACTGGCCTGACAACCCCGCCGAAGCCGATCCCACCCGCAAAGCCAAGCCCCGCAACTAATGAAATTCCGGCCACTCCGACACTTTGGACACCGGTTGAGCACAACACGGTTTTCGTAATCCGGGTAACTATGGGTCTTATGGGTCCTATGGGTCTTATGGGCCATTTTGGACAACCACTCCGACACTTTGGACACATGCTCCGCTCAACGGTTTTCGAAATCTGGGAGTTCTGAGAAGACTGGGAGTTCTGGGATGTTGCCGTCCGAGACGGACAACGCTGCAATACAACCTCATTTTGGACAATCATCTCCCTTCCCGCATTAGCGGGAGACAACGCTTCCCATAGGTCCCATTAGACCCATGTTTTCCGGACGACGCTCCGTTCCCCATTCCGTAGACTTTAGATAGTCATTGAGCACAACAGCTTTAAATTTTTCAAACAACTCCGATACTTTGGATACATGCTCCGCACAACGGTTTTCGTAATCTGGGTCCTATGGGTCTTATGGGCCATTTTGGACAACCACTCCGACACATGCTCCGCTCAACGGTTTTCGTAATCTGGGAGTTCTGGGATATCGCTCACCCTGTCTTCCCACCCATAGGCCCCATAGGACCCATAGGACCCATCTGTCTTTCCCCTGCAAACGCCCGCCGCCCACTACGCCATGATCATGCGGCATGCGCCGGAGCCGCTGCTCAATTCCGTCAGCGCCCAGACCAGGGCGTCCATGCGGTCGGGGCTGGACTGGTTCATCTCCGGATTGTAACCGCACAACTGGTCTTCCAGTTGGCGGAACCTGCCGACATGATGGACTTTGCCCATCTCGTACAGCGCGGAGACGGGTTCGGCGCGGGTGAACTTGCCCCTGGTCGCGGTGACTTTTTTGCAACTGATGTCCCCGGCGACGGCGTGCAGATTG
>Ga0172379_10005697_pt1 | contig 17269 bp, 13 predicted proteins | sample GrowelOW334metaG_FD_119756 | JGI IMG/M metagenome (GOLD analysis project Ga0172379, IMG submission 119756) | Groundwater microbial communities from an aquifer near a municipal landfill in Southern Ontario, Canada - Groundwater well OW334 metaG | ecosystem: Environmental > Aquatic > Deep... | reverse complement strand
CACCTCGATGTCGACTTGGCGCATCCTGGCCCTGAAGAAGGGGCCAAGGGTTGGTCTGTTCGCCCATTAAAGCGCTGCGTTAGTTGGGTTCAGAGCGTCGCGAGACAGCTCGGTCTCTATCCGATGTAATCGTTCGATTCTTGAAGGGATTCGTCTACAGTACGAGAGGACCTAGACGAGGAAACCGCTGGTGTGCCAGTTGTCCTATCAAGGGCACTGCTGGGTAGCTACGTTTCTATCTAGATAACTGCTGAAAGCATCTCAAGCAGGAAGCTAACCCTAAGATAAGGAATCGTGGTCCGCCGCAAGGTGGACGAAAGATCGCCGGGAGACTACCGGTTAACAACAGCGTGTGTAAGTGCTGTAAAGCATTAAGCTAAGCTGCGAAATGATCAAAGAATTTCTTGATTGAGGCTTTTAGTCCGCCAGTTGGCGGATTGGAAGCTTCTGGCAACTCAATTTAGTCGCTAAATCCAATCTCCCTAAATCCCTCTTTGACAAGAGGGACTAAAAAGATTGTTTTAAGACTTAAAAAACTTATTTTTAATTTCAAATATTTTATATTTTTCGATTGATCCTTCAATTCCGGTCGTGAGAGCGAGATGGAACCACCTTTTCCCATTCCGAACAGAGAAGTGAAACGTTTCAGCGCTGACGGTAGGTCTCGTGTAAACTTGACTGAAAATAGGTCGCGGCCGGAATTGAGGGATTAAGATATTCAACAGATTAAAATTAAATCTCCCCCAACCCCTCTTCGAAAAAGAGGGGAGAACAAATCCTCCGTAATCCCGCCTATGGCGAGGCAAGTGGGGATTTTTTTGGTGATATAATGCGTCATGACTGATGAGATAGATAGAATTATCAGTGAGGCAGAGGCAAGCGAAAAAGCGAAATTTCAAGGAGTTTTAGGGGCAGATTTTAAGGATATTTTGGCAGATTTTTTAGGTGGTGATGAGACGGGGCAATTTGATGATATAGCAGCGGAGCTTAGGAGGGATGCCGATACAATAAGAAGAAGGAGTAAAAATGTGAGAAGAGTCGTGGTGAGTGAGGATCCAAGAAGTAATTGATTTAAAAAGTGTCATTTTTTTTGGTGGTAAAATGGGTCAGTGATCGGGAGAATTGAGCAAAAGGCTAAAAATATTTTTTTGGATGGAGTTCCGGAAGGTAGGGGAGAGGAATATTTTAGGGAAAAGTATTTGATGATGGCGAGAAGATGTCTAACTGGGATTAAGGGTTCAAATGACAGAGTGGTGAGGATGGCGATAATGGCGTTTGGGGTGTGGATGAGATATGCCTGGAGTGATGAAGAAATAAAGGCTAGGAGAGAAATTTTGGCGATTAACCAAAGATAATTTGGTGATATAATATTTTTATATGTCAAAAAATAATACGACTGAATTATTTAATAGATATAGAAGTGAACCGAAAGGAGTGGCTTTGCCGATAACGGAAATAGCGAGAGTGGCGGTGGGGACAGTGGTTAGGGTGACATTAGCAATTGATAGAAAATTAAACGAGATGAGTGAGGTGCTTCGTGAATTGATAGTAGCCGAACCAATAAGACGGAAAAAATAAGCTTTGTGCTATAAGAAACTTCCAGTTTCTTTTAACGTCAAAGTACCCACTACGTTCGTATTATCGTACTCATGTTATAATTGCCAAGTTCTAATTTATTTATTTATTTGGGGTATACAAAATCCCTCGAATAATCCCGAATAAAAGACGGGATTTTTTTATAAGTATGGCTAAAAAAGTTAAGAAAACAAACAAGAAAACAGAAATCCTAACAATGGAGGATTTGTTAAAACAGGAGGGGGTGGAAGTTTTAGGTCTTAAAAAAGGACAGGAAGTTAAGGGAAGAATTACGGCGATAAAAAGTAAAGCAATTTTCATTGATATTGGCGGAAAAACCGATGCGATGGTTATGGGCAAGGAGTTTGAGTTTGTGAAGGATTATGTATCAGATTTGAAACAGGGTGATGAAATTGAAGTGCAAGTTAAAAGTCCGGAGAACGACAAGGGACAGATTTTGGTGTCGATTCGGGGAGCGGCTTCGGGATATGGATGGAATTATTTTTCAGAAAAAGAGAAGAATGAAGGAGAAGTGACAGTATTTGGTAAGGAATTGAACCGAGGGGGAGTAGTAGTGATTGCTCCATTTGGATTTTACGGTTTTATTCCTGGTTCACAAATCGGGAGTAAATATGATGGCGATCCGGATAAGATGGTGGGTAAGAAGGTCAAAGCCAGAGTGTTGGAAGTTGATCAGGCGAAAAATAGATTGGTATTTTCGGAAAGATTGGTATCGGAGCCTAATAAAGTCGGCGAAGAAACCGATGCGATGGAAGCATTGAAATTGGATGACAAATTTGAAGCAGAAGTGGTGAGAGTCGAGCCATTTGGGGTGTTTGTAAAAATTATTTTAGAAAAGAAAGATTTGAAGTTAAATTTGGAAGGTTTAGTGCATATTTCGGAAATTTCATGGGAAAAAGTGGAAGATGTTTCCAAGATGTTCAAATCGAAAGACAGAATTAAGGTTAAGTTGATTAACAAAACTGACGGGAGACTACAATTTTCGATTAAAAGAATTTCAGATGATCCGTGGCTGAAAATTGAGGAGAAATATCCTAAAGAGAAAGAATGCGACGGAGTGGTAACCAAGATTGCTTCGTACGGAGCGTTGGTTCGATTGGAACCGGGAGTAGAAGGACTAGTCCACATTTCGAAATTGGGCGGAGGAGCCAACTTCAAAGAGGGTGATAAACTTCAAGTTTACATTGAATCAATTGATGTAGCTAAGAGAAAAATATCACTAGGATTGGTAGAAACTGATAAAGGAAAGGTGATATATAAGTAGCGGTTTCTTTGGTGATACAATATGGGGCGTTAAAGATTTAGTAATATTTTTATGTTAACTCAATCAGTGGAAACAGGGATATATTGTCCGATAGTAGGTCAGATAGCAGCAATTAGTACTGACGGAAGCAGATGTACAGGGGAAATATTGGTGACAGGGGATGGAGTTCGTGAGAATGGGGATACTTACGGGGAAAAGTACAAGAGACCATGTTCTAAGACAAGAGGAGTTGGGGGAATAATAACCAGGGCTGATGGTAAAGTGACGATAAATAGGTGCATGGAAGTAGATGTCGGCAGATTGGGGGCAGGCGGGCCGGATAGTGCTCAATTCCCGAGCGTACCGGAATGAAATTAAAATTTAATAATTAATATAAAAAATATGGCTGATGTTATTAAAGAAAACGTTATTGGACGCTTGATAAAAGAAGAAAGATAGGTGAGGTTTAACAAAGCTTTGGATTTTGTGAGTAGGGGAATTGCGGGAAGGGAGGTAAAAACAGATTTACGTTTTGAGGGGACTGAGCCGAAAGAGAAAGAGATCGACAGTGGTAAAAAGGCCTTAATATAGGATATTAATTTAGTTGATTGCACCAGAGCCTCTAGAACGGACGAAAATGGTCGTGGTAAGGAAAAGTATTGGGATATAAGAAAAAAATGGTAAAATGAGGAATGCGCGGAAGGACAATTGATAGAGTGGTGGAGTTACCGGTGGGAGTAAAAATAAATAGAACACTAATAGAAGGAACAAGGTTTGTACGAGAATCATTGGTAAGCCCCGTGGTTATTAAAATTCATGAGGGGTTATTTATGGGAAGAATAGCTGAATTGGTGAGAAAACCCAATAAAAGATAATGAAAAAGGTTTTAGAAACGGTGTTTGTGTGCTCAAATTGCGGGAATGAATTTGCTAAATGGGCGGGACAGTGTCCGGCATGTGGGGAATGGAATACATTGAAAGAAGCACCAAATTACAAAAAACAAATTCCAGGCAAATCACAAATTACAAGAAACAATAACCAAAAGATCGAAATTAAGAATCTAGGGAATTTGATAGTGGGGAAAGACCAAACTAGTAATGTGATTTCATCGAAAATGGGGGAATTTGATAGAGTATTGGGTAAAGGAATTGTACGGGGGTCAGTGGTGCTGTTTGGGGGAGAACCGGGAATTGGTAAAAGTACATTATTAACCCAACTTATAGGAAAAATCGGTGGGTTGTATGTGGCGGGCGAGGAGAGTGCGGAACAAATTGGGATGCGGGTGGCCAGATTGAAGTTATCAGCGGATAAATTCGATGTTTTGGAAACAAACTCGATTGAAGAAATTGAAGAGTTTTTAGAACGAACACAAAATGTATACAAAATAGCGGTGGTGGACTCGATTCAAACAATGACAGTACAGACAAACATAATGGGAGTGGCGTCGAGTGCCAGTTTTGGATCAGTCAATCAAATTCGGGAGGCAACTTTCCGGTTGGTAGAAATTGCCAAGAAAAAAAACATCGCTATTTTTATTGTGGGACATGTAACCAAAGAAGGGGAGATAGCCGGACCGAAAATGTTGGAGCATATGGTGGACACGGTGTTGTATTTTGAGGGTGACCGAAATTCAGATTTAAGAATTTTACGGGTGGACAAAAACCGGTTTGGGCCGACTGACGAAGTGGGAGTTTTTAAAATGGAAGAGGGAGGATTGAGGGAAATAAAATCGGAGGAAATAAACTTGGTAAATAATCAGGAAAATAAAATTGGCAGTGCAATTACAGTGACAATGGAGGGAACCCGGCCGATGATGGTAGAAATCCAAGCGCTGGTAACTGAAAGTTTTGCGCCGGTACCAAAAAGAGTGTTTTCGGGGATTGATTATAATCGGGGACAATTACTGGTGGCGGTGGCCCAAAAGGTGCTGGGAATTCCACTTTATAAAGATGATGTTTTTGTATCAGTAACAGGGGGGATTAGATTAGATGATACAGGGTGTGATCTGGCAGTGGTGGCGGCAATGTGGAGTTCGTACAAAAATAAACCACTTAGCTCAAACCCCTCTCGGCCTTCGGCCGCATCTCCCCTTGACAAGGGAGACTTAAAACAAAAAAGGGAACCGGTTTTTGTAGGAGAAGTTTCATTACTGGGAGAGGTAAAAAGGGTGAGGGGAATGGAAAAGAGAGAGAAAGAGGTGAGGGGGATGGGAAGGGAGATGGTGGAGATGAATAGTATAAGAGAGCTGAAATAGGGAACAAACCCCTCAGGCCTGCGGCCAGCTCCTCTTGACAGGGGAGCCTCGTGTTGAGAAATTCACAAGTTATCCACAAGCAGTTATCAGGGGGTGTTTTGGGGTGAAAATGAAGCTGTTTTGTATAAAATATATAATATAGGTCTACTATAAAACAGGAGGCAAATAGTTATGGGATATTGACAGGGGGATAAACGTTGTTATAGCATTGGTTAATGCTGAAGAAGATGTGGGAGAAGATAAAAAGAGTGTTCGGGAAGAAGGTGGTGGATGATTGGGGGTTGAGGCAGTTGAAGGAAATGGGGAAGTTGAGGGCAAAAATTATTTTGATGTAACTAAATGACCTTGCGGAACGATTACGTTCCGCCTTTTTTTAGGCAAAAATTTGTCGCTAAGCAGCTCAAATTTTTACCTAAAAAAAAGAAACAACTATAACGATATTCGCAAAAGCAGGTGGAACACGTTTATGGTTGTTTCTTCAACTTCTAAGATAGAGTATTGGAGGTGAAAATTCAAGCGCGGTAAATGCCGTGGAATGTTTGTATTTAGAGATGAGAGCAATGGAGGAGGCAGGTCCATTGCTTTCATCTGTGGGAACAATTATTTGACAGGCGGTGCAGATTTGGTACAATAAGTTGTTCCCCGAAGCGAGTCATTCGTAATGAGTGGGTTTTTCCACATGTTTTATATAATTTTCTATTTATTTATTTCCATTTTATGTTGAAAAAAACAGCGGTAGTAGCAGTAGCTCCAGTAGCGGAGGCCAATAGAGTAGCGTTTACACCACCTTCGACAAGCTCAGGGCAAGCACCGGCAAGGCCGGTATTTACTCCGCCACCGATTAAGACAGAGATCTTGGAACCGATATCGGGGATTTTGGATGTGACTCCGGAAGGGTCGGGTTTTGTCAGGCCAAAGTTTTTACCAAATGGTAAAGATGCAGTGATCGGTCAAATGCAGATGAGACGGTACGGGTTAAGGGCAGGGGATTTGGTTTTGGGAATGGCTAAAGCGCCGAAAGAAAATGAGAAATATTGGGGTTTGGTGAGAATTGATAAAGTTAATGGAACAGAGGTAGCAGCGGCCTTGAACAGACCGGATTTTAAGGATTTGGTACCGATATATCCAATTAAGCAACTAAAATTGGAAACTGACCCGAAGATTTTTTCGACTAGGATAATTGATTTGTTTTGTCCAATTGGTTTTGGTCAAAGAGGGATGGTAGCTTCACCGCCTAAAGCTGGAAAGACAACTTTGCTGAAGGAAATTGCCGCCGGGGTAGCAGCTAATCATCCGGAAGTGCATTTGATGGCTGTATTGGTGGGAGAGCGACCAGAGGAAGTGACTGACATGCAAAGATTTATTAAGGGTGAGGTGATAGCCAGCCACTTTGATCAAAAACCGGAAGAACAAACCAGAGCGGCAGAGGTGGCGATTGAAAGAGCTAAGAGATTGGTAGAAATGGGTAAGGATGTGTTTATGGTATTTGATTCAATTACTAGGTTGGCCCGGGCTTACAATTTGGCGATTCCGACATCAGGAAGAACGTTGTCGGGTGGTTTTGATCCGGCGGCGTTGTATCCATCGAAGAAATTTTTTGGGGCAGCCAGAAAGATTGAGGGCGGGGGATCGTTGACAATTATTGGGACAGCTTTGGTAGATACCGGATCGAAGATGGATGAACTGATTTTTGAGGAATTTAAGGGAACCGGTAACATGGAATTGTGGCTAACCAGAGAATTAGCGGAAAGGCGGGTGTTTCCGTCGTTTGATATTTTAAAATCGGGGACGAGAAATGAAGAATTACTTTTAGACGAGGTGACGATGGGTAAGATTATTGCCATCAGACGAATGTTTGATGCTATCGGAGATAAGAACGGAACGACTGAGCGGATTATCGAACAATTAGCCAAAACCAAAGATAATGCGGAGTTTTTGGCTAAGGTGGGGAAAAAGTAAAATAAAACCCACCCCCAAGACCCCTCCCTTGACAGGGAGGGCCTGAAGGAAATATGATATAATTCGATATGGATGGAGTAGATAATGAAATAAGAGTTAAGTCTGGCGATGTGCTTAAGATTGTGTTGGTTAATCGAAGTGGTGGGAGATGTGTTTTCGATTTGGGAAAAGTGATATTAGTAAGTGATACGATGCCATTCATGAGGGAAAGACCATCAGTTTTTATGAACAACGAAAGAGGACCGGAAGGTGTTGATACTTCGACTATTTTAGAGGCTTTAAGACTGGAAAATGGGATGGCAATTTTGTCTAGAACAATTATTAACAGTCAGGATCGGTATCAAGAGATGAAATTGGTTTTAGCGACGGGAAATGACTTGAGAGAATTTGGACGGAGGGGAAGAGGTTGGAGTTATGAGAGATAAGATATACTAGTAGTTACTAGATGAAGGAAGTTATAAAAAAAGAAGGGGAATTGATCAAACTCTTTTTAAGAGCGGAGGGGGAGTTTTTGGCAGGGATAATGAAGGTACTGTTGGGTTGGTTGATGGTGATTAAGGATGAAGCGGTTAAATTGATGTACCAGCAAAGAGGACGGTTTTCCCAGAGTTTTATTAATGTAACGATGGCGATGATCTTTTTTGGAGTGATGGTGTTTTCAGGAAAATTGGAGGAATTGGTAAACAAAAAAATTAGTAGTGAGGCGGTGGGTAGTGGCTATTTGTTGGCCGATAATAATCTGGTTGGAGTGGAAACATTAATATCTAACTTACCTAAGGGTGAGATTACGGAGTATCGGGTACAGGAAGGGGATACAGTATCGGGAATTGCGGTGAAATTTGGAGTAAGTATAGATACGATTATTTGGGAAAATAGTTTGAAATCGGTTGATGCAATAAAACCGCAGCAAATTTTGAAAATATTGCCGGTGACAGGAGTAAAGTATCGGGTGTCCCGGGGAGAAACGATTTATTCAATCGCTAAAAAATTGCAAGCTGATGCTCAAAGTATTATTGATTATCCATTTAATACTTTTTCAAACGACGAGACGTTTGCTTTGATTGCCGGTCAGGAGTTGATAGTACCGGAAGGGATTAAGCCAAATGAAATTACGGTGGATACACCGAAGTTGGCGACAAGAACGGTGGCGCCGATTCCGGGAGTGGTGGGTGAGGGTAACTTTATGTGGCCGACATCGGGAAAGATTACTCAAAGATCCTCGTGGTATCATCCGGCTATTGATATTGCCAACCGCGATAATCCGCCGATTGTGGCGGCGCAGGGAGGAACGGTAATTACGGCTGGTTGGAATGGTGGCGGTTATGGAAACTATGTGATTATTGATCATGGTAATGGTTATCAGACATTGTATGGGCACATGTTGAATAACTCGATTGTGGTTAAAGCTGGGGATAGAGTGAAACAGGGACAAAAGCTGGGAACAATGGGATCGACCGGGCGGTCGACGGGGACGCATTTGCATTTTGAGATAAAGCTGACGAACGGAGGAAAAGTAGATCCGATGAGCAGGTTGAAATAAAAAATTCAATCCCTTTAAATCTCCCTTTAACAAGGGAGACTTTTTAAGTAACAGAGATAGTGCGGAGATAAGAGGCAGTTGGGGGTTGATGGTGGGGAGTGGTTTGGCTACACTGGAGACATGACCAATGTATTGAAATATTTCCTAAGGGTGGCAATGATGTTGATGCCGGTGTTTTTTTTACCGGTGATAATGGATGCTTATGGCTTTGGGAAGGTGATTTTTTTACTACTTTTAGGCATGATTGGACTATTGCTGTGGTTGGTGATGTTGATATTCGAGAAAAGAGAAGAAGTCATTTTTAATTGGGGATGGGGATTGTTTTTACTATTGACTGTATGGGCGGGTTTTTTGTTTTTCCGGGAAGCACCGGGGGTGCAGATGAAAGCAATAATGAGTGGTAATGGTTTGACGGTGTTGGCGACGATAGTGGTGTGGGGATTTTTGTGGTTACAAGTGACGGACAAAGAAGAGGCAGAGAAGCAGTTAAATTGGTTAACGGTGGGGGGATTGCTGGTGGCGGTGGCTTCACTGGTGGCTTTTTTGATACCAGCGAGTAAATTGCCGATTGTGTGGCCTAAAAATAACCCACTGATATCAATTTCGGCGGGCTGGTCGTTGACCGGGTCGCTGTTGTCGGAAGCAATTATGATGGTGTTTTTAGCAGTAGAGTGGGGAAAGAGATTGGGGAAGAAATTAAAGGGCGGTGAGAATTATATAATGGCGGCGATATTGACAGCAGTGTTTGTGCTGATTTTGGCGTTGTCGGTGGTTAAGATTCAGAAAACCGGTTGGGTGGTATTGGACCCAAATTCGTCCTGGGTGGTGGCAGTGGAGGCTTTTAAAAGAAATCCGTTGACCGGAATAGGTATAGGTAACTTTTCGACAGCTTTTAATATGTATCGGCCGGCAAGCTATAATACGACCCAGTATTGGGCCAGTGGGTTTAATGTGTCAATCAACGGTTGGTTGCAATTGTGGACGGAGATGGGAATTGTTGGTTTGGGTTTGGTTATAATGATGATTTTGTTGGTAGTCAGACAAAAGAAAGATATGACTTGGGTACGTTTGATGTTGATATTGTTGGCATTTTTGTTTTTACCGGTAAATTTAATGGTGTGGTGGCTGCTAATGTGGTTATTGGTGTATTCGGGTTTAAAAACGAAGAAGGTGGGGTTGGTGTTAAAAGTGGGGGAGAGTGGTTTTAATGTTATGCCTTGGATAGTGACAGCGGTGATAGTAGGGATAATGGTTTGGAGTGGATTTAATTTGGGGAAGGTAACAGCGGCTGATTATTATTATCGGCAATCGTTGATAGCGGCGTCAAAAAATGACGGCGGGACAACTTATAACCAACAAATTAAGACGATTGGGATTAATCCTAAGGTGACGGAGTATCGCCGGGTGTATTCCCAAACTAATTTGGCGTTGGCGGTGAGCTTACTGTCTAACAAGGAGGTGGCGGAGGCGGATAAAGAAAAGGCTTCGGTGTTGATTCAACAATCGGTGCGGGAGGGTAAAGCGGCAGTATCATTGGATCAGATGGATGTGGCCAATTGGACAAATTTGGCGCAAATATATCGGAAAATTATCGGAGTGGTTGATGGAGCAGCTGATTGGAGCTTTCAGGCTTATCAACAGGCAATGGTGCTAGATCCGACCAATGCGTCTTTAGATTTGGACATGGGAGGTTTGTTGTTTGCGGCCGGCAGGTATGAAGATGCTGACAGACTGTTTGAGCAAGCGGTGACTAACAAACCGGATTATGCTAATGGTTGGTATAACTGGGCTTACAACGCCAAACAGATGAACCGATTGGCAGATGCGGTGCAGAGATTAAATCAAGCGGTGGCGCTAGTGCCAGTAACTTCAGCTGACTATGAAAAAGCCAGTGGAGAATTGGTGGTTTGGAAGAAAGAATATGATGAAGCGGTGAAGAAGCAGGGGGCTGCTACTGAAGCTTTGGCGCCCAAACCAGAAACGTTGAAAGCACCGGCACCTCAACCGACGGTAAGCAATCAGGAGAAGGTGAGCATTCCTCCGTCACAAGATTTGGCGCCACCGACACCGGTAGTGACAGTAGAACCAACGGAAACTCAAGTCGGGGGGCCGTAATAATAAACACTGTTTCTTGATAATTTTAGTTCACAATCCACCATTTGAATTCGATGGCTTCGGAAATGGGGGAATCGATACCAACAGTGAAGGAATCTTTTGATCGGCTGAGGACACGAAGTGATTGGTTGGCGCCACCTTTGGTAACTGTTAGATAGACTTGGGAAGACGGGGTAATTTGGGAATTGGGAATGGAGACAGAGGTAGTATTGACAGGAAGAGTGTCATTGCCGGAAAGGGCGTTGGAGGCGGAGAGATTGGAGACGGAAATAGCCTTAGAGGTTTCGGGAGCGGCGATGATCAGTCCTTGATTGGTATTGGCTTGAATAAGGTTGGGTTGATCAGGTAATGATATTCCGCCGGTTGGCGGATTTGGTGTTACAGAGGGATAATTTAAAGTAGGGTTTGATGTACTCTGGGAGGTTAATTTTTCAAGTGAGGAGAGCTCGGTTTTGACCTGTTGTTTTTGGGTGGTATCGGTAATGAGGGGGAGGAGTTTGGAATAGGTATCAACAGCTTGGGAGATAAGACCGGTTTGTTGTTGGAGCCTGGCTAAATCATAAAAATTTTGGGCTTTAGTGGGTTCGATGGCAACTGTACGAGCGAGGTAGGTAAGAGTCATGTTAGCATCACCTTTTTTGGCAAAGAGGGTAGCCAGGGAACGGCTGATTTCGGCGCTGGCAGGATTAAGTTCAGAGGAACGGGAAAAGTCGGTAATAGCGCTGTCGAGGAATTGAGGTTGGGAATCAACAAGGGACATATAGATAGATCCGCGTTGTTGGTAGCCGCGGAAGTCGGTAGGGAAGTCTTTGATGGCAGCGGTGGCGGCGAGGATGGATTGGTTAAGCAATTCGGCCAGGCTATTATTCCGATTTGGGTCGGAACCAGCCTGGTTGTTTTGAGAAGTAAGAGCTTGGGAAAAGTATTGCTGGGAGGCGAGGAGGTAGTGCTGGATGGATTTGGGAACCTGGGTCGGGACATTATCGACCTGAGGGGTCGACTGCCCCGATAAATTGGGAGGAGTGTTAGCGACATCGGCTTTAGATTTGAAAAGAAGAAGGCCACCAAAGGAAATGAGAGAGAGACCAGAGATAGAGAGTAAAGGTAGCAGAGATAGGTAACGAGTGCTAACTACTGGTGGGGTGGAGATTTGGCCTAAATTTGGGGCTAAAATATGATCGTTTTTGATATCATTAGATATAGAAGGTAGGGGATTAGATATATCTAATCCGAGGGCTTTTAGCTGGTCGAGCTGGTCAGAAGAAAACTGCATGTTAGAGGTTAGCATAGATGTTAGTTGATGATCCACCAATTAACTTGGATGTCGGTGGTGAGGGGTTGATCGAGGGCAATAGTGAAAGCAGGAGCGGGAGTGGTGAGCTTGTCTTTGACGTAAATAACCTGGTTGTTGGTGGAGCCATTGGGAGTGAGGTAGATCATGGAGGCTGAGGTGACTTTGGGGTTGTTGACAATCAGAGAGGTTTTACCGACAGGTAGGGTGGCGGTACCGGCGACGGCGTTGCTGTTGATTTGAGCCGAGCTGGTGGCCAGAGCGGCAAAGCCACTGTCGGCAATGATGATAGTAGCCGAGTCGGTGGCAACGTTTAGCTGACTGGTGGTTAGTTTGTTGGTGGTTAGTTCATTGGCGGTAATCAGATTGGCAAATAATGAGGCGGAGATGGTGGCGGAGGAGGCGGTGAGATTGCCGTTGACAGCGAGGTTGCCGTTGACTTCGACTGATCCGGCATCGGTGATAACCAGGGTTTCACCCATGATATGGACTGAGCCTAATTTACTGGGTTGGATATAGAGAGCAGTATTTGTTGTTTCAATAAGGTTGTCTTTGATGGCAACTTCGCCAGCGGTAAAGGTACCGGTAATGAAGGCGGAACCGAGAGTGGCAAGACCCTGGACGGTTAATTTGGAACCAACAACAAGATTGTCAGAGAGGGACATGGAACCAGTGACAACGACTTGGGAAGTACCAACATCGTAGGTCCAGCCCGTAGCTGCTGAAGCTATAGCGGTTAAAATCGGTTCTGGTTGAGTAGAGGAGGTGATGAAAGAGCGGACTTCATCACGGAGAGAGGCAATTTTATCGGTCATAACCTGACTGATATCGCCTTCGGGAGAGATGATTTTACTGGCGTAGAGGTTGCCGGAGATGGTAGCATCGACGGCTGAGAGGGTACCTTGGATATCGAGATGGCCGTCGACGGTGATGGTGTTGCTAAGATCAGAGAGAGGAGTGATAATAGCAGTGCTGATTTTTTTGGATTTGGTGGATTCAGCGACGATGTTTTTGGCAATGATGTTTTCGACAGAGAGGAGACCAGCGGTGATTTTGCCGGCGGCCAGTTTGGCAAATTGACCAATTTGGGAAACTGGTTTACCCAGCGAATCAGAGAGGTTATAAGAGGCCATTTCGATTTCATTTTTACTGCCGGCATAGCCAAGAGAGGAAAGAACGTCGGAGGAGATGTTGTAGTTGATGCCGACCTGACCGGAGTCGGTAAGGAAGATATCGGGATCGTACCAGGAGGGATTGATGTAGGCATTGACCCGGGATGGGGTGGAAGAGTCGAAACTTTCGAGGGCGTGGCCGACGATATAACCGGCTTTGACGGCTTTGGCAGCGACACCGGGGATGGAGGAGATGGTCAGAGGGTCACCAGGGGAGATAGGTCCATTCTCATTGGACATGTAGGTGCGGATTTGACCCATTAGACCGACAAGAACATTATATTTTTCGTAGTTAGAATCACATTCTTCGAGATTGTCACCGGGGCAGGCAGGCCCATTACCGATGAAGCTGGAGTTGTCGGAGAAAACGCCGATGGGTTTGCCGAATTTTGACTTAGAAACGGCATTGGTGTTGGTAATTTCGACGATATGACCATAAGAAATATCTTCAGACAAATCTGATTTTAGAAAATATTCGGCATAATCGGCGCCGGTGGCGGTAAAGGCGACTCCGGTATTACCAGTACCACGACCGGCAATTTTTCCTGAAACAGTACCGGGACCGGTACCGGAGATGACATTACTAAAAGCGGCGTAGTAAACGGTGTTGGCACGAGAATTACCAATAGATAGACTAATCAGGAGACCTTTGTCGGTAGTGTTGGCGGCGGTATTACCGATATTTTGGATACGCATGGCGTAGGTACCAGTGGCAGAAGCCAGGACATCAAGCCGGTAATTGGGATCGGAGTTGCCGATGCCGACGTTACCAGTGCTACTAACAGATATTCTTTCGACGCCGCCAGTCGTTATACCTAGTCTGGCGGAGGTTATTTTAGGTATAAAACCATATGTACCGGCAGTATCACTAAGACCATACGTTTGGTCGAGGTAGATATTGCCTTGAGTGGAGCCAATTGATCCGACTACAGTTAGGGGATATGCAGGAGTGCTAGTACCAATGCCGACATAACCGGTATCTAATAGGGACATATGGATTTCATTGTTGGTGCCAAATCGGAGACTACCGTTTCCGGGCTCGGTAGAAGAATTTAAAATAATTGTATCCAGGGCTTTGCCTAAAGTTTGGGTACCTGAGGATCCATTTTGGGTAATGGAGGTGCTGTCATAATTACCCATACCGATTTTTAATCCGGTGCTTTGGTTGTCACCGGAATCGGCTGAATATATGTGAAGTTGAGTAATGTTTCCAGCCCCGGCGGCTTTGACCAGATTTAATTGGGAATCAGGGCTGGTGGTGCCAATGCCGACGTTGCCATCGGCTCGGATGACCATTTTGGCCATACTTATATGATTTGGTGCGGTAAGACCTTGAGTAACTCCACTGACGATTCCGGAAACTCCAAAGACCATCATATCGGTAGTGGTAGCTTCGTAGTGGTAAATGGAACTGGCACGAGTATTGGTGGCAGAAGCCCAATAACGAGACATGACAATATCACCTAAGGGAGTATTGGCGGTATTTGAACCGGCAAGGTGAAGTTTACTTCCGGGACTTGTAGTACCGATGCCGACATTGCCGCTGGTGTTGAGGAAGAGTTGATTGTTGGTCCAGGTAATAGCAGAGTCGGCAGCGCCGGTATTACCAACATCGAGAAGGAGTCCATTGGTGAAATTGGTGATGCGGGTAGCAGCAGCGTCAGCCGAAATGAAAGTGTTACCGATACCGTGGGTGTTGAAGCGGATACTGCCGGTAGCATATAAATTAAGGGCACTGGAATTGGGGCCGGCGTCGGCGGGGTTGAGGTAATAATGGTTATCTTCCTGATCGAGAAAAATACTAGAGATGACAGTGTTGGAAGTGATGGTGGTACCAACGGTGAGGGAACCGCCTATATTAACCGAACCATTAACATCTAACTTTTGAGAGGGATCGGTAGTGTCAATACCGACAAAGCCAAATTGTCTTTGAATTGTCAAGGCGGTGGCATCGACTCCCCCATACCGTTTGTCAATATTAAGGTCTTTGTTGGTATTGTCCAATCTAAAACTGAATTCATGATCGGTATGGGAGGCAGCGCTTATTTTTAATACCCCGGCTCCAATGGTATTTGAGCCACTGGCATCTTCAATGTTTAATTTACTTTCTGGACTGGGTGTGCCAATACCAACATTGCCATCAGAAGCTAAGAAAAGTGATTGAGTATTACCGAGACCTAAAAAGGAAAGATCGGAGGAAGAAAGATTGATGTTAGTACTAGCAGAGAGAGTACCACCTAAGCCAACGTAGAGTCTGCCGGTAGTGGTGGCTGAGGTGCCAAGACCATTGTAGCCATAGAAATCAACGGTATCTCCAGAGGTGACGATGGAAGTAGCACCAGCACCACTTGCCCGAAGAAACCAAAGATTAGTAGCAGTAGTTAAATCATCGGAAGCAGTCTTATCCCAGGCGGTGGTATTAATGGCCTGGATTAAGCCACCAGCACCAGCTTGAGTTAAGACAATGTCGTTATCAGCCAGATTGATAGTGGCACCAATGGAGAGATCATTAGTGGTAAGAGTGTCACCAACAGTTAAACTGTCAGAGAAGACAGAACTACCAGTAACACCAATACCACCAGAGTTAACAAAAAGATTGTAGGTGGCATGAGTTGCACCGATACCAATTTTAGTAGAAGAAAAGATTTCACCAGCGACATGAAGTGAGTACAGTGGATTAGTGGTACCGATACCAATATTACCGGTACCTCTGATAACCATGGAGACGGTTCTGATTCCGTCATAACCAAGATTAGTAAAAGCGATACCGCCATCAGGGGAGGCACCGTTGGTATCGGTTTTTTCAATGACTAAACCATCATTACTGGAGCCGAAGAGGTTGCTGTCATAATAGAACCTGGCTCCATCAGCAGGAGGGGTGGCACCAATAGTTGAGTAGGGAAGTTCGCTATTGAAGCCGATACCGTAAAGACCATTTATTTGGATGCCGCCATCGGTTATTTCAAGTTTTTCGCTGGGGGTTGGGGTACCAACCCCAACATTACCATTTGAATCTAAAAAGAGTGACTGAGTATTACCGAGACCTAAAAAAGAAAGGTCGGAGGAAGAAAGATTGATGTTAGTACTAGTAGAGAGAGTACCACCTAGCCCAAAAGCAGTACCGGAAAGGTTAAGACCGTTGGTGGCAGTGTATGTAACAGAGGTACCGATCTGATCAGTAGCACAAACAAAAGCAGTACCACTCCATTGGAGTTTATCGGTACCGGAACAGGTAGGAGAGGAAACACCAATAGAACCAGTAAAGAAATTGAGACCGTTAGTAATCGAAGCAGTAATAGTCCGACCAATACCGGTACCGGTAATAGAAGCAATACCATTACCATTGGTAATGCTTTGAATGAAGGCACCAGTACTACCAAGGGATAAATCATCAGAAGCATTCTTATCCCAACTAGAAGTATCCAGGTAACCAACCAAACCACTATTACCGGAAAGGTAAGCAGCCACACTGGAGTTACCAATGGCAGTAGAACTTAAGTTTAAGGAAGCAGTGGTAGTGGTAGTACCAACCGAAAGAGAAGAACCAACAGTCAAAGAAGTACTAAGGTAACCATTACCAACAATATGAAGCCTATAGGTAGGATTGGTAGTCCCGATACCAACATTACCGGCTGAATTTAGGCGCATCCCTTCGGTTAAAACACCCACCCGGGAAGTTCTAAATAATAGCGCCCCATTTTCTTGGTTTTCTGTCGTATCGGTAGCCACAGATTGGATTTGAGCGTATGTTTTAAGACTGGGGGTGAATGCCTCTGTTTTTCTCAAAATATACGACAGGGCTTCATCGTAGGTAGTGGCATACAAAACACCGTTAGTGGTATCCAGGGCAAAACTATGTGTTCTTACCGCAGTTTCTGAGTCAAGTATCCTAGTCCAATCCCCGGTAGCATCACAGCCAGATGAGGTAGGACAGCTCCATATCTCACCCGTTCCCGGTGTACGGGCATTTGTTGTCCCAATATAAACATAATCTCCACTGGTGGTACTGGAAAAATAGACACTATCGACACCTTGACCTGAGTATACGGCTGTCCAGTCACCGGCCTCATCGCAACCTGAGGCCAAACTGGCACATTTT
>Ga0172379_10005696_pt1 | contig 17270 bp, 11 predicted proteins | sample GrowelOW334metaG_FD_119756 | JGI IMG/M metagenome (GOLD analysis project Ga0172379, IMG submission 119756) | Groundwater microbial communities from an aquifer near a municipal landfill in Southern Ontario, Canada - Groundwater well OW334 metaG | ecosystem: Environmental > Aquatic > Deep... | reverse complement strand
GTACGCTCTGCCCCGCATGCCTTCCCGCTCCCGTCGCTTCCCGTGGGCCACGTGGCCCACCAAGGAACTGCTCCAGCTGCGCATCAAGGACCTCGGTGTCAGCATCGAGGGCACCTGGCTGGAGGGCTGCGTCACCGACCTCTACGCCGAACTCGACGCGCGCAACCTGCGCGTGCGCCCGCACGTCTGGATCAGCGACGAGTGGTTCTCTCCGGGCAACGTGCCTGGCATCGCGATCCCGTTCTACCTCGCCCATCAGCGCCTGATGAAGCTCGAACGGTCGCAGCTCCTCGAGGTCGAGGGCGGCACCTACACCGAGTGCATGCAGATCCTGCGGCATGAGTGCGGGCATGCGGTGCAGCATGCGTACCAGCTCCACCGGCGACGTGAGTGGCAGCGTCTCTTCGGCAAGTCGTCCACGAAATACCCGGTCTCCTACCGTCCCAACCCGGCCAGCAAGAAATACGTGCAGCACCTGCGTCGATGGTATGCGCAGAGCCATCCGGACGAGGATTTTGCGGAAACGTTCGCGGTCTGGCTCGCCCCGCGCTCTGACTGGCGGCGACGCTACGCCGGCTGGCCCGCGCTGCAGAAGTTGCAGTATGTGGACCACCTGATGGTCGAGCTCGTCGCCAACAAGCCGCGCGTGACCACGCGCGTCGTCATCGACTCGGCGCGCACGCTGACCCGGACGCTCTTTGAGCATTACACTTACCGGCGTGCGCTCTATTCCGTGGAACATCCCACGACGTACGACGAGGACCTGCTGCGCCTCTTCTCCGACGCCCCGCGCGACCGCGACCACGAGGCAGCGGGCCTCTTCCTGCGCCGGCATCGCAAGGAGATCCGACGGGTGGTCTCCCGTTGGACGGGTGAGTACCAGTTCACCCTCGACCAGGTCCTGCACGACATGATTGGCCGCTGTCGCGAGCTCAAACTACGCGTCGTTGGCCGTGAGCGGCAGCTTCTCATGGACTTCATGGTCCTGTTGACGGCCCGGACGATGGAGTTCCTCTCCAAGCACGGCCGACGCGACTGGATCGCCGTATGAAGAAACTCCGCGTGCTCGCCCTGATGCACCCGCAGTTGGTGCCGCCGGATTCGCTCGAGGGACAGAGCGAAAAGGACATCAATAGCTGGAAGACGGAATTCGACGTCGTCAGCCACTTGCGCGGCTGCGGTCACGAGGTGCGCCCGCTGGGTGTGCAGTACGAACTGGCACCGGTGCGCGAGGCCGCGGAACAGTTCCAGCCCCACGTGGTCTTCAACCTGCTCGAGGAATTCCACGGCGAGGTCGTCTTTGACCACAACGTCGTCAGCTACCTCGAGCTGCTCAAGATCCCTTACACGGGATGTAATCCGCGCGGCATGATCCTCTCGCGCGGCAAGGCGCTCTCCAAGAAGCTCTGCGCCTACCATCGCATCCGCGTGCCCGAGTTCGGCGTCTTCGCCATGGGCCGCAAGGTGCGTCGTCCGGCGCACCTCGCCTATCCGCTAATCGTGAAGTCGCTCATCGAGCACTCGTCCGTCGGCATCGCCAAGGCGTCCGTGGTGGACTCCGACGAGAAGCTCGCCGAGCGCGTCCGTTTCGTGCACGAGCGCATTGGCACCGATGCCATTGCCGAACAGTTCATCGACGGACGTGAACTTTACGTGAGCGTCATGGGGAACGAGCGCCTCGTGGCTTTTCCGGCGTTCGAGCTCGTGGCAGACAAGAAACCGGCTGACGAGCCGCTCATCGCCACCGCACGCGCCAAGCACGACCTCGAGTATCAGGAGCGCCACGGCATCGACATCCGGCCGGCGGACCTCCCACCCGATCTGGTCGCCGAGGCGGCGCACGTCAGCAAGCGCATCTATCGCATTCTGGAACTCAGCGGGTACGCCCGGCTCGATTTCCGCCTCGACGCACACGGCGACCTGTACTTCCTCGAGGCCAATCCGAATCCGGAGATTGCCGAGCGCGAGGAATTCGCCTCCTCGGCGCGTCATGCGGGCGTCCCGTACCCCGATCTCCTCGAACGCATCCTGCGCCTGGGGCTTCGGCAGCACGCCTGAGGCGTCATGTTCATCGACAACACGATCGTCAACCCTCGGCCCGATGTCATGGGCGGGTTCCAGCAATGACACCTGCACGGCTCACCCATTTCGCCGGCGGTGCGCGCGTCGACGCGCACGCGACTCGCACCGCTCCCGTGTACGATCCGGCATCGGGCCGACACGCAGCCGATGTGCCACTCGCCGACGCCACGGATATCGAGCGCGTCATCGCCGACGCGCACGCCGCCGCGCCCGCGTGGGGCGAACGTTCGGCCCTCGATCGCGCGCGCGTCCTGTTCAAGTTTCGCGAACTCTGTCTCGCGCACGCCGCCGAGCTCTCGGCGCTGATCAGCGGCGAGCACGGCAAGGTGTTGGCCGATGCGCGTGGTGAACTGCAGCGCGGGCTCGAGGTCGTGGAGTTCGCCGTCGGCATTCCGCATCTCATGAAGGGGGAGTTCAGCGACGGCGTCTCCACCGGCATCGACATGTACGCCCTCCGCCAGCCATTGGGCGTCGTGGCGGCTATCACGCCGTTCAACTTTCCGGCCATGGTTCCGCTCTGGATGCTCGCCCCCGCCCTGGCGTGCGGCAACGCGGTGGTACTCAAGCCGTCCGAGCGCGACCCGTCCTGTCCACTCCGTCTCGCCGAGCTCTTCGCCGAGGCCGGCGGCCCACCGGGCGTGTTCAATGTGCTCAATGGGGATGCCGAGGCCGTGAATGCGCTTCTCACCGACCCGCGCGTGCAGGCCGTCAGCTTCGTGGGGTCGACGCCGGTGGCGCGGCACGTATACGAGACCGCCTCCAAGCACGGCAAGCGCGTGCAGGCGATGGGTGGCGCCAAGAATCACCTCGTCGTTCTTCCCGACGCTGATCTCGATCAGGTGGTCGAATCGCTCATGGGCGCCGCGTATGGATCGGCCGGCGAGCGCTGCATGGCCATCTCCGTCGCCGTCGTTGTGGGCGATGCCACGGCCGAGGCCCTCGTGCCGCGACTCGCCGACCGCGTGCGCACCCTGCGCCTCGGCGTGCCCGCTGATGCGACCAGCGAGATGGGACCGCTCGTCACGGCGGCGCACCGCGACCGCGTGCGCGGGTTCATCGACCTTGGCGTGCACGAGGGGGCACGGTTGGTTGTTGACGGCCGCGCGCACCCGCGCTGCGATGGTGAAGGGTTCTTTCTTGGTGGTTCGCTGTTCGATCACGTCACGCCGGCAATGGAGATCTACCGCGAGGAGATCTTCGGGCCGGTGCTGTGCGTCGTGCGCGTCGCCACGGCCGACGAGGCACTCGCGCTCTGCAACGCGCACCGCTTCGGCAATGGCGTGGCCATCTTCACGCGCAGCGGCGGCGCGGCGCGCGAGTTCGCGCACCGCGTGCAATGCGGCATGGTCGGCATCAATGTCCCCATTCCGGTGCCGCTCGCGTTCTATTCGTTCGGCGGCTGGAAGGAGTCGGCCTTCGGTGACCACAACCAGCACGGCATGGACGGCGTCCGGTTCTTCACGCGACTCAAGACCGTCACGTCACGCTGGCCCGCCAGCGCCGACGCCGCGTCGTTCACGATGCCTTTGTTGCGGTGACGCTGGCCTTTTTCACCACGGAGCACACGGAGGAAAACGGAGGGCCACGGAGTACTGCAAAACCTAGGGTTAACGACATCGCGCCACGCAAATGAATGCGTGGCGCGCGCAGTTCCCCCAAGAAGTTGTCCTACTCCGTGGCCCTCAAGGCAGTTCTCCGTGCGCTCCGTGGTGAAAAAGGCCAGTTAGCGCATTTAGTATCAATGCGCTACTAACTCGTCGCCTCCAGCGCCCGCCGCACCTTTGTCACCAGTTCGTCAATCTGCGACTCGCTGATGATCAGCGGCGGTGACAGTGCGATGATGTCCCCCGTCGTGCGCACCAGCAGGTTCTGGTTGAAGAAGCAGTCCACGAACGCGTCATACGCGCGCGTTCCTGGCCGGCCGGCGCGCGACTCCAGCTCGATGCCCGCCACCAGGCCGAGGTTGCGCACGTCGATCACGTGCGGCGCCCCACGCAGCGAGTGCACCGCCTGTTCCCACACCGGCGCCATGGCGGCGGCGCGTGCGAACGTGTCTTCGGCAGCGTAGAGGTCGAGCGTCGCGAGGCCGGCGGCGGCGGCCAATGGATGACCGCTGTACGTGTAGCCGTGGAAGAACTCGATCCCCTGCTCGGTGGCGTTGATCACCGTGTCGTAGATCTTCCCCTGCACGCAGGTGGCGCCCATCGGCACCGCGGCATTCGTAATGCCCTTCGCCACCGTGATCATGTCGGGCGTCACGTTGAAGAACTGCGCGGCGAATGGCGTGCCAAGTCGGCCGAATCCTGTAATCACCTCGTCGAAGATCAGCAGGATGCCGTGCTGGTCGCACAACGCGCGCAGTTTCTCCAGGTAGCCCACGGGCGGAATCAGCACGCCCGTGGAACCTGCCATCGGCTCCACGATCACCGCCGCGATCGTCCTGGCGCCGCGGTCGGCCACAATCTGCTCGAGGGCGTCGGCAAGATGCGCGCCCCACCCGGGCTGTCCCTTGGCGAAGGCGTTATGCGAGAGGTCATGCGTGTGCGGCAGGTGATCCACCTGCGGCAGCAGTTGCGCGGCGAACGGCTTCTTGTTGGGCTCGATGCCGCCCACGGAGATGCCGCCGAAACCCACGCCATGGTAGCCGCGCAGGCGGCCTACGAAGCGCGTGCGCTGCGGCTCGCCGCGCGCGATGTGATACGCCATCGCGATCTTCAGCGCGCTGTCGACCGCCTCGGATCCCGAGTTCGAGAAGAACACGTGATCGATGCCCTTCGGCAGGATTCCCTTGAGCTTGGTGGCCAGCTGGAAGCTCGCCGGGTGCCCCATCTGGAATCCCGGGGCAAAATCGAGGGTCGCCGCCGCGCGGCTGATCGCCTCGACAATCGGTGCCCGGCAGTGTCCGGCGTTCACGCACCAGAGCCCGGCGGTGCCATCCAGGATCTGGCGGCCATCGTCCGACTGATAGTGCATGTCCTTGGCGCCGACCAAAAGGCGCGGCTTTGCCTTGAACGCTTTGTTGGCGGTGAATGGCATCCACAGCGCTTCAAGCGCCGGGTCGTGTGGCAGGGCAGTCGTTGTCATGATGAAAATCCTCGTGCGCGGAACGTGCCAACAGGAACGCGTCGCGGCAACCCCACCACGCCGGGCTCTTTCACCACGGAGCGCACGGAGAACTACTGGAGGGCCACGGAATAGTGCTACTGCTGGGGGTAACGACAGCACGCTACGCTGAAATCAGTGTGGCGTGCTGTCGTTACCCCAAGAAGTGGTAGTACTCCGTGGCCCTCCGTTTCCTCCGTGAGCTCCGTGGTAGAGAAGGCCAGAGTGCCACGACGCCAGGGAAACGCACACACCGTAAGTGCCATCGTCTCCTCACCACGCCTTCACGATTCCGTAATGCGCCCGTCAGCGCCCTGCAATCCACGGTGGGTACGATCTCCTCAGACACCAACGTGGAGGACGTCATGTTTGCGCAGTTGATCGCCTCGCGCGCCCCGCGGCGCCGCTCTCCCGCCGGCTTCGCCGCCAGCGTCGCCCTGCATGGCATCATCGTGACAGGCGCCGTGCTCTTCACGTCGCACGCTCCGATGAAGCGTGCCCCGCATGCCCAGTTGGTCGTGACGTATGTGGCGCCCGTGCCACGGCCACGCCCGGCCACGCAGACACCGCCCGGCGCGGTACTGCGCGTCGTGCTGCCAAGCGTCATCAATGTCCCCCTGACCGTCCCCGACGCCATTCCGCCGGTGAATCTGCTGCGCGCTGCCATCAACACCGACGATCCGTTTGTCTTCCGCGTGGGCGTTCCGTCGCACGCCGGCACCACTGCGCCCGTTGCGGTGGATGACCCCGGTACGGCGTTTCTCGACAGCCAGGTCGAGGTGCAGGTGGCCCTCGACACGCGCTCGCCGATGCCGCGTTATCCGCAGCTCCTGCGGGATGCCGGTGTCGAAGGCGCCACCCTCGTGCGCTTCGTCGTCGACACACTCGGCCGCGTCGAGCAGGGCACCGTGAAGGTGGTTGAATCCACCCACCCGGCGTTCGCCCTCGCCGTGCAGGCAGTTCTTCCTCAGATGCGTTTCTCCCCCGCCCGCGTGGGCGAGCGAAAAGTGCGCCAACTGGTAGAGTTTCCCCTGCAATTCCGCCTGCGGCGATAGTCGCAGATGCAGTCGTCACAAAGGCAGAGGGGCCGCAAAAGCGCGGCCCCTCTGTTCTTTCTCTGTTGTTTCTCTGTTGTCTCTCTGTTGTCTCTCTGTTGTCTCTCTGTTGTCTCTCTGTTGTTTCTCTTCAGAAGCTCATCGATATCATAGTCCCCCCTCCGCCCATGCTTCCAAACCGCGGGTTCACCACCGAGTTGAACATCGAGCCGAACTGGTAGCGAAGCCCCGCAAATACGAAGTAGCGGAAGTTCGTGGACAGCGCCTGCTGACGCGCAATCACCTCCTCGTCGGTCGCTTCACCGCGCGGCAGGTAGATCTGGTCGCGCACGCGAGACACGCTGCCCGAGAGACTGACGCTGAACCCCTTGCCGACCCGCATGTCCACGCCGCCAAAGACACCGGCGTTGTAGTACTTCCACTCATCCAGGTACTGCGACCCGTTGATCGAGACGTTCGCCGACCCCCACGGCTGGCGGCGCGCGATGCCGACGCTGAGCGAGTGCAGGGGACGTGACTCGCTGTCCTTGTCGTAGATCGTCGTCTCGCGGTACCGATAGTGTTGCACACCAGCGGAATACAGCACGGTGAACTTGCGACGAGTGAACTGGTCGTACGGGAAGTAATCCCACTCGACCCCGCCGCTGACCGTCACATCGGCGTCCGTGTTGTAGTAATCGGATCGCTTCGCCGAAACGCGACCGCCCGTGGACCAGTGCGGCCCCACGCTCTTCACCGCCATCGCGCCAAGCCCAAAGCTGCGCTGCAATGAGGTGTACGTCGTGCCGTCGCTGAACGAGTACTCGCTCTGGTCGTACGAGAAGTTGCCGTTGAGTCGAATCTTCCAGGCCTCGGTGGTGCGGTTCGCTTCGACGTTGCTGAAGTAGCTCCCTGAGGACTGCCGCTTCTCGCCGTTGGCATAGCCGTTCGCCGAGATGCTGTACGTCCAGAAGTTCCACTTGTCGCGCGCCGCGGCGGCCGGGCCCGCAGCGCCGCTCGGCGCCGCAAAACTTACGCTGAGCCGCGGAGCCAAGGGCGTTCGTGCCGCATAGGGCAGCAAGAGCTGACTCATGACCCGCAGCAATCCCTTCCGTTGCAGGTCGTCGGAATCATTGGAGTTCGCTGTCCACGTGAGCGTGTCGGCCTTGCCCGCGTACTGCTTCTGTCCGATGGCAACCACGGTGTAACGGCGCCCTCCCGATCCCGTCGTTTCCGACGTCACGAGCAGATGGATCTCGGCATCCAGCCGTTCGCGCATCCAGTTCACCCACTTCATCTCGGTGACAAAGAAATCGCGGTCGCACCCCCATTCATTGCAGTCGAGATAGGCCCTCAACGCCGCATTCTGCACCGTGTCGCGGGCGGGGCTCCCGCCGCCCTGAGCGGTCAACGGAGCGGCCAGAAGCAATGACAGGAGGACAGCTCCGGATGCCAGCAGGGAGCGGCCGTGGGGCATTGGAGTCTCGTGCGTGAAGTGGGGAGAACGCAGCAGGTCCGTTATAAGCCATTACGGGCAAACACATTAGCGGTTGGCAGGACGTATCGACTGACCAACACTCCTAACCACCGCCCTGCCGTATCAGACACCAAGGGACGATTGAGCGTTGCCCCTCGTCTCTCCTCGTCATGCCGCCCGCGCTCCCGATACTACGCCCTGCGTCCCTCTCCGTTCACAATAGAGCGGACAACGAGCCTGCACGCCGGGCCGTGGAGCTAACACGTTGTCCTGTCGTGGCGTAATTCTGGTGTACCCCCGGCGTGATGTCGCTTGCCGTCGTTCGCTGGAGCACGGCACCATGCAAGTCGCGCTGTCAGAAACCCTCGGCATCTCGCTCGACGCGCTCCGCGCCAACAAGATGCGTTCGATGCTGACCATGCTCGGCATCATCATCGGCATCGCCGCCGTGATCACCATGATCGCGCTCGGTAATGGGGCGCAGAATGCCATCCAGGATCGCATCGCGCGACTCGGCACCACGGTGCTGCAGATCAATCCCCAGCGCGTGCATCAGGGCGGCGTTGGCACCGCCACCAACGCGAAACTGACCACGAAGGACGTGGACATCATTCGCGAGCGCGCGCCGAATGTCATCGCGGTCAATTGGCAGCAGGACCGGGACCTGCAGGTGACGTGGAAGAACAAGAACACGCGACTGCAGATCACCGGCACCCCGACGAACTTCCTCGAGGTGCGGGGTTTCACGCTGACGCAGGGACGCATGTTCAGCGAGGCCGATGATGCCGCGCGTCGCAAGGTGGCGGTGCTGGGCTCTGACGTGCTTACGCAGTTCGAGATCGACGATCCAGGCGCCATAATCGACGAGCCCATTCGCATCGGAGGCCGTCTCTTCACCGTCATCGGCGTTCTCAAGGAGAAAGGGGTCGGCATGGGCGGTGACGGTGACCGGCAAATCCTCATTCCGTTCCGTACCGGCAGGCACGAGATCTTCGGAACCGACCGCATCAACGACATCTGGACGCTCGTCAGCCACGAGGATTCCATCACGATGGCGATGACCGAGATTCAGGGCGCGTTGCGCCGGTCACATCGGTTGCGTCCTGAGCAGGCCGACGATTTCCAGATGCGCAATCAGGCTGAATTGCTCGAAACGATGGGCGAGACCACCAAGACGTTTACGACCCTGCTGGCGGGCGTCGCCGCCGTGAGTCTCCTCGTGGGCGGCATTGGCATCATGAACATCATGCTCGTCTCCGTCACCGAGCGCACCCGCGAGATCGGCGTGCGCAAGGCGCTCGGCGCGACGAAAGCCAATATCCTCTTCCAGTTCCTCGCCGAAGCCGTGATCCTGTGCGTCGTGGGCGGAGCGCTGGGGGTGGCCGCCGGGCTGGCCGGCGCCGCCCAACTCAGCTCGTCCATGGGATGGAAAACGGCCGTGGATGGGCAGTCCGTACTGCTCGCCTTCGCGTTTGCAGGCGGAATTGGGATCGTCTTCGGCGTCTGGCCCGCACGCCGAGCCTCCACCCTGGACCCAATCGAGGCACTCCGCCACGAATAAGGTGGGCCGAATAGCACAGGGCGCCCAGACCAATCCTGGTCCGGACGCCCTGCCGTATTCTGCCGTTCTCTGCCGTTCTCCGTCTTTATGGCCAGGGGCAGAATCGAACTGCCGACACGCAGATTTTCAGAAAGCCAAGCTGACTTCCATCCGGTTGCTGCTTGTTGCTCTAGGTCATTGGCAGTTAGAAGGTTACGGCAGAGGCGCGTTCATCCGTCTTCGCACTCGTTCTTCGCAGTTCCCTCCCGCTTTTCCGTCAGATAGGGCGCAATTGGGGTGCGTCTTCGGCTGGCTGGTCGACCAGATCGCTGATGGCGACGCCAAATGCCATTTCCACGAACGACACGGTCTTCGGCTGGCTATCAAGGGAAGCGCGAACATGTGTAGTCGTATAGAGCCCTGCCCTTGCCTTCCACTTGGAACCGGCCCGGGTGACCGCTTTCGCCCACGTCACCAGCGCTACGTACTCGCACAGCTCGTCTGACTCCGCATTGTCGGCCATACTGGTGCATTTCAACGGGAGCTTCAGCAATGGACGTCCGCCGATGGTCACGTGCCGAATGGGCTGCGCGCGCGCTGTAATGCGCCCGATTCCGACAAAACCGTGATTCTTGAGGTAAGCGACTACAACATCGCCTAACTGAAAGCCAAGCATTGCGTCACGCCAGCGGACACCCTGCCCACCGGAGATGAAACTGAATTTCCGGTAATCGTCCCAATTCCTATGGGGCCCTTCACCGACGTTGTAGTAGTAGACGCCGCTCTCGTAGTCAAAGCCTGATAGATCGACATGCAGGGTGTCGTGCGGTCGGAAGTTCTGCGAGTAATGACCAGATGACTTGTTTGTCAGCTGGCGTCCCAGCTTCCACAGCAAGGTCTTTTCGACGAGCAGGGCATCGTGTTCCGACAGCCCTCTAGCAATAACCCGAATGATAGGGCTGAGGCCAGCTTTCCGAATCGCACTAATTCTGCGCGTCTTTTCGGAGTCTCCCGTGTCTGTGAGATGCGCCTCTTTGCGGGAGCCCTTTCCTTTTCCGAAGTAGAACTCCTCGTAGTTGCGTGGATCTATGTAGACGTAGACGTAGTAGCTGTTCATGGCACTCTCAGACACGCTGAAGGCGCGTAGACCTGCGGGTTCGATGGCACTCCGTTGACTCCGTTCTCTTAGCAAATACAGGTCACACTAGTCTAGCTCTCTCGGGCGGCAATGGCTGGAGATGGTCGCGCTGCTGGTGTTGAGTCGCCCTGAGGCTCTCATGCGCTACGGCGCCAATTCGTCCTCGTCGGCATCGGCGTCGAGACCGCGCTCCGTTTCGGCTTTCCCTGTTCTCCGTCGCTTAAGTGCTCGCTCAAAGCACCCGAGCGCTCTTCGCTCCTCTTTGGTCAGGCTTGCGCGATCTAGCCTCTGCAGAGAAACCGCGACGACTTCAGGGTCAACGAACTGCGCTACGTTCGACAGCCTGATGTACCAGCGATAGCGTGGTGCATGCTCCCCTAGGGAATGCGATGTAACAACCTGCTCGAAGGCGACAACCAATTGCAGCGCACCTTCAGGCGTTCTTGCAAGGCGGCCGCAGTACTCTTGCGAGGCTGCTTCGTCGCCGAAACGACGCCAGTCGAACAGTATCTCCGCAAAATCAGGTGAGCGCGCCAGCCGACCATCTTCCGCGGCGGCTCTAATCTTCGAGATGCAGAGTTGCTCTAGTTCTTTGACAGCGGTCTGGTCAAACAGCGCATTCTCTGATGAACCGCCTTCGGGATGCTCTAGGCGTTGGCGTTGTGACGCCACGTAGTCCGATGAGAGTCGGAACCCGATTGAGGCGCTAATTGCCTCCTTCAGGACTTCCAGCCTTCGGTGGGGGTCGCGTTCGCTTTTGAGATGCCAGTGAATGATCCGCACTGCACTCACTGACGGCCCGAACAAAGACATGGACACTTCCTTCTGGCTCGGAAGCAGCTCTCCCACATCAAAGAGCACCGTAAGTAGGGAAACGGAATGCTCTGGCGGGAATTTCTCCTTGTACGCATCCAGCCGATCGAGAGCAACCTCCAGCATCTGGTTGTCGGCGAGAGCCACAAATTCCGCACGAAGCGCTGTCGGGTTGGCCGTCGATGCAAGAATGCGGTCAAGCGTCGCTTGAGAGATGTCCCCGGCTGGAACGGCGAAACCAAAGTAGCGGTCAAAGACGTCCTTCGCGCAGACGCGTCCGTCGCGGAACCATTGATCATCGTATTCTGCTGCGTAGCCCATCCCGCCGAGATGATGGGCAACCTTGGGAAATAGTTGGATTAGGACTTCGCGAGCGTCGGATCGCGATGCTTCCGACACGCGATCAAGAACGTCGTTGATTTCCTTCGCAACGAGAGCCGACTCTTCTTGACGGTCTGAACTAAGCCTTGAGCCAGTGAGAATGTGCTTGATTCTCGGTAGCCTTCGATACAACTCCGGCTCGAACATTCGGAGGACTTCAAGTCCAATCAAATCGACAGGATTTACCTCTGAGCCGGTTGCTGTTTGGAAGTTCGCAGCATAGAACGATAGTGTGGATGCGAAACGGTTTACGTCACGAAGATTTGCGAAATACGGCTGAAGCGCCTTGGTGTAGAGGTTCTGCCATCGGCCATCATCGAAGCGCGATTCCAACCCAAATTGTGAAATCGCTGCATCGAGCTTTTCGAATAGCACCGCGTTTACCTGAGCCTGATTCATCGCGGGCATGGTGAACCCGACTTGGACGATCTTTTCCAAGTACTCGCGACCGGGTACGTGAAGAGCGGTGGTGATGTGAGACTCGGTGATGCCGCGATCACAGAGGACGAAGAACAAAACGCCTTTGAAATCGAGGTTTGTTTTCAGAAGTTGCAGTACTTCGACAGTCTCAGTCGGAGTGAGACGGTCGAGTTCGTCTAGAACAACGAGAACCGGCTTCTTGAGGTTGGTGATGGCGTCCTGAACCGCTTGCTTTGCCTCCTTGAGTGTCTTGGTTCGGTCGCCCCCTGCTGAGACCACATTGGCAATTGAGCCTGCTAACTTTGCCGACTTCTTTGTCAGAAGACTTGCGGCGGCACCAATAACACCCACCGTGCTGATCACCGCTGACGGCACGATGTTCATCCCGATCATCACCAACAGGCCGCTGAGAAGTGCTCCAATCGATGCGCCATTGCCCTGAACGAAGTCGGCCAGGTCATGCGTGGAGGCGAGGTACGCCTCATACTTTTTCAACTGCTTTGCCACCTGCGCCCCCGGTTGACTTGATTCAACCGCACCTCGGCCGAGGGCCAATCCGAGCTGATCAAGGAAGGTCGAGGTGATTCGAGTGCGGTTTGCGAATTCCCAGACGTTCAGCTCGACAATCTCGACGCGGTCATGCGCGGAGGATTTCAGTTCTTCAACAACGAGGTTCTTCACCGACGACTTACCCGTCCCCCACTTGCCGTACAGCGAGACAACCAAACTGCCGTCGCCGCGCCAGCCCCGCAGCGCCATCGCCAGCTGTGCCGCAAAGATGGATCGACCAATGCGATCTTCTGCCTTGCCCGTGATTGGGCCGTCAGAAACGAAGTAGTCCGGCTCTTGCTCTCTACTTGCCTTGGTCATGTGCGACGACACTCCTCTCACCTTTTCCGTGCAGGGGACCAGCGATAACTGACTTACACGGCGACGTGCTGAAGGAAGACAAAGCGCTCCCCGCCGTCACAGAGCCGTCACAGATTGCGGTTAAGAGGGGCATAAAACAGAACCCGCCCGGAAACTTGCGTCGATAGTTCTAGAAGCGAGTTTCTGCTCTCATCGGACCGACAGGCTCGTAACTTGTTGAGAAACAGCGCGATACGCTACTCTGATGGCAGTGTCTCTGAGACGAAACCTTCCTCACCCCTTCCTGCCGAAGTGCTGTCGAGTGAGGCAGATGGCACTCGGAGCTTGGCCGAAGAGGCTGGATTCCCGGTGTTACACGCGACGCATCGAGAGATCGTATTGAAGCTTTCAAGTCACCCGACCGATCACTCTCACGCGTTGAACGCCCGCTCCTGTCACGATTGCCTGTCTTCGGCACGCCCGGGTCGTTCATCGCCCATTCTCTTGCAGGGTGAAGAGAGGCAGTGTACACTGGAGCCTGATCGAGACCTCGCCGAAAGCTGGGTCTCAAGGTGGCCGAAAGCCGCCGCGTCCCGTGACCCCGAGACCTCCTTTTATGAACTGCCCCAGTTTCTTTCAGTGCCTCTACGACCAGTGTGTTCCAGTCGGGTCGTTCGGCCGAGGCACGCACTATTCGGTGTATCGGTCAATCTCATGGCATTTCGCTGATCTCACTCGAAGCGCGCGGGCGGCGTATCATGACGTCGCCGTCGTGTGGGACGAAGACCACGATGAACGAGTGCTCGAAGTGCTTTCCCTAATTCATGGCGAAGGGTTTCTGGCGCCTATTCTCTTCATCGGAGAGCGCAAGGGAACGCTGACCGTTCTTCTTGAAGAAGACGCCGCGGTGAAACTGGGAACGGAGGGCATTGAGCAGCTGACCGAGCGCCTCCGGCCTCTAGCAAACGTCGACAATGATGTTCTCAGCGTTCACGTTGCAGCCTATGGCGCCAATTCCACCGGGATTATCCAAGCGTCACAAGACGATGTCGACACCTACCTCGCCAACATTGACCTTCTTTGGAGGCTCGGGCTTAAGCCCATTCCATCACGTGGACAGATCAATTCCATGACGAGGTGACAGATGCGTCTTGGCATCGGTGAGTACAACCCACCCGCATCGAGTGCTACTCGCTCCGACGCAACAGAGCAGTTCTTGTTCGCCCTGTTTCGACTCGTCCCCAACTTCGGTGATGATCTGACCGCTCGCCTTGACTCATTACCTACTGCGACGCGGCGAGATTCGCATATCCGAGATGTCATCGAAGAGTGGATGAACGAACATCATCTTCCGTTACATCTTGTTTGCGACGGACTCGATGGTTTCTCATTCTACGGCTCGGACCTCCCTAGAAGCGCCAAGGGCGGCATGCGCAATTGGGGCGGTCCGATTGCCCAGGACTGGTACGCCGGCATCTACGAGGGACGGCACGATGGGTTTCGCATCTCGGATACCCCATCGGAGACCGCTTCAGGCGATGAGAACGCCGCGTTTACCTGCCCCTCTGGTCCGTTCACGTTCTCGCATCCGGGAGATAATCTCGCGGCAAGTACCATCAAGGAACTCGAATCGGAGATTCGATACAAGTTCGATCAAGAGCTTGTTCGCTGGAGTGCGGCAGTCCGACTCACGGCACTGCGACGAGGGTGGACACCGATTGCGTCGAAGAGACGGCGTAGCCGCTCTTTGCCTGCGCAGGGCGGCAAGCCCGCAACCAGACGCCGCCACTCAGATCGCACGCATTTTCGATGGTTGGTTCGCTTTCAGGTGCTCGGCCATACGCTTCGTACCATCGCACGAGATGCCGGAGTAACGGAACAGAGTGTGGCGCAGGCCGTTCGTACCACTGCATCTCTCGTCGGGCTAGTTCGACGAACAGCGGGGAAGCCCGGGCGTCCCCGCAATGCAACTGCCCGCACGCAGAAGGCTCGCTCTGTTCTGGCCGTACCGACGCGTACTGCGAAGAAACTAAGGAAACCAACACGATAATTTAGCTCGCTGTTTTCGTCCCACGGCTAACCGTAGTCTGACGTGCGCCCTCAGAGGGCCCACCTACAGACCCCGGTTGCTGACGGAGACGAATACATGCCGGAGCACGCTCTTTCGACTGAAGTTCCCTTCAAGGCGCTGAACGCGACTGACGCTGGCGCCTTCCTCGCAAGTTGCATCGGCCTGTCAGAAGCGATTCCGGCACGTCGTATGTGGGCACTGGCTCGCAACGGGTCAATTCGGACCGTGCGACTTGGTCGGCGGGTCTTCTTTCAAACGACAGTGCTTCTTGAATTCGCGGAACCACGTCGAAGTGCGACTCCGAAGCAAGGGGTCGGACAATGAGCTCGCAGGCTAGGACTCCTTCCGCTTCGATTCTCGACGCCGCGCTTGAGTTCATTCGTCGTGAGTGGTCTCCCATTCCTATTCCCTATAGGGAGAAAGGGCCTGTCATCAAGGAATGGCAGAAGCTGAGAATCGGCGCTGCTGAAGCTCCTGCGCGTTTTGCCAAGCAACAAGCGAACATCGGGGTCTTGCTTGGCGAGCCTAGTAATGGACTCGTCGACGTGGATCTCGACTGCGCCGAAACAGTTGCCTTGGCAGCGCACTTCCTTCCGCCAACCGGGGCGGTCTTTGGCCGAACGGGGAAGCCTGATTCGCACTGGCTCTACTGTGTTCCCGGGGCCAAGTCGCGTCGCTTTGCGAGCACCGCTGGCGATGTGCTTGTGGAACTCCGTTCCACTGGGGGGCAGACCGTCTTTCCGCCGAGCGTCCACGTAAGCGGAGAGGCAATCACATGGAGGCAGTTCGGCGAGCCTGCCCGCGTCTCACAAACTGAACTCGTTGTCGCCGCTGCGCGACTTGCGGCGGGCGCTCTACTCGTGAGGCATTGGCCGCAGAAGGGGAGCCGTCATCACACCGCGCTTGCCCTTGCCGGCATGCTATTGAAGAACGGCTGCGAAGTCGACCGGGTTGCAGAGTTTGTTCGTGTCATTACTGAAGCGGCTGGGGATCGAGAGGTCGACGACAGAGTACAAGCCGTACTTGACACCCATCGTCGCTTGGGGAACGGAGAGGCCGTTACAGGGCAACGTCAGCTCACCGAGTTGATGGGCGCTGATGTGGTGAAAGCACTGACCCACTGGCTCGGGTTCGAAGGCGGGGCAGGCCAGTTGACCAATAGGGGCTGCACAGATGCCGCAAACGGAGAGCGCCTTGTTCGCGCCTTCGGACAGGATACTCGGTTCGCCTTCCATCGAAAGAAATGGTTCGTGTGGGACGGAAGACGCTGGGCTCTTGACGAGACCGCCGTTATCGAGCGGTATGCCACGCGCGTTGCTCGGGACATTCTCCGAGAAGCGGCGGACGTGGGGTCGGCTGAAGAACAGAAGGCCCTGACGAACTGGGCACGGCAGTCACAAATGGGGCCGCGCATTGACGCGATGATCAAGGCCGCGCGACCTCTAGTTCCACTGAAAGCGGACGAGACAGATCGTGATCCCGCGCTGCTGAATGCAGCGAATGGGACAATTGATCTGCGAACAGGTGAGCTCCGACCGCACGAACGTTCGGACTTCATCACCAAGGTGCTTCCGATCCCATACGATCCAACCGCCGAAGCACCGCGTTGGCTGGAGTTTCTTCGGCAGATAACTGGCGGAAGCGACCAACTAATCGGCTACCTCCAGCGAATGGCAGGGTACGTCGCGACGGGGGAAACAAGAGAGCAGTGTCTGTTCTTGCTTCACGGTTCGGGCGCGAACGGCAAGAGCACCTTCATCGAAGCTCTCTTGTCGACGCTAGGCGGAGATTTCGCGAGGCCGACGGATTTTCGCACGCTTCTCTACCGCGACCGCGGTGATGGCGTGCGTAACGACCTAGCCGCATTGCACAGCGTTCGTTTGGTGACTGCAGTGGAGGTCGCTCCAGAAAGGCGCCTCGACGAAGCGCTAGTGAAGCAGTTGACCGGTGGCGATACCATCACCGCGCGTTTTCTGTATGGCGAGTACTTCGATTTCACGCCGAAGTTCAAGCTACTTCTCGCAGCAAATCACCGCCCGGTGATTCGTGGTGTCGACGAGGGTATCTGGCGCCGCATTCGGCTCGTTCCATTCGAAGTGACCATTCCACCGAAGCTCAGGGATCGGAAACTGCCCGCCGTTCTGCTAACCGAGTTGCCAGGTATCCTTGCGTGGATTGTTGCCGGTGCGATGGCATGGTATGACACTGGGCTTTGCGAACCAGAGGAAGTGACCCGAGCTACTACGTCCTATCGCGAGGAGAGTGACGCTCTTGCGGATTTCTTGGAAGCCTGTGCGGAGATTGGCGCTGACGTTGCACTGCCCGTGGCGATGCTCTACTTCGCATACGAAGGGTGGGTCGCT
>Ga0172379_10005695_pt1 | contig 17274 bp, 14 predicted proteins | sample GrowelOW334metaG_FD_119756 | JGI IMG/M metagenome (GOLD analysis project Ga0172379, IMG submission 119756) | Groundwater microbial communities from an aquifer near a municipal landfill in Southern Ontario, Canada - Groundwater well OW334 metaG | ecosystem: Environmental > Aquatic > Deep... | reverse complement strand
GCCCTTCGACGCGCAACTGATCGGCCAGCTCGACGGCCTCGCCAATCGCGGCTACACCGCCGGCTTCTACGACCGCCACCCCGACCGCGACTACCAGAACTACCTGCGCGGCAGTTCCGAATCGAGCCGCAGCCTGTATGTCGGCGACGTGCTCGGCTACGACGCCGACGGCCTCGCCGAAATCGACGTGAAGAATCGTTTCAGCGTCGGCGACCGCATCGAGATCATCCGCCCCGCCGGCAACCTCGAACTCGTCATCGACGCCATGCAGAACAAGGACGGCGAAGCGGTCAGCGTGGCGCCCGGCAGCGGCCACCGGATGCGCATCGCCCTGCCGGCCGGCTGCGAAGGCGCCTTCGTCGCAAGATACGTCTAGAAGACGCGTTGACACCCGGCGGGGGTGCGCTGATCCTGACGCTGCAAACGAACTGATCAGATCAGCAGGTAGCGATTTGCCTGGTCCTGACGTTGCAGCGCATCCACTGCATCCTGGCGGTTGATCCGCGCCACCAGCACGGTCCACTGCCGCCGGTCGCGGCCGAACAGTTTGGGAAACTTGAGGACGCTGCAATTCGCGTCCGCACCCGGATTGGGCCAGATCACTCCCATGCGATCCACGCACACCTCCATCGGCTGCAAATACAGGTGCTCCCGCGACGCCGCCAGCCACTCGACGAAGCCCTGCAGCAGACGTTCCGCAGCCAGCGCGGCAGCGGCCTGTTGCTCGCGCAATTCGGTCACGCGGTCGGCGAAACCGAAGCTCAGGCTGTCGAAAGCCGCCGCCTGCAAGCGCTGGCGCGTGGTCTCGTAGCTGCCACCGAGCCCCCACAGCGTATGGTCGGCAAAATAGAGCAGTTGCTGGGGCAGGTCTGTTTGCACCATCCCGTCCCGCAACGCCGCGCCCATCACGGTCTTTTCGCGCGGGCGCATGCCGAGCAGGGCGAAAAATTCTTCCGCCGCGCCCTGCCCGGGATCGGCCAGGAACTGGCGCACTTCGCGGCTCCTGCCCAGCATCTCGGCAATGTCGCCGGGGCCGGCGAATATCGCATGCACCAGCGGATCGGCGCCGAAGGCGCGCGAGCTGATATCGACCGGGCCGGGAATGGCGGCGACCAGTTCGGCGCAATAGTCCAGCGCACGGCTCACCGCCGGGGCGAGCTTGCGCTCGTAGCCGAAGACAAGTTTCAGCAGCGGATCGACGGACTCGACCGCCCGCTCGATGGCCTGCCGCGTCGCCGGATCGGGAGGCCGCGCAAGCCCAAGCCAGCGGCCGAGACCGGAAAGAATCCCCATCCAAACTTCTCCATGGTCGGTTAAGCTTGCGGATTCCAATTCACCACCCAATACCGCAAATGGCTCAGTACGTTTTTACCATGAACCGCGTCGGCAAGATCGTGCCGCCGAAGCGCCAGATCCTCAAGGACATCTCCCTCAGCTTTTTCCCCGGCGCCAAGATCGGCCTGCTCGGCCTCAACGGCTCCGGCAAATCGACCGTGCTGAAGATCATGGCCGGCATCGACAAGGACATTATCGGCGAGGCGACGCCGATGCCCAACCTGTCCATCGGCTACCTGCCGCAGGAACCGCAGCTCGATCCCGACAAGACCGTGCGCCAGGAAGTCGAATCCGGCATGGGCGAAGTCATGGAAGCCCAGGCCAAGCTCGAAGCCGTGTATGCCGCCTACGGCGAGGAGAACGCCGACTTCGACAAGCTGGCCGAAGAGCAGGCGCGGCTCGAAGCCATCATCGCCGCCTCGGGCGCCGATACCGAGCACCAACTCGACCTGGCCGCCGACGCCCTGCGCCTGCCACCGTGGGATGCCAGCATCAAGAATCTTTCCGGCGGCGAAAAGCGCCGCGTCGCCCTGTGCAAGCTGCTGCTGTCGCGCCCCGACATGCTGCTGCTGGACGAGCCGACCAACCACCTCGACGCCGAATCGGTCGAATGGCTGGAGCAGTTCCTCATCCGCTTCCCCGGCACCGTGGTCGCCGTCACCCACGACCGTTACTTCCTCGACAACGCGGCCGAATGGATCCTCGAACTCGATCGCGGCCACGGCATCCCGTGGAAGGGCAATTATTCCGACTGGCTGGAACAGAAGGAAGCGCGGCTGGAGACCGAAGCCAAGCAGGAAGACGCGCACATGAAGGCCATGAAGCAGGAACTCGAATGGGTGCGCAGCAACCCCAAGGCGCGCCAGGCCAAGAGCAAGGCACGCATCGCCCGCTTCAACGAACTCTCCAACGTCGATTACCAGAAGCGCAACGAGACCCACGAACTTTTCATTCCGGTCGGCGAGCGCCTCGGCGACAAGGTCGTCGAGTTTCATGAGGTCAGCAAGGGCTTCGGCGACCGCCTGCTGATCGACAAGCTCAGCTTCACCGTGCCGCCCGGCGCCATCGTCGGCATCATCGGCCCCAACGGCGCCGGCAAATCGACGCTGTTCAAGATGCTGACCGGGCAGGACAAGCCCGACGGCGGCGAAATCGTGGTCGGCCCCACGGTGAAGATTTCCTACGTCGACCAAAGCCGCGACTGCCTCGATGGCAGCAAGACCGTGTTCGAGGAACTCGCCGACGGCGCCGACATCATCACCATCGGCAAGCAGGAGATCGGCAGCCGCGCCTATATCGGCCGCTTCAACTTCAAGGGCGGCGACCAGCAGAAGAACGTCGGCAACCTTTCCGGCGGCGAACGCGGGCGCCTGCACCTGGCCAAGACGCTGATGACCGGCGGCAACCTGCTGCTGCTCGACGAGCCGACCAACGACCTCGACGTCGAAACCCTGCGCGCGCTCGAAGACGCCCTGCTCGAATTCGCCGGCTGCGCCATGATCATCAGCCACGACCGCTGGTTCCTCGACCGCATCTGCACCCACATCCTGGCCTGCGAGGGCGATTCGCAATGGAGCTTCTTCGCCGGCAACTACCACGAGTACGAGGAAGACAAGAAGAAACGGCTCGGTGAAGAAGGCGCCAAGCCGAAGCGGATACGCTACAAGCCGATCACGCGGTAACGGCGCGCTGCGCTCCGTCTCCCGCAATACCAACGCGTAAATGAGCAACTGAAGGGAGACAGTCCGCATGGTGCGCAAGATTCAAGGCTACGGCTGGGTCCCCGACCTTCCCGACCAGCGCGACCTGCGCTATGCCGCGCCGCGCCGGGTGCTGGCGGCGCTGCCTAAAAGCTGCGACCTGCGGCGCCATTGCCCGCCGGTGCTCGACCAGGGCGAACTCGGCAGCTGCACCGCCAATGCGATCGCCAACGCCCACCGCTACGACCAGATGCAGCAGGGCAGCGCCGGGCATTTTTTGCCGTCGCGCCTGTTCATCTACTACAACGAACGGGCCATCGAAGGCACGGTGAAGGAAGACGCCGGCGCCCAGATCCGCGACGGCATCAAGACCCTCGCCAAGCAAGGCGCCTGCCCGGAAACCCTGTGGCCCTATGACGTCGCCAAATTCGCCAGGCGCCCGCCGGCCCCCGCCTACCGCGAGGCCGAGAAATATCAGGCCATCGTTTACCGGCGCCTCACGCCCACGCTGACTCAGCTCAAAGGCTGCCTGGCCGAAGGTTATCCCTTCGTCTTCGGCTTCTCGGTGTACGAAAGCTTCGAATCCGCCGCAGTCGCGCGCACCGGCAAGGCGCCCCTGCCCGCCAAGGACGAACACAACATCGGCGGCCACGCGGTACTCGCCACCGGCTACGACGACCGCCAACAACGCTTCACCGTCATGAATTCGTGGTCCGCCAAATGGGGCGACAAGGGCTACTTCACCCTGCCCTACGCCTACCTCACCAACGCCGGCTTGGCCGACGATTTCTGGACGGTGAGGGTGGTCGAAGCATGAGCGCTTGGCGTTGATTACCATGACAGTTAGTATCGCCGTTCCGCCTGCGCCGACTTTCTGGAGACGACCAATGCCCTGCGAATTAGTCCGACCCCTTATCGCTCACAAGCTGAAACTGGCACATCGGGTCGTTCCAGAAAAGACCTGGATATGGACAAATCGACATGCCCATATCTGGATACGTTTTTCCATATTTTGGCAGAAATGCCTGGATATGGAAGTGTTTCCGTGACGCCCACTTCACGTTGGGCGGCTTAGGAGTACGTATGGATAATCCCCCGGAAAGAACGACAGGCGACGCCGTTCACGCGGTGGTGAAAAGCATTGCGAGTGCAGTGCCGACCGCAGGCGGTCCGCTATCCGTGTTGCTTGAAACGTTATTCGCGCCACCTATCGAGCGTCGAAAAGAAAAGTGGTTCAAACAACTGGCTGAAGTCGTTTCCCAGTTGGAGCAACGAGTAGCAAACCTTACCGCCGAGAAGCTTTCGCAAAACGAACTCTTCGTTACCGTCGCCCTTCAAGCTACACAGATCGCTCTCCGCAACCATCAAGACGAAAAGCTCAGCGCATTGAGAGGTGCGGTCTTGCATGCGGGGCTTCCACATGGGCCAGATGAGCAGCTTCAACTCATGTTTCTTCAGTTTGTCGACGAACTCACCCCGTCGCATCTAGCCATGCTTGCGCTACTCAATGGGCCTGTCCGCTGGATGGAGCAGCATCAGATTCCGTATCCCGGCTGGGGCATGGGCGGTGTTTCCGCCGTTGTGGAGCACTGTTTCCCTGCTCTTCGTGGTAGGCGAGAGGTCTACGAGCAAATCGTCCGCGACCTTCAGGCACGCGGGCTTCTTCATCAAGGCCAATTTCTCAACGTCACCATGACTGGAAACGGTATGGTGGAATCTCGTACTACCGAGATTGGAAAAGCCTTCATTGCTTACGTCTCTGAAGATGCATAGCCGCCCAACCCATTATTCCACCTGACCTGCGCGAAAAGGTCTAAAGGGGTCGGGGTGAAATTGATTTCTATGACAGCAAGAGTCGCCGTGCCGCCAGCGCCGACTTCTGGAAGCGACCAATCCCACGCAAACTAATCCGAAGCCCTTATCGAGCTACAGTACATTCAGTTTTCGAATTAGAGGTTTAAGCTGGTCGTTGTCAAACGGAGCGAAATGCAATGGCCGAAGCAAAAAAGCAGAAGGTTCACACCCCTGAGCTCAAGACGAACATGAACACTAACCTTACTGGGAAACATCGAGTTTGGATAGTAATAGGCATCGCTTGGATACTGTTCTGGTTATTCGTCATTTCACCGTGGCGTCCATATCGTGAATGGGGAAGCTTCTTTGCAGTAGGAAGCGGCCCTGTCGCTGTAGTCCTAGCAGTCATATGGATTCGTCGCGGTTTGGCGAACGACAGGAAGGAAAGAGAGAGAGCAATCCACGAATTGAAGCAAACCGTTACGTGCCCCAAATGCCCTCAGGTGTGGCACCGAGCGCCAGGGCAAATTGACTTCAAATGTTCACGTTGTGGCGCCGCCTTTCAATACTGCTCACATTGTGGTTCGACATATAGCACCGACTAAAGGGCCAGCTTGGCATCGATATTTATGACAGCAAGAATCGCCGTGCCGCGAGCGCCGACTCTTGGAAACGACAATGCCGCGCAAACTAATGCGAAGCCGACCCCTGATCCGAAACGGCCGGTCTTCGTCTCCTGCACATATCAGGCTTGAATCGGTCGCGTGATATCCACGCCCGGCAGAATCCGTTGGACGATCTCGCGCAACTGACTTGCCGCCGTCTCGCTGATGGCGGCGCCGGGATGGCGCACGTGGGCGTTGCTCAGGAGACCGCGCATGCGCAGCAGTTCCTTGCGCACGGCGACGCCGGGTTGCTGCTCGAAGACGATCAGGGGCAGGTATTTGGCATACAGGCGATAGCACTCGTCCGCATTCCCGCTGCGCGCCGCCTTCCCGATCGCCATCAGCACTTCGGGAAAGGCGAAGCCGGTATTGAAGCCGTCGCCTCCGGCCATGATGTCGAAATAGCCGTACAGCGCGCCCAGCCCGGTCAGGACAGGCACGCGGCGCTTGTCCATGCCCTGTTTCAGGGCGGCGACCCTCACGGGAGTCGGCAGCCCCTCTTCCTTGATGCAGGCGATTGCCGGAATTTCGGCGACCAGGCGCAGCAGCAGCGGCACCGACATATGCACCTGGGTGGACGCCGGATGATCCTGGGCGATGATCGGCAGCGCCTCCGCGGCAGCGACCTTCTGGAAATACTCGAACACGCGCCCCTCGTTCGGCACCGGCTCGGCAGAAGGCGCGATCATCACCGCATCGGCGCCCAGATCCTTGGCCATCCTGCAAAGCCCGATGGTCGCCTGCGTTCCGGGATGGCTGGCGCCGACGATGACCCTGGTGCGGCCTCGTGCCGCCGCCACGGCACGCGCAATCAAGCTCTCCCGTTCCCGGTCCAGCATCCGGTTCGATTCCCCGAGAACGCCGAGGATGGTGATTCCCTCGACCCCGATGTCGCCCATGAAGCCGACCAGGCGGTCGAGCGAGTCGAGATCGATGCTGCCATCCCCGTTGAAAGGGGTCGCCAGGATGGGAAACACGCCGGTGAAGTTCATCGATTCGTCCTCAGGGAAATATGCGAATTGCTTGCTTCTGCTGACCGGTGCCGGAGACAGGTTCGGGAGGAAACTCAGGGCGCAATGTAAGCGTAGCCCTTGGCCTGGTATGCCATCAGCGAAATGAAGCCATTGCCGACGACGCGGATCTCGGGCAGGACCAGTTCGGTCTTGGTTTGCTGTGTCCGCGATGCGACGGCGCACTGCTCGAATCCCTCGACCCCAGGCGCCTTGCTCATCTCCTTGATCCGGGCAGCGACTTTCGCGGCCAGTTCACGGTCTTCAGGCTTGATCTTCTCCTGATCGGTCTGCACCAGTTTTGTCGCCGGGCCGCGGAACGCCAGGATGAAATGCGGCTTCACACCCTGCTCGATCAGCGATTGCCGGGTCTCGTCGATGACATCGAGCCGGGCCAGAAGCAGCTTGGGGTTGCCTTCATGGATATCGAATGCAATCTTGCCTTCCTTGAGTCCCGCCAGTGCCACACTATCGTCGGCCGCCCGCGCTCCGGTTGCGCAGAAAACAGAAATTCCCAGGGCCAGCGCTGCAAACATTTTTGGCATGCGTGTGAAAACGGTATCCATGTCTTGCTCTCCTGTTGTGGGTTGATTTTTTATGACCGACGCCTTGCGCATCGGTGTCGCCAGACTACTACAATCCCGGCCGACTTATCCAGAGCCGGCAAGCCGAGATCGACCGCCCGGCCCGGCATTGCGCCCGAAAGTCCACAACATGGAAACGGTTAAATGATCTTGTTCAGCGGATACTCGACGATGCCCTCGGCACCGAGCTTCATCAGTTCCGGAACGATGCGGCGAACCTCCTTTTCCGGGAGGATGGTCTCGATCGAAACCCAGTCCGAGTTGTGCAGATGGGCCACCGTCGGATTGTTGAGGCTGGGCAGGATGCCGGTGATGGCGGCTACGCGGTCCCCCGGTGCGTTCATCTTGAGGCCGACCATGCCCTCGGCCCGCAGCGTCGATTGCAGCAACGTGGCGACCTGCTGGATCTTGACCCGCTTCCAGGGGTCTTCCCAAGCCGCCTTGTTGGCGATCATCACCGGCACCGACTCCATCAGGTCGCAGACGATGCGCAAGCCGTTGGCGCGAATGGTGGAGCCGGTTTCGGTCACTTCGACGATGGCGTCGCACAGCCCCTCGACCACCTTGGCTTCGGTGGCGCCCCAGGAGAACTCGACCGTCACCGGAATGTTGCGCTCGGCGAAATAGCGCTGGGTGAAGCCCACCAGTTCGGTGGAAATGGTCGCGCCGCGCAGATCCTCGGGCGAGCGCACCTTGGAATCGCCGGCGACCACCAGCACCCAGCGCACCGAGCGGCGCGAGACCTTGGAATACACCATCTCGCAGACTTCGACCACGTCGGAATCGTTTTCCCGGACCCAGTCCCTGCCGGCGATGCCGACGTCGATGGTGCCGCGTTCGACATAGCGGCCCATCTCCTGGGGACGGATCAGGCTGCATTTCATTTCGTCGTCGTCGACGTTGGGAAAGTAGCTGCGCGATGCGGTGGTGATCTTCCAGCCGGCCTTGCCGAACAGCTCGACGGTGGCCTCCTCGAGGCTGCCCTTGGGGATGCCGAATTTCAGTACCTTGCTCATTTCTTATAAACCTGCGCCGGATCGAACAGCGGCTTGGAATGCTCGACCCACGCGCCGTCTTCCCATCTGACGAAGAAGCAGCTGCGGTTGCCGGTATGGCAGGCGGCGGGGCCGTTCTGCCGGACCTTGATAACTACGGTATCGGCATCACAGTCGGTGAGCACTTCCACCACATCCTGCGTGTTGCCCGACTCTTCGCCCTTCATCCAGTACTTGTTGCGGGTACGGCTGAAGAACCAGGTCTTGCCCGACTCGAGGGTCAGGTTCAGGGTCTTCTCGTCCATGAAGGCGACCATCAGCACTTCGCCGTTCTCGACGTCCTGGATCACGGCGGGAATCAGCCCGCCCATTTTTTCGAAATCAATCTTGACCATGAAGCGCCCTTCCCTTCTGCGGTGAGTGTCGATCAAGGCAGCGACCTTGCGCGGCGCCGGTGACCGACGGCGCCCCACATGGGCGCGAACCCGGCAGTTTAGTCGATCAGGGCCGTCGCATCGCTATGTGCGCGAGCGCACTGAGCGGCGCCTGTCGATGACGGATCATCGGCGGAGCTTTCGGAAATTCCCGATCGAGCCATGCCGGAACCATTGCACCCATTGCACCCAATACCGCCCACGCCCCCATGACGCTACTTCGTTCGCTCAAATGGATCGCCGGTGCCCTTCTATCGCTTGTCGTGCTGGCGGTTCTGTTTGTCGCGATTTTCGGCTGGAACTGGCTGCGCGGTCCGATAGAGCGCATGACGACGGAAAAGACCGGTCGCGTACTGGCGATCAAAGGCGACCTGAAGGTCAAATTGGCCTGGCCTTTGCCGGGCCTTCACGCCGACGCCGTGACGTTCGCCAACCCGGGCTGGGCCAAGGAAAAACAGATGGTCGCCGCCGACGCGGTGGAAATCACGGTCAATTTTCCGCAACTGCTGCGCAACAACGTGGTGTTTTCCGAAGTGCGCCTGGAGCGCCCGGTGGTCTTTCTGGAGCAGGGTAGCGAAGGCAGAAAGAACTGGCTGCTGGACGTCAACCAGCAGGACGAAGGGGCGCGGATCCACATCGATCGCCTGACGCTCGATCACGGAACGCTCGGTTACGACGATGCGGCGGACAAGACCAGCATCCGGTCGCAACTCTCGACCACGCAGGCGGATGGCACGGCCGGCGCTGGTGTGGTGTTCAATGCTCAGGGGCAATACAAGGGCCTCCCCCTTAAAGCCTCCGGCAGCGGCGGCTCCGTGCTGGCGATCCGCGACGAAAGCACTCCGTATCCCTTGAAAGTCGATGCGAGCGTTGGCCACACCCGCGTGCGTGCAGACGGGACCGTCACCAGCCTGCTCAAGTTTTCCGCGATCGACATGAACCTCGCCCTGAGCGGAGACAGCCTCGACCAGCTCTATCCATTCATCGGCATCGCGCTGCCGACCACGGGTCCCTACTCGACCACCGGCCACCTTCTGCATAGCGGCAAGACCTGGCACTACGAGAAGTTCTCGGGCCGGATCGGCGCCAGCGACATCGCTGGTACCCTGCAAGTCGATAGCGGCGGCAAGCGCCCGGCCATGAAGGGTGAACTGGTGTCCAAGCTGCTCGACATAGATGATCTCGGCCCGTTGATTGGCGAGAGGCCCGGCAAGGTGGCAGCCGCCCAACAGGCGGTGCCGGCGCCCGTTGCAACCGCCGCACCAACGCCTGCGCAAGCGCGTGTGCTGCCCGACATTCCATTCAAGACCGACCGCTGGGACAGCGTCGACGCGGAAGTCACGCTGAAAGCCAAGACCATCCGTCGCGCCAAGGAGCTTCCGCTGGAAGACCTCGTGACCCACCTGAGTTTGCGCGACTCCGTGCTGACGCTCGATCCGCCCAATTTCGGCATCGCCGGCGGCCACCTCAATGCGGTGATTTCGCTGAACGGGCAGCAGAAGCCGATCCAGGCGCATGCCCAGGTGAAGGCGAGAAAGATTCTGATTGCCAAGCTGTTCCCCACGGTCGAGCTGAACAAGAACAGCATCGGTCAGATCAACGGTGAGTTTGATCTGGCGGGAAAAGGCAACTCGGTAGGAGGCATGCTGGCAACTTCCAACGGCAAGCTGGGGCTGGTCGTCAGCGGCGGCGAAATCAGCAAGATGATGATGGAAAAGATCGGGCTTCACCTCTGGGAAATCCTGGAACTGAAAGTGTCCGGCGACAGGCTGGTGAAGTTGCGTTGCGCGGTGGCCGACTTCGACGTCAAGGAAGGCGTCATGCAGACCGACGCGCTGGTCTTCGACACCGAAGTCACCACCATCGTCGGTACCGGCAGCATCGATCTGGGCAAGGAAAAGCTGGATCTGACGCTCAATCAGAAAACCAAGAACACCAGTCCTGTGGCCTTCCGCAGTCCGATCTACATTCGCGGCAGTTTTGCCAATCCCGAAGTCGGAGTCGACAAGGGGCGCATAGCCATGCGCGCACTCGGTGCGGCGGCGCTGGGCGTCGTCAATCCGCTGCTGGTGCTGATCCCGCTGATCGACGCCGGCCCCGGCAAGGACAGCGATTGCGGCCAACTGGTGCGGGATGCGAGAGCTTTGCCGCATCCGGAGCACAACAAAGCAACTCCCCGGCCATAAGCAAGGGCCGCGGGCCGCCAATCATTCAGGCGCTAGTGTGCCAGCCTGCCGGCGGTGGATCTACAATTGCGCCTACAGGGACGGACGCTTGACACAGCCGCCACGACGGCTACGATCAACCAGGCATCGCTACCGGGGCCAATGAGATGAGGTTCGCCGCACCCGCACTACCAGCGCTTGTAGCAGTGGCCATGTATGGCGGCACTGCGACGGCAGATGCCCCGTATCGATGCACCGATGAAACCGGCCTGGTTCTGCTGACCAATGATGCCCACGCCTCGAAAATCTGCGAGATGCTGTCTGAAAAAAGGTGCGCCGGCAAGCCGTGTCCAATCACCATTACCAAAAACCAGGACGGCCGTTTGTACATCAACGGCACGACCAACGGAACCTCTGTGCGCTATCCCGTGGCCAAAGGCGCCAGCGCGGTCACCATCTGTGTTCGAGATCAATGTAAAGCGCAGTAAGTGCTGATCCAACCACCCGAAGTAAAGCCTTGCCGGACAGCCGGCGATGATTGACGCTGGGCTCGGCGCGTCGTGGGCCGCTTGGGCCGGCTGCTATGCGCTGCCGATCTTCTTCGTGCTACTCGGCCTCCTGCTGGCAGCAAGCTATGCCTGCTGGCGCGCCTTGCAGCGCTATGCCACGCCGCGCAGGGCAGCCGACAGTTTGCCCAGCTTATCCATGGGCCAGCGGGTGGCGGCCGGCATTGCCGTGGTCCTGACGGGTGTCGCGGTTTTCGCCGCACTCGCCGCACAGCTTGCTGCGGGACAAGAACCCGGCCCGGCCGACCAGGCTTTCGCCGATGCGCTGCGCGCCGGTTTGCCGCAGGCGGCGCTGCTCGCTTTTTCCGCGCTCACGTACCTCGGCGACAAGACCACGCTCGGCGGATTGTGCATCGCCGTGGCGCTCGCCCTGATCGCCCGGCGCCGGCATTGGCTGGCGCTCGGCTGGGTGGTGGCGGTGGTCGGCAACAGCGTGTTGAATCGCACTCTCAAGCAGATCTTCGGCCGCGTCCGGCCGCTGAATCAGGACGGACTCGTGCTCGAGCCGGGATTCAGCTTTCCGAGCGGACACAGTTCCGGCTCCGTCGTGGCCTACGGCATGCTGGCCTATCTGGCGCTGCGACTGCTGCCGCCGCGCTGGCACTTGCCGACACTGCTCGCGATGGCGGCGCTGGCCTTCACGGTCGGCGCCAGCCGCGTCTTCCTGACCGTGCATTTTGCCAGCGACGTGATCGCCGGCTTTGCGTCGGGAACGGCATGGCTGGCGATCTGCGTGACCGGCATCGAACTCATGCGCTGGCGCCGCCAACGCACTGCCTGAGACCCACACGTCCACTGCAGCGACTCAATCGCCGGGCATCAAGTATTCCGTTCGGAGTATATTGTTCAGCAGAGTCCAGAAATATCTGAATTTGTTCAAGCGTCTCGCGTCCATCGGCTTTTTTGCCACGAAAATCAGTCGTGATGAAGGCATTTCCCGTTCGACACTTCCTCGACCTCAAGGCCACGATTGCCATCTTCACCGTGGCACTGTTCGTCAGCACCATTTGGGTGCTGGCCCACTATCTGGAAGAGGAAGCCAGCGTCAAAATCAAGAAGGTATTGGCCGCCGAGCAGTACCAGACCGTAGAGCACGTGGCCAGCAGCCTCGATGAAGCCGTCAGGCTGCGCATCAACGCCCTCGCCGATGCGGCGTTCCTGATCGATCCTGAATGGATGTCGCGCCCGGATCGCCTGCATGCCTTCATGGCAATGCACCTGCCGCTGCATCGATTCTTTGACACGGGCATGGTCGTCGTCTCGCGGGAAGGCATCGGCCTGGCGGACTTGCCCAATCTCGAGGGACGGGAAAGAGCCAGCCATACCGAAACGGATTACTTCCGCGAAGTCATGGCGACCGGGAAACCGGCGGTGGGCAAGCCGATTCTGGACCGCCTCACGCACAAGCCCATACTCAATATCGCCGTACCCATCAAGAACAACAAGGGCGAAATCATCGGCCTCCTGCTTGGCAGCAATCAAATCGTCGGCGGCGATTTGCTCAGCGAAAAACTGCCGACAAAACCGCAGACGAGCGGCGACCTTCACGTTATTTCCCTCCAGGATGGCATGGTCGTGTCTTCCACCGATCCGGGGCGCATCATGCAGCCCGACCCGGAAGCGACTGCCGGCCGCTACCGGGAAATCCACGAAGGCTCGGGGATGGTGGTGAATGCGCAGGGCGTCGAAAGCCTCAGTTCGGCAAAGAAGGTTCCGAGCACCGACTGGCTTGTCGTCGCCAGCCTGCCCGCATCCATTGCCCTCGAGCCGGTCAAATCACTGCAACGGGAAATTTACAAGGACGCGGCCATAGCATCTGCTGCCATTGCACTGCTGCTCTGGCTCTTCCTTCATCGCCAGCTCAGCCCCCTCGCCCGCTCGGCACGAATCATCGATGCCATGTCGGATGGACGTGAACCCCTGCGGCCCCTGCCTCTCGAGGGGAGCATGGAGATCAGGCGCTTGCTCGACAGTTTCAACAAACTGCAGGAGCACATCCAGAGACAACAGCAATCACTACGGGAGCACGAGGAGCAGATACGGCTTGCCGCCTCGGTTTTCGAAGGTACCAGCGAGGCCATTCTCATTTCCTCTCCTGACAACCGTATCGTCAGTGTCAATCGCGCCTTTTGCAAGATGAGCGGTTATGAGGAAAACGAGCTGATCGGGGGCAATCCAAAACTGCTGCAGTCGGGCCGTCACGATCAGGCCTTTTATCAGCAGCTGTGGTCCACCTTGCGTGACACAGGCCAATGGCAGGGAGAAATCTGGAATCGCCGGAAGAATGGCGAGATCTATCCCGAGCGACTCGCGATTTCGACGCTTTACGACGAGGCGGGCAAGGTGCTCCACTACATCGCCATCGCCGCGGACATCACCCATCAGAAGCAGGCCGAAGCCGTGATTTGGCAACAAGCCAACTACGACCTTCTGACCAACCTGCCGAACCGCCGTCTGTTGCAGGAGCGCATTCGAGAGGCTCTGGAACAGGCGCGGCAAAGTGGTCTGTGCCTTGCCGTGCTGCATGTCGATCTGGATCACTTCAACGAAGTCAACGACATGCTGGGTCACGACTGTGGGGATCGCATGCTGGTCGAAGCAGGGCAACGGATTTCTTCCTGCGTCGAAACCGCCGCCGATACGGTCGCCCATCTGGGAGGGGACGAATTCGTCGTTGTGCTGGATGCCCTCGCCGATTCCGCGGATCGGACCGAAAAAGTCGCGGCGAAAATTCTGCGGACGATTACCGAACCGTTTTTTCTCGACAGCGAGACGGTCTTCATCTCGGCAAGCATTGGCATCACCCTCTATCCAGGCGACGCCGAGGATATCGCCGGCCTGCTGATCAATGCCAACCAGGCAAAGCAGGTCGCCAAGAACGCCGGACGCAACCGCTATTCGCGCTTTACCGCGTCAATGCGGGAGACCGCGCAAACGCGGATACAGCTCGCCAACGATATGCGCGGTGCACTCGCTGCCCATCAATTCGAGGTGTATTACCAGCCGATCGTCGATCTGGCGAGCGGAAACATCGTCAAAGCCGAGGCCTTGTTGCGCTGGCACCACCCCCAGAGGGGAATGGTGAGTCCGGTGGAATTCATCCCGATCGCCGAGGAAACAGGGCTGATCAGCGAGATCGGGGACTGGGTGTTCAGGGAAGCGGCGCAAATGGCCAAGCGTTGGTGCCGTCATTGCCAATTTTCGGTCAATGGGGTCTGCGCAGCCATCGGCGCCATCGATGCCGGGGCCCAATCATGCCCCTATCAGATCACGGTAAACAAGTCGCCGCGCCAGTTCTTCACCGGACGCACGGATACAACCTGGATCGCCTACCTGCGGGAAAACAACATCTATCCGAGTTGCATGACCATAGAGATCACGGAAGGATTGCTGCTGGATCAGCATCCGGAAATAATGGAAAAATTCAACGCCTTCCGCCGCATCGGCATTCAGATCGCGCTCGACGATTTCGGTACGGGATATTCTGCGATGTCCTACCTCAAGAAATTCGATATCGACTATCTCAAGATCGACCGCTCATTTGTCCACGACATTGTCACCGACCGGAGCGACCGGGCGATCGCCGAGGCTGTTATCGCCATGGCACACAAACTCGGAATGAAGGTGGTCGCCGAAGGTGTGGAGACCATCGAACAGCGCGACTTGCTGACTGACGCCGGTTGCGACTACGGTCAGGGCTTTTTGCTCGCCGCACCGATGCCGGCGGCGCAGTTTGCAAGCCTGGTCTTCAATTCAACCGGGCATTGACTGACTGGAGCGCAGGGCAGCGAGGCCTGCGCCGCTGGCGAATGGCGCCGGCAGGGCGAGGCGCTGCGGGCAGAGCAGCTACAATCGGGCGCCCTGCCACAAAAAGGATAAAGGAATGGATGCACGCCCCGACCCAGCGCAGGAACTCTTGCTGCCCGCCGTCGAAATCGAAACCGCCCCGCAGCCGGTGCGCGCCGTCATCTGGCTGCACGGTCTTGGCGCCGACGGCCACGATTTCGAGCCGATCGTCGACGAGTTCGATCGGCGCCGGCTGCCGCCTACCCGTTTCGTGCTTCCCCACGCGCCGCTGCGTCCCGTCACCATCAATGCCGGCTATGTGATGCCGGCGTGGTACGACATCCTCTCGCTGGATTTCTCCGACCGCCGCGAGGATGCGGAAGGCGTGCGCCAGTCGGCGCGGCAGATCGAAGCCCTGATCGCGCGCGAAAATGCCCGTGGCATCGAGGATCGACATATCGTGTTGGCCGGCTTCTCCCAGGGCGGCGCCATCGCGCTGCATGCGGGCCTGCGCCATCCGCGGCGCCTGGCCGGCATCCTTGCCTTGTCCACCTACCTGCCGCTGGCGGCCACGCTGACCGCCGAGGCCGCCGCCGCCAACCGCGACGTCCCCCTGTTCATGGCCCACGGCCATGACGACCCGGTGGTCCCCTGCGAATTGGGCCAGCGCTCCGGCGAGATGCTGCGTGCCCAAGGCTACCCCGTGCAGTGGCACACTTACCCCATCGAGCATTCGGTCAGCATGGAGGAAATCCGGGACATTGAAACATGGCTGGACAAGGTGCTGGCGGATCCTGCCGCCAGCACCGCTGCATAGAGAACCCGCCCCCGAAACGGGAATCTGCCTTAGAGACAGTGCCAGAACATGGAACCCGGCGGCGACGGGTAGCAATTCATGAAGGGATGCGGCCAGTTAGGCCACATCGGCTGCATGGTCTGGAGGCGACATAAGCTGACCTCCTGCGCAATGCTTTCCCGGCAGGCCTGCTCGAGGCGCTGGACCTCCGCGGCCATGTCGTCGAAGGTGTGCGTGCGTTCGGCAGACACCATGTAATCGAGGACTTCGAGCGGCACACCTTGCCGGGCGAGGTCGACAAACGCGCTCGCCGACAGCCGGTAGCGCGAGCCGGATTCCGTAATGCGGCCGATGATTTCATTGGCCGTAATGCCCTCACGCACCAGCGTCACGATCTGTTCCGGCGACAGCGCGGCAATCGGCTGCGGCAGCCGCGCCTCCAGTTCTGCCGCGGTCATGCGCTCGATCTTCGGCGGCTCGCCAGGCATATCGGCGCAGCCTTGCAGCAACAGCGCGAGACCCATGACGAGAGTGCAGAATCCAGAAGACTTCATGAGGATATTGTCTCGCAAGTCAGTTTGTTGAGCATTCGAACCGGCCGCATGGCATCATTCCGGGCCCCGATTGCCGCCGGTCCGGCGCCATGCCCCGTAAAGAAGGCAAAGCCTCGAATTTATAATAGACCATGCTGCTCCGATTTCCATGTTGATTTACTCGCTGCAATGACCTCCCAGATCCTCGAACTCCTCGCTCCGGCCAAGAATGCCGACTTCGGCATCGAGGCCATCAATCACGGCGCCGATGCCGTGTATATCGGCGGGCCCGCCTTTGGTGCGCGCGCCGGTGCCGGCAACACCGTGGCGGATATCGAGCGGCTGGCGGCCCACGCGCACCGCTATCGGGCCAAGGTCTTCGCCACGCTCAATACCATCCTGCGCGACGACGAGCTCGAAGGCGCGCGACGCCTGGTCTGGCAGCTTTACGAAGCCGGCGCGGATGCGCTGATCGTGCAGGACATGGGCCTGCTGCAGCTCGACCTGCCGCCGCTCCAGCTGCATGCGAGCACCCAGACCGACATCCGTACGCTGGAGAAGGCCCGTTTTCTGCAGGACGTCGGCTTCTCGCAGATCGTGCTGGCACGCGAACTGACGCTCAAGGAAATCGCGAAGATCGCTGCCGGTTTGAAAGTCGGCGCCGGCGAGACGGCGACTTTGGAATTCTTCGTGCACGGCGCGCTGTGCGTGGCCTACAGCGGCCAGTGCTACATCAGCCACGCCCACACCGGGCGCAGCGCCAATCGCGGCGAATGCTCGCAGGCCTGCCGCCTGCCCTACACGCTGGAAGACGAGGCCGGCCGCATCGTCGCCCACGACAAGCACCTGCTGTCGATGAAGGACAACGACCAGAGCGCCAACCTGCAGGCCCTGGTCGAGGCCGGCATCCG
>Ga0172379_10005694_pt1 | contig 17274 bp, 17 predicted proteins | sample GrowelOW334metaG_FD_119756 | JGI IMG/M metagenome (GOLD analysis project Ga0172379, IMG submission 119756) | Groundwater microbial communities from an aquifer near a municipal landfill in Southern Ontario, Canada - Groundwater well OW334 metaG | ecosystem: Environmental > Aquatic > Deep... | reverse complement strand
TGGACGGATACGACGGCTCGTGCCAGCTCCTCATTGAAATATCAGCCGGGGCAGGAATGGTCATGGGGGACTCATTTGAAGAAATCGCGGCGTTTCTCAATGGCGCCGAGCGCGGAGGAGAAATAGGAGTCTGCTTCGACACGCAGCACGCGTTCGCATCAGGCTACGACCTCCGTACGCAAAAAGCAGTACGAGAAACGTTCGATGAATTCGATGAGATCGTCGGATTAGAAAACCTCGTGGCACTTCATTGCAACGACTCCATGACGGAATTGGGCAGCCATAAGGATCGACATGAACATTTGGGAAAGGGACGAATCGGAATCAACGGATTCAAAGCGATCGTCGCATACAAACCGCTTCAACGCCTCGACTTGCTGATCGAAACGCCAATGGACGGCGATAGGAAGCGAGATATGTCGCGCCTAAAAGTAATTCGTGGTTAATATGCCAATCTCCGCGCTAAAAACAGCCGTGGCCGCCGCACGTGAGGCTGGAAAAATTTTAATGAACGCCTACAACGGCACTCCCGCCAGTTTGGACGTCACGTATAAAAAGTATCGGGAACCCGTTTCCATCGTGGACTTCGAGAGCAATGACGCCATTATCCGCAGGCTCACCCGCGCATTTCCAAAGGACAACATCGTGAGCGAGGAATCGAAGGGGTTAGACGCCCCCTCGTCCGATTGGTCCGGCGCGACATGGATCATCGACCCGTTGGACGGAACGAACAATTACATCAGCCACATTCCGCTGTTCGCCGTCGTCATTGGGCGGATCCAGGACGGCGTTCCGACTCTCGGGGTCATCTATGACCCGCTTCATGGGGAGATGTTCGCGGCGGAAAAAGGAAAGGGCGCGAAGATGAACGGAAAGCCGATTCACGTGTCGAACCGCGACGTTACGCGCGGCGCCATGCTGTTCGCCGGACGGGGATTTCGCGACCATGACCGGGCACGACACGGAAAAATCATCTACGCGCTTGAACGCCAGACCCCCTACTTCCGCCGTCTTGGATCCGCGGCCCAAATGCTCGCCGGCGTGGCGTGCGGCAGGGCGGATGCTGCCATTTTGACCGGAAACAAACCATGGGACACGGTCGCGGGCATGGTTCTTATTGAGGAAGCCGGCGGAAAAGTAACGGATTATTGCGGAAGGCACTGGACCGTCAAAAGCGAGGACCTTGTCGCGACGAACTCGGCAATTCACAAACATCTGATCGATATCACGAAAAAAAAGGCCTGAGACTGAGATCGACTTATGATCGTAACGGTACACGCAAAACCCGGAGCGCGAAAAAATGCACTTGTTTGGCTCGACAACAATACGGTAAAGGCATCGGTCACCGCCCCTCCTGAGAACGGAAAAGCTAACGAGGCGATCATCGACCTGCTCGCCAAGCACTACAAGTCGGCCAAATCTCGCATAACGCTCCTGCGAGGCGCAACGACGAGAATCAAGCAATTTTCAATAGACGCATAAAAAACACCCAGACGGGTGTTTTTTCATCGAACCGGATCGTGCCCGCCCTTTGAAAACGGATTGCAGCGGAGGATACGCCATACCGTTCTTCCTCCTCCTACGATAACTCCGTGCTTGTCTATGCTTTCGTAGCCATACCGCGAACAGGTTGGATGAAACCGGCAATACCCATTTGGGTAAAAGATCCGCATCCATCCATGGTCGAATGACAAAGTCCGCTGATAAAGAGAAATGGACCAAAGCACGATAATTTTTCCAATGTTCATAGAATCTTCGCCTTGCGCAGTCCGTCCACGACGTGACGTTCGAGTTCGAGGTATGTTTTTCCAACGGATTCCTTTCGGATCAACATCATGACGTCAAAACCAGGCTTTATCTCAGCAAGACGCGTGCGAATCACTTCGCGGACCTGCCGACGGATACGGTTGCGAACCACGGCGCTTTTTGAAACCTTCGTACCGACGACGACCGCGAAACGTGAAACGTCCAGATTGTTTTTTCGAAATTTCAAACCCGCGTAGACATCAAAGACGCCCTTGCCTTTGGCAAAGAGCGTTTTGATATCCTTATCAAGATGAAGGCGATTGGAATGAGGCAGCATAGCCAAGCCTTGAAAAGGCGAATGCTATTTTTTCTTTGCCTGCACGCTGATGCGCTTGCGTCCCTTGGCCCGTCGAGCCTTCAGGACGTTCTGTCCAGCCTTCGTGCGCATGCGGATGCGGAAGCCGTGAACCTTCGCGCGACGTGCTTTTTTTGGTTGATACGTTCGTTTCATAATAATGCGCTTACTTACAGATTATACAGATCTACAGACAATTTGCGAGTGCCTGACCTGTAGATCAGTACCCAGCTGCATATCCGCGACGACTCTATCATACGGTCCACAATTTATCAACCCTGCCCACACCTTCTCCACACATGTTCAATTACTACCCACACACTTGCCCACATGTGGATAGATGATTTAAGATAGCGATCATCGCTCCTAAATCGTCGTTGAAACTCACGTGCTATGAATACCAACGAACTGTGGCAGGCGGTTCTTGGCGAGCTGGAACTTTCACTAAGCAGGGTGAATTTTACGACATGGTTTAAAAACACGTTCATCGTCTCGATCGACGGGGGCCAAATCTGCATCGGCGTTCCGAACATGTTCACAAAGGCGTGGCTCGAGAAGAAATATCACAAGGAAATCTACCAATGCCTGCAAACTCACACGAACAACGGCATAAAAACGATTTGTTACAAAGTGGAAACCCGTTCAAACGGAACGGCACAACCCGTTCCCGATCGAAACGATCCGGTTCCTGCTATTGCCCCTGAAGAAGAGCAGGTGAGACAGGCTCCGTCGCCCGTGTATCGTGCCGAACCGGATCACAACGCACAAAACTTCGGCGAATTCACGATAAATCCAAAATACACGTTCGGAAACTTCATTGTTGGCAAGCAGAATGAGCTTGCACACGCGGCGGCGCAGGCGGTGGTTTCGCAGCCAGGAGGCGTTTACAACCCGTTGTTCATTTACGGGGGCGTCGGCCTCGGAAAAACGCACTTGCTGCAGGCGGTGGGAAATGAAATCGTTCGAAAGAATCCGCAGGCTAAGGTTTTATACGTTACGAGCGAACGCTTTACCAACGATTTCATCAATGCCGTGCGCAGCGGACAGGCTAAGGACTTTAAAAATCGTTATCGAACCGTGGACGTCCTCCTCATCGACGATATCCAGTTCATCACGAGCAAAGAGCAAACCCAGGAAGAATTCTTCCACACGTTCAACCAGCTTCACCAAACAAACAAGCAGATCGTCATTTCATCCGATCGTCCGCCAAAGGCGATTATCGGGCTGGAGAATCGCTTAATCTCTCGTTTGGAACAAGGAATGCTCGCCGACGTCGGAAGCCCTGATTTTGAAACGCGTGTCGCCATACTCGATTCGAAGTGCCGGGAAAAGTTATTTCCGCTCGACCGTGACATCCTTCACCATGTCGCGACCATGGTGCAAAGCAACGTGCGCGAACTCGAAGGGGCGCTGAACAAGATCATCGCCTTCCACCAGTTTAAAAACATGGTGCCGACCGTGGAATCCGTCCGACCGATTCTTTCCTCGTTCCAACCGGCATCCGCGCGCAAGACGATAACGCCGCGACAACTCATACATACGGTTGCCGTCTACTTCGACCTGCAGATTGCCGACCTGCTCGGCAAGAGCCGCGAAAAACGTCTGGCCTTCCCGCGTCAGATCGTCATGTACCTCATGCGCGAGGAGATGAAGTCAAGTTATCCGTCGATTGGCCTCGAACTTGGGGGGCGCGACCACACTACCGCCATGCACGCATACGATAAAATTAGCGGAATCGTAAGCGAGGACGAAAAGCTTCAACACGATCTCGAGCTTATCAAGCAACGGTTGTACGCACTTTAGACACAAGCTCATCCACAGGAATTGGTCTGTGGAAAACACCTGCGAGACTGATGGAACAAACGTGTTGGCAAAGGGCCCATAACGGGTGCACACAATCCGTGTTCAGAAAATCAATCTCTTTTCTCCCCTGTTCGTCCCTTGGAACTCACGTGTCGTTCCACAGTCAGATTAGGTGAAATACTTGCTGAGATAAGCGTATTTATTCCACCTTATCCACTCCATCCACTCCCCTACTATCATTACTAATATATTTCTTTAATTAATTTTTAATAATAACGATGACGGTATGAAGCTGACCTGTACGAGGGACAACCTTCATCAAGGACTGTCGATCGTGAGCCATCTCACGGGAAAGAACGTGAACCTCCCGATCCTTCAAAACGTCCTCGTGAAGGCCGAGGGAGGAACGATCCGATTGACGACGACGAATTTGGAGATGGCGGTCAGCTGCATGGTTCGCGGTAAGGTGGAGGAAGCGGGTGAAACGACGGTTCCCTCAAAATTATTTTTCGATTACGTTACCTTATTGTCGAATGAGGCGGTCATCATTGACGGTAACGTGGAAAACGTCCGCGTGGCGTGCGGCAGTCAAAAGACAAAGATGAACGCGTTGCCTGCGTCTGAATTTCCACTCGTCCCGCGCGTCCAAGGAACGCGAACCCTCAAGATTCCAGCCGAAGATTTCCGCGTCGCGCTTTCGCAGACGGTATTCGCAGTGGCGACCAATGAATCGCGTCCGGAGCTTACCGGGGTCCTTATGCGGTTCGCGCCAGGCAATGGGGAAGGGACGCTGACGCTTGCGGCAACGGACTCGTATCGTTTGGCCGAACGCGTCATTCCGCTCGTTTCGCCGGTTCAAGAGGAAAGTTCCGTCATTATTCCGGCAAAAACCCTGCTGGAAGTGAACCGTATCCTTTCGGTCTTCCGGGACGACGTGGAATGCCCTCCGTTCATCGAACTTTCCGTTTCCGACTCGCAGGCCGTTTTCTCATACGGGCCCGTCGAGCTTATTTCCCGCATGATTGAAGGGAATTATCCGGATTATCGGCAGATAATCCCGAAACAGTATGAAACGGAGGCCATTATTGATCGGGAAGACCTCGTTAAGTCCGTAAAGACAGCAAGTCTTTTTTCCAAAACCGGTTTGTTCGACGTCGTGCTTGAACTTGATCCGACGGGGAAACAGGCGTCGCTCAAGGCCGTTGACGCGACGCGCGGGGAAAACACGACCATCTGCGCCGCGGAGGTCACAGGCAAGACGAATGCAGTGACGCTCAACTATCGGTATCTTTTGGACGGGCTGAACTCAATGTCCTCGAGTCAGGTGCTGTTCAAGATGATCGACGTCGGCAATCCGTGCATCGTGACGCCGCAGGGCTCCGAGAACCATCTCTATCTCGTCATGCCGATTCGGCAATAATCCATAACAAAAGCGTATGCCATACGTCATTCCGAAGGAACCGGATTCGCTATATTTTGAAATCGACAAGATGTGGAACGGCGATCCTTGCGGAGGCGAATCATTGCACACGGAAGTATGGGTCATGAAGAAGCAGGGCGGACTTGAGGTGCGCGTGCATTCCCCTCAACTTCCGAATCAAAGCCTTCCCAACGCCCCGCATGACACGCGCGTCGAGGGATTGTGGAAATACGACGTCGTGGAACTATATTTTGTCGGCGAAGACGGCACGTATACGGAAGTGGAACTCGGAGCCGGAGGAAATTACCTCGTTTTGTCCTTCAATGGCGTCCGGCAGCAGTCGAACGACTGGGAAGGGCGAGAATTCAACCATCGCAACGCCACCGCGACCCCAGGAACATGGCAGAGCGTCATCCAGCTGCCCTGGGATGTGCTTCCGGCCAAGATCGTGAGGATGAACGCGTTCGTAAGCGCCGGAGGCCACCAGCTCGCCTGGAGCGCCGTCCCGGGCACGGAACCGAATTTTCACCAGCCGTCCGTATTTCCAGAGGTGACAGTTGCCGAATAATACAAAACGACCGCGAATCAACTCGCGGTCGTTTTGTATTATGCCGTAGCGAACGGATCCAGCACCGGCAGCGCTGGAGTTTCTGCTGGTAGCGGTTCCTCGGGAGTCGTTTCTCCCGATGTTGGAACGAGCACAGGTTCAGGAAGAGTGGCCGGAGTCGTGACATGCACGATGATTCCCGCGGTCTCAAGCATCTCTCCTTCGCCAGACGGCGTGGCGTTTGCGGAGAGCGCCCAGCTGCCGTCTTCCGGAAGCGTCCAAGTGAACGTGATATAAGGAGATGACGCGTTTGTCTTCGTTTCGACGAGCATTTTGCCGCCGCGCCCTATCTCCTGCGCATACAGGCTGACGCTTCCGTAATTTGACGGATTCTCCAACGAAACGACTACCGTATATGAGGACGAGGCGCGTTCGATCGTCTGTCCGCTCGTCGGGTCGATCATTTCAAACGCGCTCTGTGCCGCCTCCGAATTGACGCGGATGCCGACCGTATCGGATCCGTTGTTGTCGATGTCATCGTAGGCCACGGCCTTCAACGTGTGGTAGCCGCGGCTGATGGTGTTCGGGATGGTCGTTGAGAGTCGCCACGGCTCGCTCGTGTCCGCGCCGAGGAAATATCCGTCTATATAGAATTCAACGCGAACCGCTCCTCGTCTAGTCTCGGCGTCCGCCTCGATCGTAATATCGCGTTCGTTGAATTCCGCGTCGTTTTCGGGTTGTCGAATTTGAACGGACGGGATGTTTTCCGGCACGTGCACGTCGTCGTATTCGGTCGGCGGGGCCGTCAGTTCAATCTTGATTCCGGTTTCCGCTTCGCGACGAACGATCCAATCCGCGATCGCCTTTTCCCAGGGCGCGTAAAACGGGTCGTCTCCGGGGTTCGCGGGCGGTTCGCCGAGCGGCTCGTCCTTGTTTACGTAATGCAGGACCGAATGGTATTCGGCGTAGGTGCGTTCCTCGCGGTAGGACGCCGGGGTATATTCCGTTGCCAGCTTTCCCGATGCCTTGTCGACGGTTACCGTGGTTCCAGGCATGATTCCGTCAAGAATGGGTTTGCCGGTCGTCGGAATGTTCGGCGACACGAACGACTCAACCGGCGTTCCCTCGAGCGCGCGCTTCATGAACCCGTTCCAGATCGGCGCGGCCACGACCGATCCGTCCGCTCCGCGGTTCATGGCGACGTATTGGTTGTTCCCGACCCATACGCCAGCGACAAGCGACGGCGTATACCCCATGGTCCAGGCGTCGTAGAAGTCGTTGGTCGTTCCTGTTTTTGCCGCGACCGGACGCCCGCCCAATTGCAGGTAGCTCGATTCGCCGAAAACATAGGCGCGCGACGCGTTGTCCGAGAGCACGTTCGACGTCATGCGGGTGACATTCGGGTCCAAGACCTTTTCTCCCGCGTCCTCCTTCCATTCCTCAAGGACCGTTCCGTCCGGTCCCTCGACCCTCAGGATGGAGACGGACTCGTATCGGATGCCGTCGTTCGCGAGCGTCGCGAATGCCGAGGCGTGTTCGAGCAGCGTCACCTCACCAGCTCCGATGCCGACCGACAGGCCGAATCGCGAGCGGTCCTCGAACGTCGTGTATCCGAGGCGTTCGGCGAAATCTAGCAGATTTTCAACGCCGACCAGATAGGTCATTTCGACCGCGGGAATGTTAAGCGATCCCTGCAGTGCGCTGCGAACGCGAAGCGGGCCGCGTTCGCCGAAATCATAATCCTTCGGTGAGTACGTGCCGCCCGATCCGCTTGGAAATTCGGTGTTTACGTCCCAAAGAATCGTGTTCGGCGTGTAGCCCTTTTCAAATCCCGCCGTGTAAACGATCGGCTTGAAGCTCGATCCTGGCTGTCGCGGACGAAGCGTCACGTTTACCTGGCCGTCGATGTCGTTGTCGAAGTAATCCTTGGATCCGACCATGGCAAGCACCTGTCCGTTCTTCGGATCCATGGCCAGAAGCGCGCCGTTCGTGAAGCCGTATGACTCCCCGCGCGCGTCCACGCCGCTCAGCACCTCCTCCTCGGCGATTTTTTGCATGTCGTAATCAAGCGTGCTGATGACTTTGAGCCCGCCATTTTCAGCCGCATATTGGCCGTAGGTTTCTTCGAGCTGTTCCTTCACGTAGAAGACGAAATGAGGCGCGTCGATTTTCGTGATTTTGATGGTGATCGGCGAATCTTCCTCCTTTGCGGCATTTGCCTCGTCCTGCGTGACGAATCCCTGCTCGACCATTCCGTCGAGGATCCAGTCTCGGCGGGCCTTCAGGTCGTCCGGATTGTTCGCGTAATACGTCGGCATCTGCGGGATGGCGGCAAGCGTCGCCATTTGCGGAAGGGTGAGCTCATTCACGTGCTTCCCGTAATAGTTCTGCGCCGCGGCCTCGATGCCGTAATACGTGGAACCGTACGGAATCTCATTGAAGTAAATCTGGAGGATTTCATCCTTCGAGTACCGTCGTTCAAGCTCGATCGAGATGATGAGCTCCTTGATCTTGCGGCTGATGTGCCGTTCGTTCGAAAGAATCGCGTTTTTGACAAGTTGTTGGGTGAGCGTGGATCCGCCGCCGCGCGTGCCCATATAGATCGCCGCGCGGAGAAGGCCCTTCACGCTGAAACCACCGTGTTCGCAAAATGCCCGATCTTCCGCGGTAATGGTTGCCTGGAGCATTCGAAGCGGGATCCCGTTCGGGTCCGTCGTGAGGGCGGGGTCATCCTTGCAGAATCCATCCTGAATTTTCACGAGCGTTCGGTTTTCCTCGCCGTAGACCTCATACAGCAGATGCTCGCCGGTTCGGTCGTAGATCTTCGTCGTCTGCGAGATTGAGCGCTCGGTGAGCTGCGACGGGTCCGGAAGGTTGCGCGAGTAATACGCGAACGTGGCGAGCGCGACAAGCGAGCCGAGGATGAAAAGAAGCACGGCGACGAGGGCTAGATTTTTTCCGTTTCGCCGGCTTAAAAATTTTTTGAGAGCCACGCTGGCCTTTCCGTGTTTTTTCCAACCGTGCATTTTATAGTCTGGCATAGATGGTTCTCATGCTATCCGAAAAGAGGGCTTCTGAACAGTTAATTTGAGCAATTTCCGTCAAATGCTTTTGTGGGTAAGTTGGCTTGTCCAAAATGACTTTTCGCGGTATGCTTCTGCCCGCTCCACGATGGGAGCGTTTTCGTTCGCGATATTTGGGCATGCTCTACGGTCTGGCCGCAAGGCCGGAGGAACCGCGGAGTATGGCCAACATGTCGTCGATGGTGTGCGTGTATTCAACGCGTCTGAAGAAGAACGCGAAGGATATTGCGATTGGGATCGCTTCCGGTCTCGTGATCGCCAATGTCTTTTTTCTCAACTCTGCTTTCGCCGACGTCGCGACGGCTCCGCAGTATCCGGACGAAGCCACGGTCGCGATCATGATCGACGCCATGCAGAATCAGCTGCGACCATACGGGGATCTTCCTACGGCCGGGGCCGCCGCGCCGCGCCGGACGTTCAAGATTCCGATCACCGCCTACACGTCGGAGGCCGCGCAGACCGATTCGACTCCGTGCATCGCGGCGCGGGGATTCGACCTGTGCGAGAACAACGAGGAGAACGTGGTCGCCGCGAACTTCCTACCCATGGGCACGAAGCTCCGCATTCCCGACTTGTACGGCAGCCGCGTGTTCACGGTCGTGGATCGCATGAACGCCCGATATTCCCACCGGCTGGACATCTGGATGCGCGAATACGACGACGCAAAGACGTTCGGACTCCAATACGCAACGATCGAGGTGCTCTAGCGAGGTGAAATCGTAAAAACCGGTCCGACGTACGTCGGACCGGTTTTGAATTGCGTTTGTGGAGGCCACGGCCGGAGTTGAACCGGCGCATAGCGGTTTTGCAGACCGCCGTGTTAACCACTTCACCACGTGGCCATCGTTTGTTGCGTGTCGGCAATGTAACAAAGCGACGCGAAATAATCAATGCTGGTATAATGCCGCCGTATGCCGCCAATCATCGCAGAAGACAAGCAGCCGACCTCGCTCAGGTTCGTCTGGAGAATGATCGCGCCGATGCTGAAGCCGCTCGGTCTTTCGATCGTGGGCCTTGTTTTTCTTTCCATCTGCATCGCGGTTTTGCGCGTTGCCGAGCCGTATATCTACGGGGCAATCATCGATTCCGTTTCCGATTCGGTAACCGGCCGGCTTGGGGCGACTGCCGGATTTGAGGCCATTCTTCCGTATCTGATCTCTTGGGCGGCCGTCGTTCTCGGCGTCACGCTCCTTTACGCCCTGCATACGTGGCTTGCATGGTATCTCGGAAACAGGCTTTGCTTTGCGTTGACCACTGGTCTGTTTGAAAAAATGCTGGCGCTTACGATTCATCGTTTCCAAGAAACGCGCTCGGGCGCCATGCTGCAAAGGCTTACGTCTGCGGAAGAGGCGATCTGGGGCATAAACAGCCAGGTGTTCCGATCGGCCCTCCAATCGTGCCTGACGTTTGCGGCAATCGTCGTGGTCGGCACGATGCTCGACTGGAGGTTGATGCTCGCCTCGCTTGCCGTGGTTCCGATCATCGTCGGAATGGGGATTTGGAACATGCACACGTCTTCCGTTCGGCAGGAACAGACGAACGCGAAATGGGAAGAGGCGGGCGGTTTGGTCGGCGACGCGTTTTCAAACATCAGCACCATCCAAAGCGAAGCCGGGGAACCGGGCGTGTTCAAAAGATATTCGGATGCCTACGCGCAGGTGCTCAAGCTGCAGTACCGCCTGAACGTCCAGTGGGCGATCCTTGATGCCGGAGGCGGCGGCGCGTTCGTGGTCGGAAGGCTGTTTCTCTTTTTTGTCGGGATCCGGTTCGTATTCGACGGCACGGCCACGCTTGGTTCGCTTATCATGTTTCTCGGCTTTGCCGGGGCCCTGTACGGGACCGTGCAAACGGTCATGAGCGAGCTGCCAATGGCGACGAAGTCGTTGAACCGCCTCAGCCGCGCCGCGAAAATCTTAGAGGAGATTCCCGACATTCGCGACGCGAAGGACGCGATTCCCGCTCCGAAGTTCGTCGGCGACGTGGAGTTCGACAACGTTTGGTTCACGTATCAGGACGCGGACAAGTCCGTGCTGCGCGGAATCGACGTAAGCATTCCGGCCGGCCAAACGTTCGCGATCGTCGGCGAGTCCGGGGCGGGGAAGTCCACGCTCGCGAAACTGCTCGTGCGATTTTCCGATCCGACGAAGGGATCGATCCGGTATGACGGAATCGATCTGCGCGATTTGAAACTGTCGACGTTGCGGCCGCAGGTTGGGTTCGTGATGCAGGAGAACATGCTGTTCCATGAGACAATTTTGCACAATCTTCGATTCGCGAAACCGAACGCCACGCGCGAGGAGGTCGTCGAGGCCGCGAAGCGCGCGCAGGCGCACGAGTTTATCTTGAAGCTCAAGGATGGGTATGACACGGTGGTCGGCGAGCGTGGCGTAAAGTTATCGGGGGGACAGAAGCAACGCATCGCGCTCGCGCGCGTGCTGCTCGCAAACCCGCCGATCCTCGTGCTCGACGAGGCGACCAGCGCGCTCGACTCGAAGACCGAGCGCGACCTGCAGCAGGCACTCCGCGAGGTCATGAAGGGCCGCACGACCATCGTGATCGCCCATCGGCTTTCGACCGTGATGGACGCGGACAACATTCTGGTGATGGACAAGGGAAAAGTGGTCGATCAGGGGAAGCACGCCGAGTTAATCCAACGCGACAATCTGTACAAGAAGTTTTGGGAAATCCAGGCGGGCGGTTACGTATAACGGAATCGGACTATGAAGAAGATCGTGGTGCTGCACGGATGGGGGCAGGGAAAGGAGTCCTGGTTTTCGTTCGCCAATGCGTTTCCAGACGAGGAAGTCGAGCGTTTCGACCTTCCGGGTTTCGGTTCGGAAGCGAAGCCGCCTTTCCCGTGGGGCGTGCCGGAATATGCCGCCTGGGTACGCGAACGAATCGAGCGCGGCGGATGGACGGACGTCGTGCTGCTCGGGCATTCGTTCGGTGGGCGCATTGCCGCGTACATTGCCGCGGAACGCCCGGCGTGGCTCGCCGGCCTCGTGCTCTATGGCGCGCCGTGCGTTTATCAACCGAGTCTGTCCGTGCAATCGCGCACGATCGTCGCGAAGTTGCTGCGACCGTTTCGCGTTCTTCTGTCGGATCGGTTCAAACCGAAGGGCCTGCGCGACGCGGAAGCCGGAGGATTGGGAGAAATTTTTCGCCGCGTGGTCGGGTTCGACCAGACCGACCGTCTCGGTCGCATCGCCGTGCCGACGCTTCTCGTTTGGGGACGCGACGACGCCGAAGTCCCGCTCGCGATCGCGCGAGAGATGCTCGAATTGATTCCTGGAAGCCGGCTCACGGTGGTCGATCATGCGGGACATAACGCGCATATCGACGCCCCGCATTACTTTTATGGCATTGTCCGCGCGTTTGTTTCGGGCCATTAACGCGATCCTCCCGTTTTGGGACGCGCTTTATATTCTCCAGATGGAGGAATATCGGGTTCGGCGTCTTTTTAAATGGCTGCCGCGATTCGCGCTTCGGCGCAACATCGCGCGTCGGCAGAAACTCCAGTACACGTCGCGCGCCAAGACGATTCTCGCGGTCTCGGTCGCGCTTTGGATTGCCGCGGCCGCATTCGTCGCCGCGACCGCATGGCCGTTGTTCCTGCGTCTCGCCGCGATCGTTTTCCTTTGCCCGCTCGCGCATTTGTTCGTGGCCGTGGCGACATGGGCATTGTGGCCCGTCCACCATCTTGCGGCGTCGCGTCTCATGCGGAACGCCTCGCGCGCGGTCGCTTCGCGCACGCGCCTGCGCGTCGTCGCGATTGCCGGAAGTTACGGAAAGACGACGGTAAAGCATCTCGTCAACCAACTCGTCCGGTACACGGTTCCGACGCAGATGATTCCCGGCACGATCAATACCCCGCGCGGCATTGCGATCTGGATTTTGAAAAACTTACGGCCTTCGACCGAACTTCTTATCGTTGAAATGGATGCGTACCAGCCCGGAGAAATTATGCAGAGCTGCCGAATCGCACCGCCCGATATTGCGGTCGTGACGAACGTCGGCGACCAGCATCTCGAGCGGTTTGGCTCCGAGAAACGTCTCGTTCGGGCGTTGAATGAGACGTTCGCCTTCGGCAAGCCGAATGCCGTCTGCGTGTGCGAGTCCGAGACGTTTGAACGGCTGGGACGGCCAGCGCTTCACAACCGCGTTCTGCGCCTGGTCGAGTCCGGGCCGCTGTCTTATCTAGGAATTTCGATCGATGAATCCAGGATGTCCTCGTCCACGCGTTCGAACGCACGTCTTGCCCTCGCGGTTGCCGACCTCCTCGGAGTTCCGGAACGCTTCGCCGCCGACGCGTGCGCCGCGCTCGAACTTCCCGATCGTCGTCAGGTTCGTATTGCCATGCACGGATATGACGCGATCGACGACTCGTACAACATCAGCTTCAATACCGCGCAAGCCGGACTTGCGGCGGGACGCGACCTTGCGCGCGAACGCGGAAAGAAATTACTCGTCGTCACCGCCGGCATTCCCGAGCTTGGGCCAAAGGATCAGGAAAAAAATCGCCTGCTCGGCGCATTGTTGCGGGAGCAGGCGGATCATACGGTTATTTTGGGCAGCATGTTCGCGGGAGAGATCGTTCGCGGCATGGAGGGCGCGGCCGAACGGTTCACCCTCGCGCGCGACCTGAACGCTTTTCTCGCCTCGGCCCACGCGTCATTTCCTCCGTCGGAGTGGGTGCTGCTCATGCAGCCGGAACTTCACGACCTGTATTACTAACGCTTCGGCGTGACGAATTTCTCCACGATGTCGGACGCGTAATCGAGCCGTTTTCCCCGCAGGTCGTCCGCATCCCGGACGGCCTGTTCGATAAGCGCCGACAGTTGCTCGGCGTAGCTTAGGCCGGACGCTTCCCAGAGATAATAGGCGAGGGAGCCCGGAATCGGATTTACCTCGTTCAGATAAACCGTTCCCTTTTCGTCGAGAATGAAGTCGATGCGGACCATTCCCTTGCACCGGCAGGCGACGAATGCTTTTTTCGCCATCGCCTGGATCGCGTCCCTCAGGTTCGGATCGATCTTTGCCGGGAGCTCGCGGTCGAGCGAAGCCATGCTTCCTCCTGACTTTTTTCCGCCGCGCTGGTACTTGTCCGCGAAGCTCAGAATTTCGTCGCGCGACATCGGCCGCTCAATCTCGCTCGCCTCCAGCCTGCCGTTGATCCGTCGGACCGAGCAATTCAGTTCCGTCCGAGGTTCAAGATATTTTTCCACGACTGCCTCGCCGTCGACGAACGCCGCTTCCATGAGGAATTTCTCCAGCTCGACGCGCGTCTTTGCCACATGAATGCCGATCGAAGACCCGAGATGCGACGGCTTCACGATCACCGGCAGCGAAAGAACGGCGAGCACGCGGTCCGCCTCCCTCGAAACGTCCGCGCGAATGTCGGCCGCGAAGGCGGACACGCCCGGCACGGTCGCGATGCCGGCGTCGGCGACCGCGAGCTTGGTGAGCTGCTTGTTCATGGCGATGACGGATCCCTCGGACGACGAGGACGTGAACGGGACCCCGACCGACTCCAGGAGTCCCTGAGCCGGCCCGCTTTCGCCGAGTCCGCCGTGGAACGCGAGCAGCGCGGCATACGGGCGAATCGTTCTGCCGAGACATCCTGCCGCGCGAACATATCCGCCCTTCGCGTCCAGCCCGAACGAAACCGGCACGCGCCGCGCCCGCGCGAAGCCGAAGCGATCCCGCACGCCCGAAAGCAAAAACGGCTCGCCGGACTTCGCGACAAAAATGACGTGAGGCTCATAAACCCCGCGATCCACGCGTTCGAGCGCCTGAAGCCCCGTGACTACGGACACCTCATGCTCCGCGGATGCCCCGCCCATCATGACAAGAATCGGCTTCGTCATATCTTCGTCTGTCGCGGCTGCTGATTAGGATTTACACGGCCTCCTGCAGGTGCATCACGATGTCGAGCGGGTCGTCGTTTGTCAGGTTCTTTTCTACCCAGGCTTCCGTGATTTTCAGGAGATCGACGTGCAGGGATTCCTTCAGTTCGTTTACATTTTCCTGCGGGACGCACACGGCGAGCGATTCGAATTCGCCGGCCTTCAGTCGGCGCATGAGTTCCTCGCTTAGCTGTTCGTAAAGCTGTTCGCGCGACCAATCCTTTCGGTGATCCTCCGGTTCGCCCGATCGGACGTCGCCGGATCCGGTGTCGATTTCGACGCGTTCGCCCTCAAGGATGTCGGCCTTGGTCGAGATGGTGTGGACGAGCTCGACGTCGTGTCCTTCGGCGCGATAGAGCTTGGCCTGGACGTTGTCCGTGACGGCAATGAGCGTCGGGTGAATGAACGCGCGAAATTCTTGAGGAAGTTGCATAAATTGGCTTTGGGCATTAAACGCCCCATTAGTATATACTATCTCCATATGAATGGCCGAACATTGAGGCATGAGATTGCGGAAAGCATGCGGGAGATCGTCTTTGGGCTTGAGGACAGCTTCGTGTCCACGCTCGGCGCGGTGACGGGCATCGCGGCCGGCGTGCAAGACACGCACATCGTGATCCTGTCGGGTCTCGTGATCGTTTCCGTTGAGGCGGTATCCATGTCCGCGGGAAGCTACTTGTCGAACAAGTCCGCGACAGAGGCCGAGCAGGAAGTGCTGCACGAAGAAGGAAAGACAAGGAGCGCCGCGATCCACACGCACCTGATTCGCTCCGCGGTCGTCATGGGTATCTTTTATACGATTGGCGGGCTAGTTCCTTTGGCGCCGTATTTTTTCCTTCCCATCGATTTCGCCTACGGACCGTCCATTTTTTTCACCGCGCTTTGTCTGTTTGCCCTCGGCGCATGGTCCGCGTCGTTTTCAAAAAAGTCCGCCTGGCGCGGCGGCGCGCAAATGGCCGCCATTTCGCTCGCCGCGGCCGTGCTCGGGTTCGTGATCGGCAGGGCCGTGGACGCGCTTGGAATCGGGGTCGCGTTTTAACGGTGGATTTTCAGAAGCGCTTGTCAAAACAGGCGTTTTTTATTACGGTGCAGTCGCTCCTAAAGGAGGGAGACATCATGAAGATGCGATTCGGTCGCTTCGAACGCAAGAACTTTAAGGACACCGACAGTTGGAATCGGATGGAGATAGTCACGCTCGCGATGCACAACACGGTCTGGTTCGCCATTGATACGAAACGTCGGTGGGCAAAGATGGTGAACGAAAGGGACGTCGGCGCGGGCACCCTTCAAGACCTCATTCCATTTCTTCTGGACGACGAGGCCATATTCGTCGCCACGGAGCATGCGATCACTTGTTTGAGTAAGGAGGGTCCGTACGTGGCGCGCGGGCTGTTCACGGATTGCAAGGTTGAGATCGAGCTCGATGACGTGCTCGGGATGCAAGGATATCTGGTCACGAAGCGGGGAATCACGATCGTGAACGAGGCCCCGCATCTTGATCTGGTCAACCCATCGTTCGCTCGATCGAAAGACGACGTTAAAGCGCTCTTCACGGACGACTGATCCCCGTTCGACAGGCCCACGGCCTGCGGCATGGGGATCTTTTTTTGTCGCAGAGTGAAAGTAAAAGTCTTGACATTCGGCCAATTCTTTGATAAATTTCTCTCTCCCAAAACCCTCAGGAGGGAGTCATGAAGATGCGATTCGGTCGTTTTGAGAATCCCAGATTTCGCGGCGGGATGGTTTGGGGTGAGGTCATTCAATTCAGACGCGGGTACCCGGTTATGAGCCGAGCCGCTTGGTTCGCCGTTGACTCGTCAAGCCGACAACTGCTGTTGGTGAATGTCGCCGACATCTGCGGTTTCACGCTCCTTGGCCTCAGTCGTTATCTCGAACGCGATGAGGCGATTTTCATCCTGTTTGGAAACGAGTTTAGATTCAGGAAGGAATGGATAGCCCTGCCTAAAGAAACGCCGAAATTCTCTTTTCAAGAGATGGATTTGGAGAAGGCAAAAGGGTTTCTGGTCACGTCAGGTAGAATCACTCTCGTGAATCACTTCTCCGACTTGAATATTCGGGCGCCATCTTACTTCGCAACGGTATCCGAAAGTATTTCCGCGCTGTTCGCGGACGACTGATCCCCGTTCGACAGGCCCACTGCCTGCGACGGGGGTCTTTTTCTTTGCGCGGAAGATCCCGTATTGCCAAAACACCCAATTTTTGATAGATTCGCCGCACTGTGCGACACGTTTATCTCGATCATGCCGCCACGACCCCGCTTGATCCTCGCGTTCTCGAGGCGATGTTGCCGTACCTCGGGCACGCGTGTGGAAACCCTTCGAGCTTTCATTCGGTCGGGAAGGAGGCGAAGGATGCGCTTGATGCCGCTCGCGAGCGCATGGCGAAGATTTTGC
>Ga0172379_10005693_pt1 | contig 17274 bp, 15 predicted proteins | sample GrowelOW334metaG_FD_119756 | JGI IMG/M metagenome (GOLD analysis project Ga0172379, IMG submission 119756) | Groundwater microbial communities from an aquifer near a municipal landfill in Southern Ontario, Canada - Groundwater well OW334 metaG | ecosystem: Environmental > Aquatic > Deep... | reverse complement strand
AGTATGATATTACAATGGCTAATGATGTGTGTCCTGAGTGTCAAAGTATAGGGCTGTTTTGGATAGACGATCGTGCCAGCTACGCTGGTTCTTATCAATAAGAATCCACAAGAAGCCCAGCCCGAGAAATCCCCAGGAGATGATGGCGGTCGTGAATCGGAGCAAAGCCTGTTTCCAGCTGATGGGTTTCTTGTCCAGCGTGAGGACTTTTATCTTCCACGCACGAAGGCCTAATGTTTGCCCGCCATGAGTCCAGAACCAGGCGTAAAACAAGAAGCTGACCAGCAGTAGATACAGGGGGAAGAAGAATTGCTGGGCAGTGAAGGCCTGGCCTCCATTTAAGGGGAGCAATAGCGCGGTCGCGACAAACAAAACGGCGATCAGCAACAGCAGGTCGTAAACTATTGCCGTCAGACGACGTAAAAAACCAGGCTTGGAAATGGGGGCATTACCTGGTTTTTGCGGCGTATTCTTTGTTGGCCGGGCCAATTAAATTTTAAATAAGGCTAATTTTTGACCGAGATACATGCACATCCCCATTAACGCGCCCAGCATTACGAGAGAAAACAAGAATGGCGGTCTATGAAACAGAAGAATGAAAAAATCTGTTGCAAAAAGGCTGGTTAACAAAGGTTGGTCAATTAAGCTATTAAGAATCTTTTTGAACATAACAATTCCAGTCAAGCACGCTAAATGTTTGTGCGAATGTTAAAAAAATGGTTATCTGATCTTTTATCTGGTGTCTGCAATAGGAACTAAATTAGAATTGCGGGTAAAAATCAGAGTGATGATTCTACTCCATTCAAAAGGGGAATGTAAAAGAAACTTGCCGATTGGGTTAGAATTCATTAGCAATGATATAATCAAAATAACTAGAAAAATAAACAAGGTGTGAAGATTATTTTAAACTTCTTTAAGAAAATTATTAAGCCTGCACTGAGCAGGACCGAAGTGTCAGCCAGGAATGATGCGGGATCAGCGGACACAAAAGCTAAAATATATTCGCGTGCGGAACATAATATTTCACGATCCCAGATCAGTGAGAATGCGCTGAAGGTTTTGTATCGCCTGCAAAAAGAGGGTTTCGATGCTTATCTTGTCGGCGGCTGCGTGCGTGATTTGTTGCTGGGGCGAGAACCCAAGGATTTTGACGTCGTCACCAATGCCGATCCTGATCAAGTCAGAAAAGTGTTCCGCAATTGCCGGTTAATCGGGCGCAGGTTTCGTTTGGCGCATGTGCATTTCGGCCGGGAAATCATTGAAGTGGCGACTTTTCGTGGCGCGGGAGAAGAGCAAAACGACAAGCAGATGCTCAACAAGGAAGGGCGATTATTGCGGGATAATGTCTACGGCACGATCGAGGAGGATGTCTGGCGCAGGGATTTTACCGTTAATGCGCTCTATTACAATATCAAGGATTTCTCGGTAGTGGATTATGTCGGCGGCATGGCTGACCATAAAACCGGGATGCTCAAGCTGATCGGCGATCCCGAAATGCGCTTTCGTGAAGATCCGGTGCGCATGCTGAGGGCGGTGCGTTTTGCCGTCAAACTAGGCTTCAAGTTGGATCGTGAATGCGAAAAAGCGATACACAACGATGCCCAGTTACTGGCCGATATACCGTCCGCCAGGCTTTACGACGAAGCGATAAAGCTGTTTTTATCCGGCTATGCGCTGCAAACTTTTGAAATGCTCAGGCATTACGGTCTTTTTCAAGTGCTGTTTCCGGCAACGGAAAACAGTTTGGCGGTTGAAGAAAGCGGCTTTCCCAGATTGTTATTGATTAAAGCGCTGGAAAATTCTGATAGCAGGATAGCCGAGGGCAAAACGATTACGGCTTACTTTTTATTGGCAGCCTTTTTGTGGGAGCCGGTGCGGATGCTGGCCAAAGCAAAAATGGCGAAAGGCGAGGTTGAATTTGTTGCCTATCAGGATGCTGCCAGTGAGATCATCTCCAGTCAGATCAGAAGTACGGCCCTGCCGCGCCATATCAGCATGGCGATGCGCGAGGTTTGGAATATGCAACCTAAATTTAATGCGCGTTTCGGTTCCAAACCCAGCCGTTTGATCGGGCATCCCCGTTTTAGAGCGGGCTACGATTTTTTGCTGTTGCGTTCCGAGACCGGCGGTGCCGATCCCGAGCTGGCCGAGTGGTGGGCCAGGTATCAGAATGCCGATGAGAATGAACAAAGAAAAATGACCCAACCGCCGCGCAATTCCCAAAATAAAAAGCCGGGGCGCAAAAGAAGTTATCATCGAAAAGGTAAAGAGAGTGCTCCAAAAACAGAGTAGTAAAGTATTTGGCTATGAAAAATCCAGAAACTGAATGGGTAACGGCTTATATCGGCTTGGGTAGCAACCTTGCAAATCCTGCCCTGCAAATAAAATCAGCGCGCACGGCAATAACGCAAATAGCCGGAGTCAAGGAGCTGGCATTTTCCAGTTTGTATCATAGCCCGCCCATGGGGCCGCAAGATCAGCCTGACTATGTTAATGCGGTGATGTGTGTTGCGGCCGAGTTGCCGCCGATGGATTTATTGCGATGCCTGCAACGCATTGAAAACGATCAGGGCCGGGTCAGGAAAGATCAGCGTTGGGGCGCAAGAACGCTGGACTTGGATGTGTTGATCTATGGCGACCGGATTATTGAGCTGCCTGATTTAACCGTACCGCACCCAGGCTTGGCTGAACGGGCTTTTGTCCTGTATCCCTTGTACGAGATCGCCCCGCAGTTGTTGGTGCCGGGAAAAGGTCATATTGCCGACCTGCTTGATCGGTGTCCCATGAATGGACTGAAACGGCTGGATTGATTCCCGCCCTAGTAAAGCCTGCATCCATCTGAATACAATGAATCAATATTCTTCCTCAGCTACGCTAAAACCGTTGTCGATTACCGATCTGGCCGCCATGAAACAGCGCGGTGAGAAAATCTCGTGCTTAACCGCCTACGATGCCGCATTTAGCGCAGTAATCGACAAGGTTGGCGTTGATATGATGCTGGTCGGGGATTCGCTGGGCATGGTTATCCAGGGGCATGATACAACGCTCCCGGCCAGTATCAGGGACATGGTTTATCATGCAAGGTGCGTCAGCAAGGCCAGGGCGCGGGCGTTTATCATCGCCGATTTGCCGTTTATGACGTATCCCACGCCTGCCGTCGCGGCCAAAAATGCCGCCAAATTAATGCAGCTTGGCGGTGCGCAAATGGTTAAGTTGGAAGGGGCGAGAATCGACTGCGTTAGTTTCCTGGTCGATCAGGGCATTCCGGTTTGCGGGCATTTAGGTCTACTGCCGCAATCGATCAATCAATTGGGCAGCTATAAGGTTCAGGGCAAGGAGCAGGCGGCTGCCGAGCAAATGCTTGCTGATGCGCTAAAATTGCAGCAAGCGGGTGCAGGGGTGCTGGTGTTGGAATGCGTTCCGGCAAGTTTGGCTAAAGACATCAGCGCCCAGTTAACGATTCCTGTGATAGGCATCGGTGCCGGTGTGGATTGCGACGGCCAGGTGCTGGTGCTTTATGATATGCTCAATATCGGCACCGGCAAGCGTCCGCGTTTTTCCAGGAATTTCATGAGCGACGCAGCGAATATCGAGGAAGCCATTGATGCCTATCACCAAGCCGTCAAGCAGTCCCGGTTTCCGGCGGATGAACATAGTTTTTAAGACTTATGCATATAGTTAACACCGTATCGGAATTGCGCGGCGCCGTTAAAGCGTGGCGGTCAGCAGGACAGAGCGTTGCATTGGTGCCGACGATGGGCAATCTGCACGCGGGGCATCTGGCACTGGTCAATGAAGCCCAAAAAAAGGCGGATCGGGTGGTTGTCAGTATTTTTGTCAATCCTACTCAGTTTGGAGTAGGCGAAGATTTTGAGACTTATCCCCGCACCGAACATGAAGATCAGCAAAAGCTCAACGCGGTCGGCGCGGATTTGTTGTTTCAACCGGCTGTTTCAGAAGTCTATGCGCCGGATACCAAAACGACCGTGTCGGTAGCTGGTCTGTCCGAATGGTATTGCGGTGCGTTCAGACCGGGGCATTTTGACGGTGTTGCGACCGTTGTTTGTAAATTATTCAATATGGTGCAACCGGATATCGCCTTGTTTGGCTTAAAAGATTTCCAGCAGTTGACGGTGATACGGACGATGGTCAGGGATCTGAATATTCCTGTTGAAATAGTCGGCGTAGAAACAATCCGCGAGGCAAGCGGCTTGGCGATGAGCTCCAGAAACGGCTATTTAACCGCCGAGGAAAAAACGGTCGCCGCAAAGCTGTATCAAGCCTTGTGCGCCGCGCGTGATGCTGTTTTAGCAGGGCAGTCTTATCAGGAAATAGAACGCACGGCGATGCAGTTTTTGCAGGAATCCGGTTTTACGCCTGATTATTTTAGCGTGTGCCGGGCGAGTGATTTAAAAAAAGCAGATACTGATGATAAGGAGCTGGTTTTGTTGACGGCGGCACGCTTAAGCAAAACCCGGCTAATCGATAATGTTTGTTTTTCCAGATAAGCTATAACAGGATTTATAGGGTTTGGAAAGTGCTAAAAGTTGATGCATTGTTGCTAATAATGGATAATGCGCGGTTCTCAAAGGTATTTATAGTGTTTTATTATGCAAATCACGATGCTTAAAGCGAAATTACATAGGGCTACGGTGACTCATTCAGAATTGGGTTATGAGGGTTCTTGTGCGATTGACAGCAATATTCTCGACTTATCGGGTATCAGGGAATACGAGCAGATACAGATTTACAACATCAACAATGGCGCGCGTTTTACGACCTACGCCATTCGCGCCGAAGCAGGGTCTGGGTTGTTTTCAGTCAATGGCGCGGCTGCCCGTCTGGCCTGTCCAGGCGACCTGATTATAGTTTGCGCATTTGCAATATTGGATCAAAAGGAAGCGGAAAGTCATAAGCCTACCCTGGTTTATTTTAATGAAAAGAATGAGGTTCAGCGTTCAGCCAGTTCCATTCCCGTTCAGGCCGCTTGACGGTCGTCTTATCCGCGCTTTTATGCGGATGAATTAGAAGGCTAAGGCTACCTAGTTTAAATGGGGCTCGGTGTTGGCAGTCTTCTGCATCCCCTGCAAGCAAAACTGCCGCTAAAAAGCGGCAGTTACAAGGTAGCGGCTAAAAACCAAGTAATGCGTTTTTAAGCAACTTCAGTCAGCGTTATATTTTGCTCTATTTGAGTAAGCACTTTTTGCAAGCCTATTCTCTTTGCGCTGTTAATCACCAACGGAGCCCTGATGACGCCTTTAATGGCAGGTTGATCGGTTGTCGCTCCAAGAAGAGATAACGCATGTGTTTTTAGTGATTTAATAGCGCTATGCTGATCGGATGCGTCTTTATGCAGGATTAACAGAAGGAGTATGTCTGCGGCATCTTCAATTCCCAGAGCGGCTTCTTCGGCATCGTTTAATACAAAGCTGTAATTGATATTGAAAGTGGACGGTTGCGCTACTGAAAAGGTAAGGTTTTCGTCATCCAAGGATTGCAGCCAGAAAATCAGGGGGCTTTCGCCTTCCTGATGAAACAGTTTGAAACGGGTTTGATCTTCAAAGCCAGGGATTCCGTTCGGAAAGCTAATGATGGTGCTGGGGTCGATGGATTGTTCGCCGAAAAAACTTGATTTAATTTCCATAATGAACTCGGATGAAGGTGGATGTAAAAGTAAATATATAGTCTATAGCCGTCAGTATAGCAAGAATAAGCTATTTACCAGGATTTTACCCAGTCGCCAACTTTGACGCCCAGTTCACGGGCAGGAACTTCCAAACTGCCTATGGCGTAACGAGGCGCGATACTGCGGATGGTTAAAACGCCGACCGGCTGCTTGTCCTTACCTACAAAACCATAGCCGCCATCGAGATTTAAGTCCTCACCGCTGGAGCCATAAACCACCAGTTGATCGCCGACATTGAGTTTTTCCTGGGCACCCGCATCAATAACCACCTTATCATTCTTGATTTCAACAATGCGTGTTGCAAAAGGGTAGCAACTTAAGGACTGGCGAATATCAGTGCTTGCCTGCTCTATGATTTTAGCTATTTTATTTCCGGTTGTTGTGGAGTTAAAGCGCTCGCTGCCTACCGAATAAGTTGACGGTATCCACACATCGCCGATGACATCATCAATATAACGCTGCTGGAACAGTAAGGCGCCGGTAAGTCCGTCGTGGACATAAACATCAATACCAATTCCGCGTCTGGCTATCGCATCGCGCGTCAAGCTTCTGACGTATGCCAAAGGTCCTGCGCCTCTCATGTATTCTGTGGATTCGATCTCCAGATCTCTAATCACGCCAGACAGTACAAATTGCATGCCATTTGAAGCAGCTATTTGCATGACTTTTGACGGTTGATAAGCTCTCCGGTCTTCTAGTTCGGGAGCTACGTCTGCTCTTGGATATAAATTGACATGGGTAGCGTTACTGCCTATAAAATCGCCGGACTCAATTAAATGATTATTAATTTCGCGTGGGATGCCGCCATATAAATCCGTCGTTTCATAACCAGACACCTGTCCTTGTTTAACTAAAGGGAAGGCTGTTGCGATAATACGCTTGCGATAGCGGGGTGCGCAGGAGCTGTCGGCAGATAATTCCACCATGGCTGCAACATGATAGATATTATCGGCGGTCCATTCCTTGATAACTTGAGTTTTGCTCACGGCGGCGGCGGTGCGCATGGACATCGTGTCCAGTGAGACGTTATTTTGATCGACTAAAGTCCGGCTGCGAATATCAACAGACGATTGCATGGAAGCTTGGCGGATGGCGTCCTGTAGGGCTTGTTTTCTAGCTAATAACGGCATGCCTTTGCTAATGGCAGCCTGACCTTCAACAGTGACTACATGGGTTCTAGCTTGAGATTGAGCCTGAGGTTGAGGTTGAACATCGGCGCACGATAGATTTAATAAAATGAGCGAAGTCACTATGCATTTGAATAATATTTTTGTCATTCATCAAACCGGTTCTTTGCTGAGAATAATTACTGTCTTACATAATAGCCCTTAAACGCCATATATGGTAATTTTCAAAGCGTGTTTCGTGGCAGTAACCGCTTTATAAATTTAGGGGCAGGAATGCAAAGAAGTTATGTCGACTAAAATCCCGTAGGCATTAGAGCAGCCTTAAATACCAACTGCGATGCGTCCTGAATTGATCCTCGTATGGCTCCGAAAGAGCTACGCTGGCTAAATCCCTTGGTATTGGGGTAATTGTAACAATCTATCGTATTGCAGCCTGGATTAAGGCTTGATACCGTGGCTGGCTTAGGATTGAAGCTGGGAGCCGGAATTTCCTGGTTTTGTTGAATACATTGATTAATCAGTTCGCTTGGGCCGTTAATGCATTCATAAAATCTGGGCGTCAAATCAAGCTCCACAACCGTTTCAAACGTATCATCGCCCGCGTAGGGGTCGCTACCGATAGCCGAGGTTCTTTTTACCCTTGCGCCGCGCAAATACGCATTAAGATAAACCTGGTAACTGTCATGGCTGACTTCCATGCTTTCGACCGCAGTATGACCGCGCAACTGAATACCGTTAAGCTGCTCGGCCAAGCTTCGGTAAGCGTCCATCTTGGAAGCCCGCATGGCCATTAATTTAATTTGCGAACGTGAATACCTGTCGCTCTTTTCCACGGTGCCGTAGCCTATCGCGCTTAGGGTCTTGTGCGGTAATAATTCATAGGGAGGCGCTTTGGCGGTCGTGCAGGCGGTCGTCAATAAGCTGATGGCTAATCCGGCGAATGCGGGTCTTAAATATTTAATGTTCACGGTACTCACTCCTGTGTTGGTTTGCTAATGTAGCGGCAGATAAACCCATTACTTAAGTTTTTTAGTTAGCTATTTTTATTGCAGGATATGACCGCGATTAGACTGCATTGCATCACTGGCCTGTTCTCCTGTATCCTGCACCGCATGCAAATAAATCTGATTTCAGTGGGAAACCGCATGCCGGGCTGGGTGCAGCAGGGCTACGATGAGTATGCCAAACGCTTGCCCCGCGAATGCGAATTGGTGCTTAAGGAAATCGCGCCGGGCAAGCGAACCAAAAACAGCGATGTCGCTAGAATTGTCAAAGAGGAAGGCGAGCGGATGATCGCGGCTATCCCGCAAGGCTCGCATATTGTAACATTGGATATTCCCGGCAAACCCTGGACGACGCCTGAATTGGCGGAAGCGATGCGACGCTGGTTGGAAAGCGGACAGCATGTCTCATTGTTAATTGGCGGGCCGGAAGGCCTGGCCGATTCCGCCAAACAGCTGGCGCGGGAATCGTGGAGCTTGTCGAAACTGACTTTCCCCCATCCGCTGGTGCGCATCGTTGTGGCCGAGCAGTTGTATCGTGCCTGGAGTATCCTCCACAACCATCCCTATCATCGCTAATGACTGTACAAATTATTCTCGCCTCAGCCTCGCCTCGTCGAAAAGAATTGTTGGATCAAATTAAGGTGACTTATAAAGTTAATCCGGTCGATCTTGACGAGACGCCGCGGCCCGACGAAACGCCGCTGGATTATGTGCAGCGGCTGGCCGCTGAAAAATCCGCGGCCTGTATAGCGCAACTGGGCGACGGCTTGCCGGTATTGGCTGCCGATACCGCCGTGGTCTTGGGCGACCTGATTATGGGCAAACCTAAAGATCGGGATGATGCGCTTGCCATGTTGAGGCAGTTATCCGGTAAAATGCACCGGGTTTACAGTGCGATTTCACTGAGAGGCCGGGAGCACGGTCAGGCGGTCAGCATTACCGAGGTGACTTTCAGGGTGTTGACGGAAGGCGAAATAGCGGCCTACTGGCAAAGCGGCGAACCGGTCGATAAGGCCGGCAGTTATGCCATTCAAGGCCTGGGTGGCATGTTTGTCGAGTCGATCAGCGGCAGTTTTTCCGGCGTGGTCGGTTTGCCGTTGTTTGAAACCGCGGAACTTTTATCCAGGCAAGGCATCGGGTTGTTCAAATGAGTGAAGAAATTTTAATCAACGTTACCCCGCCTGAGACGCGCGTTGCGGTTATTGAAAACGGCGTCCTGCAGGAATTGATCATTGAACGAACCCGGCAGCGGGGATTGGTCGGTAACATCTATAAAGGCGAAGTATGCCGGGTTCTGCCCGGTATGCAGGCGGCTTTTGTCGATATTGGCCTGCCCAGAGCCGCGTTTTTGCATCTTTCCGATTTATGCGTCAAGGATCTGGAAAAAAAAGGTTCGGAAAATATCGAGCATTATCTGCATGAAGGCCAGCATATTATCGTGCAGGTGGTTAAAGATCCGTTGGGCAGCAAAGGCGCACGGTTAACGACGGAAATATCGATTCCGTCGAGGTTTCAGGTCTTTATGCCTTATGCCCAAAATTCCGGTGTGTCCCAGCGGATTGAATGCGAGACCGAGCGAGTCCGGTTAAGAGCCTGTCTTGACGCGTTCAGGCTGGAGAACAAATGCGGCGGCTTTATCGCAAGAACGGCGGCGGAATGCGTGGATGAGGCGATATTGATCGCCGATATGACGTTTTTGCTGAAGCTGTGGGAGTCGATAGCGGCCAAAATCGCCGACGCCAAGCCCAAGCAGTTCATCCATAAGGATTTGCCGCTGAGCATCAGAACCTTGAGGGATTTATACCGGGAAGGCATAGAAAGGGTGCGGGTGGATTCGAGGGAGACCTACCACCGCCTGGTTGAATTTGCGGAGATTTTCGCGCCGGAAATCGTGCCGGTTATCGAGCATTACACCGGCGAGTGCCCGGTGTTCGATATTTACAGCGTCGAAGATGAAATCCAAAAAGCGTTGGACCGCAAAGTCAACCTGAAATCGGGCGGGCATCTGGTGTTCGATCAGACCGAATCGATGACCACTGTCGATGTGAATACCGGCGGCTATGTCGGCGGCCGCAACCTGGAAGAGACGATATTCAAAACCAATCTCGAGGCGGCGCAGACGATTTCCCGGCAGCTGAGGCTTCGGAACCTCGGCGGCATCATCATCATCGACTTTATCGATATGCAGAGCGCCGATCATAAAAAACAGGTGTTGCAGGCGTTCGAGCGGCATTTGGAAAAAGATCATGCGAAAACCAACATCACCGAAGTATCGGTGCTGGGCTTGGTGGAGATGACCCGCAAAAGGACAAGGGAAAGCCTGGAGCATATATTGTGCGAGCCTTGCAGCGCCTGCGGCGGCCGGGGCGTGTTGAAGACCGCAGAATCGATGTGCCTGGAAATATTTCGGGAAATTATTCGCGAAGTCAGGCAGTACAAGGTCAAGAAGATCCTGGTTCTGGCATCCAATGAAGTCGTGGAAATGCTGCTTGATGAGGAAGCCGATATGCTGGCTGAACTGGAAGTCTTTCTGGGTGTGCGCATCAAGTTCAGGGCCGAGGCTGAGTATAATCAGGAGCAGTATGATGTGGTGTTGCTTTAACCTTGAATATTGAACCTTTAGCCTTGCACCTTTAACCTTTTTAATGATCCATCATATTAAGCGTGCCACGCGGCATCTCATTTTCTGGTCTTTGATCGCGATGGCTATCGGCTTGACCGGCGTACGCCTGGTATTGTCGGAGATTGAGCATTATAAATCCGATTTGGCGACCAATATCAGCGCACTGGTCGGTACACCGGTAACTATCGGTCATCTGGGCGCAAATATGCGCGGTGTTAATCCGCAGCTGGTGTTAACAGACATCGCCATTTCATCGGTCGCCTCTGCCGGGAGCGAAAAACCCGCTATCGAGTTTAATCAAATACGCCTGGGCATTAACTTGCTGGATATGCTGGTTAGCCAAGACTTATTATCATCGTCCTGGGTTACTTTGGTGGGCGCCAAGCTGTCCATTAAGCGGCAACAGGATGGCAGTATCGTTATTGTCGGCTTAAAAGCCAGTGACGGGCAGCCGCAGTGGCTGTTGCAGGGCGGAAGATATGAAGTCGTGCAAAGCGAAGTCACCTGGCAGGATCAAACAAGCAATAGTCGGTCGCTGCTGTTCGATGGGGTGGATCTGGCGATCCGCAACGATGGCGAGCGTCACCGACTTAATATGTTGCTCAAGTTGCCGGAAAAAATCGGCGATACATTAAGGCTGTCGATGGATTTTGAGGGCAATGTTTTTGAGCCTTCAACTATTCAGGGGCGGGTTTATATCGATGGGAAGTCCGTCAATTTGCCTGAATTGGCGGCGCTTGGATTGTCTCAGCCTCATGCATCGGCCTGGGATCGAATCAATATCAATGCCGGTACCGGCGATTTTAAAATCTGGGGCGACTGGCGACAGTCGCAACTGGTGTCGATGGATGTGGCGGCACATATTCAACAAGGGATTTTGGTTCGGCAGGACAAGCAGGCGTTTTTTGTCAATGAGCTAGACACCCGGTTGCACTGGGGGGTAAATCAGGCCGCCAACGACCCAAACAAGCAGTGGCAACTTGATGTAAACGAGTTTTCCCTGGAAACTCAGGACAACCCCAAAGGTGCGGTTAAGAAATGGCCTGCCGCCGTGTTTAGCGTTTCCGGTCAGCGTATGGATGATAATGCCTTGCCTAAAATAGCGCTGTTTATTGAGCGACTGGACTTGCAGGAAGCATCCGGGCTGGCGCAGTTTTTCGCCCCCTTGCCGGATGAGCAGGCCAAGCTGCTGACGCAGGCTCAGCTGAAAGGAACGCTGGAGAATTTCTCCTTGTTCGCCGACCTGGATGCAAAAGCGGTTGCGCTGAACGGTCGATTTGCCAACATCGGTGTCGCTTCGTTGCTGTCGGTTCCCGGCATAGAGAATCTGACCGGCCGAATAAAGGGCAGCGAAAAGCAGGGCGCCATTACCCTTGCGACTGAAGATGCCTGGCTGACTTCGCCGGGTTTGTTCCGTGAAGCCTTGCCGGTCAAGCGGCTTCAAGGGGCACTGGCTTGGCAGCAGGCTGCTGAACATGGCTGGTCTGTGTCCAGTCCAATGATTGAACTGGATTCCTTGAGCTTCCAGAGCACAACCCGGTTTCATATCGATATTCCCGAAACAGGCAAGCCGGTGTTTATGGATCTGCAAAGCGCATTTGCCGGCGAAGACGCACGCGAGGTTAAGCATTATTTGCCGGTGGGCATTATGGATGAGGAAGTCGTCGCCTGGCTGGATCGTGCTTTTGTCAGCGGCCGCATGACCAACGGCGGCTTGCTGGTCCATGGTAATTTGGGCGATTTCCCGTTCAGCGATGCGCCGGGCGTTTTTGAGGCGGTGTTTACCGGCGAGCAGTTCGACCTGTCATACGATCCCGAATGGCCCGATATAACCGGCATGAACGCCGAGGTGCAGTTTTTACAGGGCGGCTTGAAGGTAAATGTCCTGCAAGGGCAATCAGATAACGTGATCATTAAACAAGCCGAAGTCACCATTCCTTCGCTGAATACCAGCAAACAATTGCTGATTCAGGGTGAGGGCGAAGCGGGGATTGATCAGGTTCTGGCTTTCATGCAGCATACACCGCTAAGTTCTCGGGTGGATTCGGTGCTGGAAGCCATTAACCCGCAAGGCGATACTCAGATAGCGCTGGATCTTAAAATTCCTTTAACCGATGGTGCGCCCACCAATGTCGATGGGACGGCGCAATTGAAAGATGCCAAGCTGACGGTCAAATCGCTGGCTCTGCCGGTCAGCAAAATCAACGGCGAACTCAAGTTCAATGAGCAGGGCGTTTATAGCAACATCATTCATGCCTCCGCTTTGGGCCATCCGATACAAATCGGCATTAAAAGTTCGGAAAGCCAAACCACCGTCAATGTGGCAGGTCGTGCCGGGGTTGGCGACCTAAAGGCGCAATTTGACCTGCCTTGGTGGGAAATCGCCAAAGGAGCGACAGACTATCAGTTAAAGCTGGAGTTGCCTTATGGGAACGTAGTACCAACGCTGGTTGTTGAGTCGATGCTGTCCGGCGTATCGCTGGATTTGCCGGAGTCCTTGGCCAAAACAAAAGAGCAAAGCGTGCCGTTGTCGCTGACGTTCAGTCTGGACGATAAGCCGTTATTGCCGGTGCTGTTAAATTACGACAATAAACTGAAAGCGGCGATTTTGTTGGATACTACACAAAAGACCATTTATTCGGGGCATGTACTGATGGGGGCCGGTGAGGTCGCTCAGAGCCAGGACGCAGGATTAAAGTTGGAAATCAACCGCGACCGGCTGGCGCTGCAAGACTGGTTGGGGTTGGCTGCGGCTCAGGGAGCGGGAGATGGGGTTAGGGAGCTGAAGATTCATAGCAATCATGCTTTGTGGAAGAATACCGATCTAGGCGTTTTCGATCTGGCCTTGAAGCATACAGGCAACAATTGGGCCGGGGTGATAGACAGCCCGATCGCTAAGGGAAAAATCCAGATTCCTGCCGATTTCACCAATCCGCCGGGAGCTGATTTGCACGCGCAGCGCCCGAAGGGTGACGGGCAGGGACAGCCCGGCATGACAAGCACTGACAGAATCAGTCTGGACATGGCGTTACTGGATCTTTCGGCATTAAAGCAGGCTGGGGTGAAAGAGGCTTCGGCCCCGCAGGCCTTATCGCCGGAGCTTATGCCGTTGCTGACCGTCACCAGTCAAAAAACGCTGTGGCAGACGGTTGATTTGGGCCGGTTATCATTGAAAACCGAGCGCATACCGGGCGGCATGGGTTTTAAGAATGTAGAACTGGCCGGGGAAAACCAAAAACTGGTCTTGTCGGGCGACTGGAAAGCAAGCGGCGGGGGATCAGTCACGCATGCTGAAGGCCACCTGGCTGTGCCCAGCGCCGGGCCGCTGTTGGCCCAACTCGGCATTACCAAGGATTTGAGCGAAACCGAAGCAGCTGCTGATTTCAGCGTTGTGTGGAGCGGGGCTCCGTACCAGTTCTCGCTGGCGGGATTGAAAGGCAAGGTGGATGTTGATTTTAAAAACGGGCGTATTCTAAGTATAGAGCCCGGATTCGGCAGGATATTGGGCATGCTGGCGGTGGCCCAGTGGATAAAGCGGGCGCAGCTGGATTTTAGCGATATTTATCAGGAAGGATTGACGTTTAACAGCATCAACGGGCATTTTAATTTGGCAGGCGGAATCGCATCGACTCATGATTTGGTCGTCGATGCCGTTCCTGCAAAAATTGCCATCAGCGGGGATACTGATCTTGTTAATCAAACTGTTGATCACATTGTCGATGTCACGCCTAAAAGTGCCGACGCCGTGCCTATTGCTGGTACAATTATGGGTAAAGTAGCGGCCTTGGTTGGACGGTCTTTGACGGGTAAGAATCAGGAGGGATTTTTCTTCGGTTCCCAGTATCTGGTAAAAGGAGCCTGGGGAAATGCCCAAATCATTCCGATGCATAAAAATGATGGATTGTTACAAAAAACCTGGGATGGCATTACTAGTTTTCCATGGCTAAAACAAGAAGAAGCTACGCAGCAGTTAGAAAAATAGAACGCGGATGACGCTGATGATTAAGATTAAATAAGATTTTTATCGAACACACTCAGCGATCATCATATTTATCTGCGTCATCAGCGTTCTATTATATTTGATGGCTAAGTAGTTACAAATTAATAGAGAGAACAACATGAGTAGATGTGCGGCCATACAAATGGCATCAAGCCCCAATGTCAGCGCCAATTTGCTGGAAGCCGAAAAGCTGATTGCGGAAGCGGTCAAAGCGGGTGCAAAACTGGTGGCGTTGCCGGAGAACTTTGCTCTGATGGGCGATCATGAGCTGGACAAAATCAAAGCAAAAGAAGTCGATGGCTCAGGGCCTATTCAGAGCTTTTTGTCATCGGTGGCAAAAAAATATGGCGTCTGGGTGGTTGCCGGCACCATTCCGATAGAGGGCGATGACAGCAATAAAGTGCGGGCGGCATGCCTTATTTATAATGATCAGGGCGAACGGGTTGCGCGCTACGATAAAGTGCATTTGTTTGACGTCAACGTCCCAGGCAGCAATGATGTTTACCGCGAATCCGACTCTATTGAACCGGGTGCTGAGATGCTGGTGATTGACACGCCTTTTGGCAGACTGGGCGTCGCGGTTTGTTACGATCTGCGCTTTCCCGAGTTTTTCCGTAAGATGGGCATGGATATATTGGTCATTCCGTCGGCATTTACCGCAGAAACGGGAGCCGCACACTGGGAATTGCTGCTGCGTGCGCGTGCCGTGGAAAACCTGTGTTATGTGATTGCGCCGAATCAGGGCGGCTTTCATCTTAATGGCCGTAAAACTTTCGGACACAGCATGATTATCGATCCGTGGGGTGTGGTGCTGGATTGCTATAAAACGGGCGGCGGCTTTGTCTCCGCTGAAATAGATCTGGAGCGTCTGGAAAAAGTGCGAGGCGCATTCCCTGCTTTGAACCATCGTCGTTTTTTTTGAGAAAGCTATGCGCGTAATAGTTAAAAGTTTATTGCTGATTGGATTTCTGGCTTCCTGCTCAACCGCCCAGGAGGAAAGTCGATACCGCGACACCGAAAGTCTTGAGCGCCCGCCAACGGTGGCTAACAGCAGTCCGACCAAAGAGCAGCGTGTTGTCGACACCAGCTCGATTCCGAAGAAAAAAGATAGAACGGGGTTAGGCTCGGACGTTTACCAGAATTCACCAACGCAACTGACGATCAAGCAGCCTTTTGGCGACGCCTGGAACACCTTGGCTCGGGCATTGAAGCAAAGCGGCATCAAAGTAACCGATCATGAGCGCGATAAAGGCCTTTATTACGTTACCCAGGACACAGCAGATAGAACCGGCTTTTTTGCAAAAGCGACGTCCTTTTTAAGCGACGACCCCACTATTTATCTGCTGACCGTCAAGGACGACGGCGAAGAAACAACGGTGACAGCAACCGTAGCGAATGCGACAGAACAAAGCAGCGCGGCAGCAGAAGATACGCCGCGGCCTACTGCCGAAGGCGCGGAAGACCTGTTGCAGACACTGTTTAAAACCTTGCGCGATAAGCTCGAAGAAGAATGACGAGGAAGATGAAAGGCGAAAGGCGAAAAATACATCGTTCTGCATCTTTCACCCTTCGCCTTTAGCCCTGTGCCTTTTACCCTAAACCTTTATTATTGATTTATTGATGGAAATACTAAACCTTGCAAGACAAGCAATCCTAATACCTGCCGGTATACAGGATGGCGATATTGAAAAGATTATGGGCCGGTTGCTCAGCTCGCCGGTTGATGCGGCGGATATTTATTTTCAATCCAGCCATTTCGAATCTTGGGTCATGGAAGGCGGCATCATTAAAGAAGGCAGTCATAGCATCGAACAGGGTGCAGGAGTGCGTGCGGTCTGCGGCGAAAAAACCGGCTTTGCCTACAGCGACCGGATTGAACTGCCGGTGCTGCTGGAAGCGGCCAATAACGTCAAGGCCATCGTCCGGCAAGGTCAGGATGCAGATCCTTTGCATTGCAAGGTCAGCACAAAAGCCGCTGCTTGGCCGAAATATTACGCGACGCAAAATCCGTTAAAATCGCTAGAAGACCAACAGAAAATCGATTTATTGCGCCGGGTGGACAGCGAAACACGCAAACTGGATAGCCGGATCGAAGAAGTTATCGTTAGTCTGGTCGGCGTGCATGAACATATCCTGGTGGCACGGCAGGACGGCTCGTTGGTTGCCGACGTGCGGCCTTTGGTGCGGATGAATGTGACTGTCATCGTCGAGCAAAACGGCCAGCGCGAACAAGGCAGCATGGGCGGCGGCGGGCGTAGCGATTACAGCTATTTTTTAGATCAGGATACCGCGCTGGGCTATGGCCGCGAAGCCGTCAGGCAAGCGCTGGTCAACCTGGAAGCCGTAGAAGCGCCGGCCGGCAACATGACCGTCGTGCTGGGCTCGGGTTGGCCGGGCATCTTGCTGCATGAGGCCATCGGTCACGGTCTGGAAGGCGACTTTAACCGCAAAGGCACGTCGGCATTCAGCGGCCGCGTCGGCGAGCGGGTCGCATCCGATTTATGCACCGTAGTCGATGACGGCACCTTGCCGGGACGGCGCGGCTCGCTAAGTATCGATGATGAAGGTACGCCGACGGAAAAGACCGTATTGATCGAAAACGGCATACTCAAAGGCTACATGCAGGACCAACTCAATGCCCGGTTAATGGGCGTCAGGCCTACCGGTAACGGTCGTCGCGAATCCTACGCGCATCTGCCGATGCCGCGCATGACCAACACCTACATGTTGCCGGGGCAGCACGATCCCGAAGAAATCATCAAATCGGTAAAAAATGGTTTGTATGCAAAAAACTTTGGCGGCGGGCAGGTCGATATTACCTCGGGCAAATTCGT
>Ga0172379_10005692_pt1 | contig 17275 bp, 13 predicted proteins | sample GrowelOW334metaG_FD_119756 | JGI IMG/M metagenome (GOLD analysis project Ga0172379, IMG submission 119756) | Groundwater microbial communities from an aquifer near a municipal landfill in Southern Ontario, Canada - Groundwater well OW334 metaG | ecosystem: Environmental > Aquatic > Deep... | reverse complement strand
TTGGAGGGTCTGTCCGAACTTCTTGAGGTCCGCGCGCACGGAGGGCACGAGGACCGCGCCGATGACGAGCATGAGCAAGGCGCCGATGCCCATCTCCGCGAGAAAGGAGCCGGAGGCGTCCTTGCTGCTTAAAGCGCCCATATCGAATTTTGAAGAGTGCTGCGCGTTGCCGGCCTTTTGCAGGGTCACGAGCGGCCCCCCGCCGAGGCCGTCCACGGCTACGGCGTCCGCGGAAACACCGGTGTTTTGGCTGTTCTCGAAGATCGTGGAAAGGGCGCCTGCGTGAGACTGTCCGTTGTCTTTGTCGTTTCCTTTCTGGATCGCCTGCATGCTCGGGTTGGTCAGAAGCGTTGCGGTGACTTTTGCGGCTTTTTGCAGGCTCTTCGAACTCGTGTTGAGCGTCCGCGCCTGGATGCCGGGGACGACCGAGGTCACGACCGCAAGGGCCTTGTGCGGGGAGACTGCGGATGCATTCGAGGGAAATGCCGTTGTTTTGAGTTCCGGCAAGAGATTCGTAAGGCTCTGTTCCTGGAGCGCGGGCAAGGTCTGGATGCCGTTGTTCCCGAGGACGGGCAGTACCGGGACCGGGGTGACGGCGGAACCGGCAGGCGCTTGTACGGCGACTATGGCGGCCGCGTGCGCCATGGATTGTCCGGGTCCGGCCAGCGTGAAGGCCGCCGCAAGGACGGCAGCCGTGATCTTTTTGAGCTGCATCGTACTCCTCCGTGGGATTGGTTGGAGAAAGGGATTTACGTTCGTCATGAGAGACTTCATTGTATCAGCATCCGATCAGGGGGCGTATGGGCCGAAAGGGGAGAAGACCTTCGTTCTTTAGGCCCAGGGGAACAGGTCCCATGGGCCCAGAAAGATGTGTTGTTTTCCAAGTGCCAGGCGATGTCCTGGGCATGGTTGATCCCGCCGAGGATGTGCACCTCCGTCGCGCCGCCGGACTGGGCGTCTTGCCTGATCGCGTCGGCCATGGCTTTGGAGCGCAGCAAGGTTTCCGGACTAAGTTCCGAGGATTTCAAGGACGTGGGCAGTTCCACGCGCAAAGCGTCCTCCACCGTGGATTTTGCGCGCATGGCGCGGTCCGCATAGACGCGGTAGTGATGCGCCGGATCTTCCGGCAGGATTTTCGCGGCGAGACGCATGTTCAGGCGCAGCCAAAAGAGCATGGAGGTCGAGGCCGCGACCGTATAGAAAAGGAGGAAAGGCAGAAGCAGCCAAGCCCAGGGGCTTGCGGGATGCAGGACCAGCCAGCCAAGGTCCAGGAGCAGGGCTCCGGGAGACACGGCCAGATCCTTGAGCCTTCGCAACAGCCGGACATGCGCGGGGCCTGCGCTGATGCGCGCAGCTTGGATGCGTGTCGCGGAACCATTCTCGGAGGAGTGGTCGAGGGTCTCCTTGCCCCAGTCATAGCCGTAGGCCTTGGGGAAGTTCTGCTCGGAGTATAGAGGAAGGCCGCGTTTTTCGAGCGCAGCGACCAGGGCTCGCACGCGGCCGCGGCCTGCCGCGCGATAGCTTCCATGCACGATGCCGTGGACGCAGTAGCGCACTCCGTTGCGCAGCGCCACGACGGCGGGGATGGGCCAGTTCGCGTCTATCTTCGGGAAGGATTCGGGTCCTGCGGCCTCGTACCAGAGCCGCAGGAGCAGGAAGTCCAATGAGGAGGCATCCCTCAAGTGTTGGAATTCTCCGGGCCGCAGCAGGCCGAGGGAAGAGAGCTTTTGTACGGCTTCCGGCTGAGACTTGGCGGACTGGAGCGCCTGGGCGATTTCCAGCCGCGCGATGCCTGCGTCATCGGCGCGCTCAAGCAGGGCCGTGGCGTTGGGGAACTCCGCGCTCGACGCGGGGAGCGCGGGGACATCGACAAGGCCCGAGCCCTGCGGCTTTAGACTGCCGTCGAAATACGCGCGGATTCCGGCGGAGGCGTTCTCGTCGGAGCGGTCTTCTCCGTCCGTTCCGTCATTCTGGTGCAAGCCGGAATCCAGTCCGTCATCCCGGCGAACGCCGGGATCCAGCGATTGCTTAGTCGTCATCCCGGCGAAAGCCTGGACCCAGGGATTGTAGTTAAGTTGTAAGTCTGGACCCCGGCTTTCGCCGGGGCGGCGGACATGAGCGGCAGTGAAGGCCGAACCCGCTTCATCACTCTGATGCAAGCCGGAATCCTGTTCGTCATCCCGGCGAAAGCCGGGATCCAGCAGCCGCCTGGGCCCCGGGTCAAGCCCGGGGTGACGATGATTGTCTGTGTCCCGGCTTTCGCCGGGGAGATGAAAGCCGGGGAGCGCGAAATTCAACGGGAGAGTCCCGTCCCCGGAGAGATTCCCGATCTCGGCCAGGTTCCCGATGGCGACGACGGGAGAGAGCGGAGCCTGGATCGAGGCCGGAGTCAGTACCTCCGCAAGAACGATCCCAGGCAGGGCGAGCGCGAGAACCGCGGCTGCCGCTGCCTGGGACGTTCTTGAATAGAGTCCGCGCATTACTTTACCAGCTCGAGCGTCCTCCGCCTGAACTGCCGCCGCTCCAGCCTGAGGAGCCTCCGCCTGAGCTGCCGAAACCTCCTCCGCCGAAACCGCTGTTGGAGTTGGAGTTGCTGAGGGCTCTGCGTGCGGCTGCCGCTGCGGCATCGGCTGCCGCTTGCGCCGCGCGCTGTCTTGCCAGTTCCGCAGCGTGCAAGCGGGAGACCTCGGCTTCCGCGTCGCTGATCGCCTCTTTCGCGGCTTTGAGGGCGGAGTCTGCATAGTCCGAGGCGCTCTTGTAATTTCCGCTGCTCAAGGCCGAGCGGGCGCTCTGCAGGGAGCCGGAGCCCGGAGAGCCGGAGATGTAGACTCCGTAGCTTCCGGTCCAGTTCGTGGCTTCCCTGACCTTCTTGGCCGCCTTCTCGATATCCTTGCACGCGGTGTCCGCCGCCACCAGCTCTCCGTGCAGGACCGCCTCGGCCTGCGCGGCCTTGGCGGTGATGTTGTCCGCCTCATGATCGAGCGCGTTCCAGTCGGAATGCGCGCTGCGGATGCCGTCGGCGATGGATTCGTATTCCTTTCTGAGCCCTGCGATGGTCTTGTACGCCGACTGGATTGCCGAGCTGTCCGCGATCTGGTCATTCTTGGCTGAAGCGGCGTCCTTCTCCGCCTCCACGATCGCATGGTCGGCGGCTTTCAAGCTGCGCTCAGCCTCGGCGTAAGCGTCGCGGTCGTTTCGCGCCTGCACCCACATCTGGTCCAGGGCTGCCGCAGTTGCTGCGAGCAAGGCCTCGGCTTGGAAGGGATCGCCCTTGGCGGTCTGCACGGCTTTGCGGGCTTTTTCCAGGCCTTTCTTGGCTTCCTCGAAGGCCCTGAGCGTGGGCTGCATGGTGCGCATGTCGGCCGTGACTTCCTTCTCGTAGCCGTTCACGCGCTGGTCCAGGGTCGTCAAGTTCTGAGCGTTCACGGCCTCGGTCTTTTCGAGCCGGGCCTTCTTCTCCTGGATCTCGTTTAGGCGCAGGCCCGCGAATTCCTGGTGCGCGGCGGCCTGGGAGAGGAGATTGGCCGCTTCCAGGACCTTGCCTTCGCGGAACGCCGCGGCGGCCTTTTGCGTTTTGTCCTTGGAATCCTGGATGTGCTTGAGGGTCTCCTGGATGTTGTTGTCGACTGTCCCATCCGCGCCGTTATGCGAGGGGTCTCCTGAACTCAGGAGCATCACGGAGGGGGCGTACTTCTGAGCCAAGGCTTCGATGATCGCCTGGTGCGCGGGCACGAGGCCGTCGAGTTTCCCAGCCTGCTCATTGCGCGCGGCCACGGTCTGTTCATGGCTGTTCACGGAAGCCTGGGTGGCGTCCACGATGGCCTTCGCTGAGACTGAGAGCGCCGCGAGTTCTTCCAAGGCAGTCGCGGCTTCGGCGAGGTCTCCGTTGCCGAGAGTGTACTGCGCGAATTTCGCCTTCTTGTCCGCCTCCTCGATCAATGCCGAGGGGTCCGCGTCCTTTTCCACGAGCACCTTTTCCGGGCTCAGGCCGAGCTTCCCGCCGATGGCGATGCGGGCGGCTTCTATGACTGTCCGGGCTTTATCGATGGCATTGGCCTTGGCATCGAGCCAGCGCTGGGTGAGGTCCGAGGCTTGAGCGGCCTGCGAGCCCCAGGCGGCGAGGTCCTGGCCGAAGGCCGCGATCCCTTTCTCCGTGCTCTCCTGGGCCGTCTGCGCGGCCAGGGCTTCCGCATTTCCGGAGAGCTTCGTGAGTCCGTTATCGAGCCACTCGCTGCTGATGCCCGCGACCTTGAGCTTTCCCGCGATCTCATGGATCGTGGGGAGCAGGGCTTTGCGCGCTTGCAGCACGATGCCTATTAAGGAAAAAGCCTCGCGCAAGAGGCGCTGGGCCTCGCTGCTGGGCCCTTGGATGGCGCCGACCGGGTCGTAGGTGATCGCGGCCTTGGCCAGGTCTGCGGTCTTCTGCGCTTCGGGCAGGACGGCGTTGAACACCGAAGGCAGGAGGAAGAGCCCGTCTTCCGCTTCCAGGGAGGCCTTTTGTCCTGCGAGCTCGGACAGGGACTTTTCTATGGACTTGATGGTCGGGCCGGATTGGAGCAGGCTGTTCTTGAGGAGCTCCGTGTTATTGAGCGCTCTCACGGAAAGCTTGTCGAACTGGGCCTGCAGCTCCGAGAAAGAGTACTTGAAAGGCTCGTAGGTGCTGATGTTGCCCAGCACGTCGTCCTTCCAGCCCACGATCTTCTTGAGGTTCTTCTCGTCCTTGGGATCGAAGGTCAGCTTCTCGCTGTCCATCTGCTTGAGCGCGGCCTGGTCCCGGTTCGGGAAGAGGAAGCGGTAGAGCCAGACCCAGGGGTTCCACATGAACTTGCGGACCTTTTCGAGCGTGTTCTTGGCCATGCCCATGAGGATGTGCAGGTTGCCCGTGTCCTCGCGCGCCTGGACGACGAGCTCCGCGGTCCGCCCTTTGAATCGTTCCGCTCGGAGGTCGAAGTCCATGAAGGTCTGGTCGAGCTTGTCGATCATCTGGTCCAGGGCCAGGTTGAAGACCTGGGTGAGCTCGTTGAAGCGCTCCACGGCCTTGGCGCGCACGGGCTTCACTTTCCTATGCAGCCAGAAGCTGGTTCCGAAAGTGAGCAGGGCGGCCAAGGTGCTCAAGACTCCGGCGATGAGCTGGTTCTGCAGGGCCGCGGCCTCTGCCGCGGCGATGATGTAGTCCGCGCGGGAGAGCGAGGTCTTGGCCGTGCTCAGGGAGTGGGCCCATTGCGAGCCCGTGCTCCATTGGGAGCGCGCCTCGCCGAGTTCGGCCCGCGCCGAGGAAAGCGCTTGGGCCGCTTCCGATGCGCGCGAGTTAGCCTGCAGTCCCTTCAGGCGGGCTTCTTGCGCCGCGATCTGCACTTCGCCGGAGGGATACTGCGTGAGCTGAGACAAGGCGTCCTGGGCCTGGGAGCCGACGTTCTGCGCCGAAGCCTCGGCTGCGGAGGGCTGCGTCTGGAGCAGCTTCTCGGCCTTGCCGAGCTGAGCCTTCATGTCCTGGAGGTCGGGGTTGGCGATGTCTCCTGTCAGGCCGGAATGGCCGGGGGCGGAGCGGAATTCCTTGGCCGCGTCCGCGAGCGCCGCGATCGAGGCCTTCGCGGAATCGATGCTCTGCGTGGCCGAGAAAGAGGCCTGTTGGAAGTCATGGATGGCCCGGACCCTTTGCGCGGCGAGCCTGGCGACCGAGTCCGCGAGATCTTTGGCCGTGCCGTAGTCCTTGTGCGCCAGGGCGTTGTCCGCCTTGGCGAGATCATTCTTCAAGGACCCGAGGTCCAGGCGGCCCATGGAGGCCTCGGCTTGCGGATGGTTCTTGGCAAAACCGGGGCGCAGGGATTCAAGCTCCGCGAGCGCTTCGCGGGCCTCGCTGAGCTGCGCTTGCGCGGACTCGACGGTCCTGGCGATGGCATCGGCCATGAGACGGTCGATGTTCTCGACCGTATCGCGGACCGCGCCGTCGATGTTGCCGCCGCTGCGCAGGTTGTCCTTGGCCCACTGGTCGAGATTCCCGTTGAACTCGCGCTCCGCGTTGAGCCCCAGCTCATCCTGCGTTTTGGAGTTCCTCAGCAGGAGCACATGCTGGTTCATGATGATGGTGAGGATGGAGCCGTCCGCTTTCCCGGTCTGCGGGTTGATGAAGGACTGGAAGTCGTTGCGCCTGAACACGCCCTGGTGCATGCCGTACTCGATGGCATCGTCTCCGTAATGGCGGCCGCCGGAGTTGTCGGTGTATTCGTTGCTGCCGTAGTCGGAATCCTCCACCAGGACCACGACCCAATGCTTGTCCGCGAGGAAGTCCGCCAGGCTCTTGAGCTCCTCCTTGCCCAGGCCCAGGTCGCCCATCACGTAGAGCTGCACGTCCTTCTTGTATCTGGCGATCAGGTCCTGGACGTTCTGGACCTTCATGTATTGCCCCTGCTCGACCTTCTGGTCGGCCTTCGCCAGCATGGTTTCGGCCATGGCTGCGGGATCTCGCGCGAGCCTTTGCGCGATGTCCGGCGCGACTTGGGCGATATGGGCGGTGTCGAGCAAGGGGTCCGTGGAGAACTGCTGCAGCTGCGCAGGGGTCACGTTGAGCATGTTCACGGCCATGAGCGCGCCCATGGCGATGTTGTGCATGGCGTGGCGCGCGCGTCCCGCGAAGGTATGCCTGTTCGGCGCGGGCCGGTGGGTCTGCGCGGATGTTTTAAAAGCGCTGACGCCGCCGCCGGAAGAAGACTTCCCCTTGGAAGTCCAGAATTTCTTGAAAGGCCAGAAGCCTTTTTTAGGCAAAGTCTGCTCTTTGGCTTTCGCAGGCGCAAAACGGGCAAGGACGGAGGAGAGGGATTTCTTTCCGGAGAGAGCGATGGGAACGGCCGACGCGTTCTCTTGCGGCGCTGCGAACGCCTTCTTGAGCTCGGCGATCCTGGCGTTAACGATCGGCGAGACTTTTTCCAGGAGCTGGGACGGTTCTCTGCGCGCGGAATAGAGCCAATGCGCGATGCGCGCATCGTGCCGGGCCTCTTCTTGGAGCTTCTGCGCGGCGACTTGGATGCGCGTCAGGTCCGCGGCGGGAAGCAACGTTTGTACCTGCGGGTCTTGGAGGGCTTCAGGGTGGGCCGTGAGCTGGCGCGCGAGTTCCAGGGCCGGGGAGTCCGAGCTCACGCCTTTGACGGCCTGGGTTTTGAGTTCCTTATAGATGTTCACGCCTTGCAGGGAAAGGGGCTGCTGCGAGAGGGTCGGGAGCATGCCGATGCTTCCGGCGTTGAACTCGATGCGGGCAGTCGAGACGTTCGGCACGGGCAGGGCCAAGGTCCCCGCGGCGGAGGCTTGGCTGCCCGCGGCCGCGCTGTTGGCGGCGGCGAGCCGGGGCTGCGCCACGAACAAGAGGGATTGGATGCCTGTCCAAAGGGAGATTGCAAGCGCTGTGCGAAGGAGTTTTTTAGTCATGGGTGTATTTTAGCGTTCCTCTTGATCCGTATGGATGAGTCCATCAGTCCCAAACAAGCGCGGCTTTGGGCCCAGGCTTTCTGCGGCCAAGGAACCTATAGGGGCTAGGTCCTTTGATTCAGTTCGAGTCATGCGGCGATCACGGTTTCCGTCCCGTGTCTTCTTTGCTCAAAAGAGACCGGAGCGCGCGCAGCAGGCGGCTTCCAGCGGAAGCGGTCTTCACAGCCGCGGGGTAGCTCAGCAGAGCCGCCTCGATTGCGGCTTTTACCGCAGGGTCCGGCTCCGCCATCGAGCGCTTCTGCAAGAGCTTCAGCACATAGGGGCGCTCTCCGCTTACTTCATTGGGCCGATCCGCCAGCACCTGCGCGGCCGTGCGGCGCACGGCTGGGTTGGGACTGCGCGCAAGGAGTTCCTGCGCGAGGGTGACCACGTCCGGATGCGCGAGATGCCTGAAGCGGGCGAGCGCGATGTTTTGCAGAGCCGGGCTCATGGGAACATCGGCCAAGAACAGTTCTTTGATCAGAGAAAGAGCCTTGCCCGTATCATGGGAGGAGAGATCATTGAGAACGAGCACGGCATCGAGTTCCGTCCCTTCCGTGGGAAGTTCCTCGAAGAGAGTCTGCGAGCCGTAGCGCATCTGCGTGGGGTTCATGTTCGGCAGAGCGGTGAAGAATCGGTCCATTTGATGGTCCCACTCTTGGAGGCGCTTTATAAAGGAAGGGCCGGCGCCTTGTTTCGGTGATCCTTGTGCGGAGGCATTCTCAGGCAAGAGCTGGGGGGGATCTTTCAATGCCGAGGGCGCCGCAGCCTGAGGATGAGAAGGCTCATAGTGGAACGTGAAGCTCTTGACGACATAGCCCGATCCCGCGGGCCGCACCCCAACGACGTCCGGATGCGGCACTCCCCGCTGGTTGGCGGGTCCCGCAGCGCTGGGCTGTTGAGCCAAGGGGTTTTGCGGAACATCGATGGGCAGGAGCAGGGTCATGCTCGCAAGCGGGGATTGGAGCGCCTCTTCAGGCACGGGCGCGAAGGAGAAATTCACGAGGGCCGGTTGGATCGCGGCCGCGGTCGCCGGCGTGCCTGCGTCTGCCGAGGCGCGGACGCTGCCCGGTGCAGCCAGGGATAGGGACATTCCGCAGGAGAGAGCGAAAAAAGCGGCATGGGATGCTCGCATCGCGATCCCTATGTTAGCAGTCGAGCCGGGCCCTTGCAGGAGGCGTTTGGGTAAGCGCAGGCGCAACAATGGACCTACGGTCTTTTAGGACTAACGGGCAACATGGGCTTCCGAGAATGGGCCGTTCGGCCCAGCCCTCACTGGGTCTCCTGTTCGTTGATCGGGACCCGAAGGCCTCTTATTCTTCACGCGCAAGCACCCGTATACTCTCATTCGTAAATCCGCGTCAGCGAGGACATCGTTCATGCAAAGAATATTGCTTCTTTCTTCCGTCATCTTCCTGAGCGTGCGACCATGCGCCGGATCGCCGTCCTTCGAACAAGACCTGCGGGGCATCCGCCGGCAGGTGCTGGCCTCCTCCTCCGAGCTCCAGGCAAAATCCTCCGCCGCGCCGAGTCCTTTGGACGCCTTGGATGCAGCCAAGGTCGGCGTTGCGGCGACGTTCGTCCCCCTTCCTCCCGGGAATTTCGACATGGGCACTCCCGCCGAAGAGCTCAAACAGATCGGCTTGGATCACCACGCGGAGAGCGAAACTCCCCATCCCGTCGTTCTCACCGGGGGATTCGAACTGCAAGCCACGGAAGTGACCCAGCTCCAATATTTCCTGGTCACGGGCCTGGCTCCCTCCTTCACGAATGGAGAGGACGTCTGCGGCCGGGAAGGCTTCCGGAACGTCAATGGAACGGAGCTCTGTCCCAACCACCCCGTGGATACCGTTTCTTGGGACGAGGCTCGGGCGTTCATCGAAAAGGTGAACGCGCTCCAGGATCGATGCACGTACCGCCTGCCCACGGAAGCGGAATGGGAATACGCCGCGCGCGGCGGGACATCCTCCCTGTTCCCCGTCCAGGAAGCCGAGCTCTCGCGATACGCGTGGTTCGCCGAGGACGAAGGGAATCCGGACCCGGGAACCCATGCGGTCGCGACCAAGCAACCGTTGCGCGGGCTTTACGACATGCAGGGGAGCGTCTGGGAATGGGTCCAGGACTTCTTCGCCTCCTATCCCGCCTCCGCCGCGAGGAACCCGAAGGGACCGGAAACCGGCAAGGGCCGCGTGATGCGGGGAGGCGCTTGGTACAACAACTCCGGCAACCTCCGCAGCGCCTACCGCCTCCAGGCGGTCCAAGATTATAAGATGGAAGGCGTGGGCTTCCGCTTGGCTCGATCCTGTAAATAACAGATCGGCGACCCCGGCCGGCTCGTCCGGCCCGACGGCGCCATAGGGCGATAGCCCCTTGGAGAGCACCCGAGCGAGAAACGGCACCTCACTCGCGAGGGCTTATGCTTCCTACAGGTCGGTAACGACTAAGCCTTCTTTGAGGAATTCTTCAATGAGCGCGCGCACGTCCGCGCTCACGCGCGCGGGCTTCTCATCGTAATCTTCCGCGATGCTGAGCGCGATCTTGGCCGGGGTCTGGCCTTCGCTCAGGAGTTCCCAGATGTCCGCGGCCACGGGATCGAGCGAGTAGTATTCGCTGGTCTCCGTGTCGAGGAGCACGGCTTCTTCGTCCACGCGGCGCCAGGCCACCTTGGGGGAGGGCTGGTAGACGCGCGTCTCGGAGAACTTTTCAGCGGGCATGATGTTCCGTAACTGGATGCGATGCTATCAAAACCTCCGCGCGTCGTTCAATCCTGCGGATTTCGGAATGGAAAGACGCTCGCCGATTTGGAAGAATAGGCAGGATATGGATATCCTTGACGTCGGGATAAAGCCGCGCCGTCCTGCGGCTGCCGGAGTCTCTTTCAGATGACGGGCGACATGGGGCTGCTGTCCTGCGCGGCGATCCTGTTCCTGGTGATGGATCCTCTGGGCAACATCCCCGTTTTTTTGGGGCTGCTCAAGGGCATCCCTCCGGAGAAGTGCCGCCGCATCATCGTGCGCGAACATTTTTTCGCGCTGCTCCTGCTCTTCTTCTTCATGGTCTTCGGCCGGTTCTTCCTCGACATGCTGGGCATCAAGGATCCCGCCTTGGGGATCTCCGGCGGCATCGTGCTCTTCCTCATCGCCATCAAGATGGTCTTCCCCATGAAGGAAGGGATCTTCGGCGACGTCCCGGAGGGGGAGCCGTTCTTCGTGCCTCTGGCCACGCCGCTGATCGTCGGGCCCTCGTCCATGAGCACCGTGCTCATCCTGGCGTCCAAAAGCGACGTGGGATTGCTGCGTCTTTCCGCGGCCGCGCTCATCGCTTGGGGGGCGTCGCTTCTCATCCTGAGCCGCGCGTCGGCCGTGGCCGGGATCCTGGGCGAGAGGGGAGTCATCGCGGTCCAGCGCCTGATGGGCATGATCCTGACCACCATGGCCGTGCAGATGCTGCTTACCGGCATCGCGCAGTTCTTCGGCGTATCGTAGTCGGAAGAAAGCCGGCTAGACCGGGAAGCTTAGGACGAATTCGCTGCCTTGGCCGGGGTCGCTGCTGACGGAGATCTTCCCGCCGTGAGCTTCGGCGATGCGCCGCACGATGGCAAGCCCCAATCCCAGGCCGTCCACCTGACGGGTGAGATATTCTGCCGCTTGGTAGAAGCCGTCGAAGAGCTTCGGAAGGTGCTCGCCCGTGATGCCGATGCCCGTGTCCCGGAAGCGGATGCGCGCCTGCGCGTTGGACACCTCGCCGCTCACCGAGACTGCTCCGCCGCGGCGGTTGAAATTGACGGCATTGAGCAGCAGGTGCTTGAGCGCGGTCTCCAGCAGAGCGGGATCCGCCGCCAGGAGCGGGAACCCCTCGGAGAAAGAGATATCGACCCGCAGCTCTTTCTTTTCCCAGAGAAGGCGATACTTTTCCACGAGCTCTTTGCAGAGCTCCGGCACGCGCACTTGCGAGCGTTCGAGCTTGAGGCTGCCGGAACGCATCTGGGAGAAAAGCAGGATATCCTGGAAGATTTCCCGGAGTCTTTGGAGGTTCTCGCGCAGCAGGGCCTGGAGCCTGCGCCGCTGCTCCGGATCCGCCTTCTCGCCCTCGGCAAGTTCCGCGGCCGTGAAAGCGATGGAGAGCGGAGTCATCAGCTCATGGTTGATCCGCCCGAGGAAAGCGTCCTTCATCCGCTCAAGCTTCTGCAGCTCCGAATACGCCGCCGCGAGTTCCCGACGCAGGGCCTGCTCCCGATTCAACTCGGCGCTGAGCCGCCGCTTCTCGAAACAGCGCGCGGCCACCGCCTTCAGGACCTGCGGATCAAAGGGCTTTATCAGGAAGTCGTAGGCGCCTTTTTTGAGCGCTTCGATGACCGCTTCCATCGTCGGATAGCCGGTCATGATCACGACGTCCGTGGAAGGCGAGAGCTCTTTGATCTCCCTGCAGAGTCCCACTCCGTCCACCTTGCCGGGCATGTTGATGTCCGTCAAGACCAGATCGAAGCAGTTCCCCGCGGAGAACGCCTTCAGCGCTTCCTCTCCTGTCTGGGCGGTCGAGACCTCGCAGCCTAAAGTCCGGAGGACCCGGGAGCACACCTCCCGCATGATGTCGTCGTCATCGGCAATCAGGACCTTGTGCGGCACAGTTTCCATCCATCTGCCTCCGCTGATCCGGCGGCCCTGCGCGCATGCTCCCGGGAGTCGGACCGCCGACTAACTTATGCAGGCATCAATAGGGTAATCCCTGCGTCCATTCCTGTCAATAATACCCCCGCTTTTGCGCGCAGGGCGGCCTTTGCTACAGTCTCTCATCACAATGACACGGGCATGGCCGACGGCACTGCTGGTCTTCGCGGTGCATGCATGGGCGCTTGGCGCATGGGGCGCCGCGCCGGACTGCTATCCGGTCGACGGGCTGGCCTTCACTCACAAGCCCGGACGCCGCGAGACTGATGCCGTCATCTTGCTCAAGCCGCCCATATTCGGAGTGGTCTATGACCCCGGGGCCCTGCGCTGGCTCTCTCGCGTCGATGAGCAGGCGGTTTTCGGCTACGACTTTCTAAGGTTCTACGGCTCGCCCAGCGTGGCGCATCTGGAGAGGATGGCTTCTTTGCTGGGGCCCATCGACATCCTGGGCTGGTGCCCGGGGAAGACGAATCTTTCCAGCGAGGAATTCTCCCGAGGCATCGGGAAGCTCAAGGAGCTTTTTCCCGGGAAGAAGCTCTTGGTCGGGCCTTGCGTGGGTCTTTTCGAGCGCGTCAGCGGCTCGACGCAGGCGCCGGAGTTCCTGGGCTTCGAGCTTCGTCCAAGCGACATGGACGGTTATCTGGCCGGGAAGTACGACGCAGGCATCGGGAAGACGCTTGGACGCGGGACGGACGCGTTCGCTTTCGTGACGATCTCCAACGGGCTCGTGAACCTGCGGAAGCTGGAGAAAGTCCTGCGAAAGTCCGTGCAGGACGGCCGGAAGATCGGCTATACGCTCGACGGGAACAAGAGGGTCCTGGACTTCGTCCTGAGTCATCATTGCGGTGAAAATATTGTTGAATGAACGTGCCGCAGGAGGAATCATGAGCAAGAAACTGAATCTGAAGCGGTCCGAGAAGCTTTATAAGGAAGCGCAGGCGCTCATACCCGGCGGCATGATGGGCATCCGCAGACCCTACAACTTCGTGCCCGGCGAATACCCGATCTTCTTCGAGAGCGCCAAGGGCGGCAAGGTCCTGGACGCGGACGGCAACGAGTACATGGACATGCTCTGCGCCTACGGGCCCATCATCATCGGCCACCGCGAGAAGGCCGTCGACGACGCGGTCATCGCCCAGATCCGAGGCAAGGGATTCTGCATGTCCCTGGTCCAGGAGATACAGAACACCCTGGCCAAGACCTTGCGCGGCGTGATCCCCTCCTGCGAGAAGGCCGTGTTCGTGAAGACCGGCTCGGACGCGACCACCACGGCTATCCGCGTGGCGCGCGCGTACACGGACCGGCTGAAGGTCCTGCGCTGCGGCTATCACGGCTGGCACGACTGGTGCGTGGAGGTCAAGGGCGGCATCCCCTCCAAGTTCTACGAGGATGTCTATGAGTTCCACTACAACGACCTCGAACAAGTCGAGGGACTCATGAAGACGCACGGCTCGGAGGTGGCGGCCGTCATCGTTACGCCCGTGGGACATCCTTTGGCGCACGAGGTCCAACTGCCCAAGCCCGGCTACCTGGAAGGGCTCAAGGACTTGGCCGAGAAGCACGGCGCGGTGCTCATCTTCGATGAGATCCGCAGCGGCTTCCGCGTGAACCTGGGCGGCGCGCAGAAGGAGTTCGGCGTGACCCCGCATCTATCGGTCTTCGGCAAGGCCATGGCTAACGGCTACGAGATCAGCGCGCTCGTGGGACGCGCGGACATCCTGGACGTGCTCGTGCAGAAGGCGTTCTTGAGCTCGACCTTCTTCCCCAACAGCCTGGCGCAGTCCGCGGCCTTGGCTACGATCGCCTTCCTTAAGAAGGAGAAGGTGCTGGAGACCATCGCCAAGCGCGGGCGGGTTTTCGGCGAGAAAGTCGGCCGCATCTGCGCGCAGAGCGGCATCGACTGCACCTTCAGCGGCGCGCCGTGGATGCCCTACATCACCTTCAACCGCGATGAGAAGGGGATCTACAAAAAGCTTCGGCCGGAGTTCTACACCCAGCTCATCCGGCGGGGCGTGTTCCTGCAGCCGTTCCATCACGGCTACATCGCTTATCGGCACACGGAAAAGGACTTGGATTTCGCCGCGGAGATGATCGCGGAGTCCTTTGAAGAAACGAAGCGCAATATCCTGAGGTAATCGAGTGATTTCTCGTCGTTCCGTCTCCCGCTTGTGCGCGGCGCTCTGCGCCGCGCTCTTGACCGCGGGTGCGAACGCGCAGGACCCAGTGCGCTCGCATCCGCATTCCGCGGTGCTGCTGCTGGCCGACGGCATGGGCTGGGGGCATCTGCAGATGCGGCTGGAGGCCGCGCGAAGGAAGGAGCAGCCGAGCGCCTTGGCCTCCCTGCTTGCGCGCGGCCGGGTGGGCGCCTGCGCGCTGCGCCCCGCGGATGCCTTGGTCCCGGAGTCCGCCGGCGCCGCATCCATCCTTTCCACGGGGGAGAGCATGCCCAACCGCGCTCTCTCGCAGGACGCCGAGGGCCGCAGGCCGGCCGGTCTTTTGGAGCGCGCGAGGGCCGCGGGCCTGGCGACCGGGCTGGTGAGCATGGGCCGCCTGACGCATGCGGTGCCCGCGGCTTTTCTGACGCATGCGGCCAAGAGGGACCCGGAGCCTCCATTGGCCGAGGCGGTCGCGGATTCCGGCGTGCAGGTCCTTTTGGGCGGGGGGAGCGAGGCATTCTCCGGGGCGCTTTTGGAGCGAGTGCGCGGGAAGGGGACTCGCGTGCTTCAAGAGAGCTCCGAACTCTCGGCGGTCCGGCCGGGCGAGCGCGTGCTGGGGCTGTTCACGCCGGATTATTTCCCGTATTCGATCGACAAGGCGCAGGGCGCGCCGAGCTTGGCGGAGATGACGTCTTCGGCCTTGACGTCCCTTTCCTCGAACGCGACGGGCTTCCTCCTGGTCGTGGATGCGCGGCTCATCGACGAGTCCTCTCACAACAACGACGCCTCGGCCATGCTCGCGGAGATGGCGGAGTTCGACCTCGCGCTCGCGCGGCTCATGGACTTCGCCCAAAAGCGCAAGGATATGCTCCTGGTCCTGGTCTCGCCGCATGATACCGGGAGCCCGGCTTTCGTGTCCGCGGCCAATCCCTTGGATTGGACCGGGCCCGAGCATCTGGACCGGGTGCTCGCGCAGAAGGGTTCTTTCCGCTCCATGCTGTCCGCGCTCTGGGAGCAGGAGTCTCAAGGCAGGGTGGTGGACGCCGAGACCGTGCGCAAGGCCTTGCGCGAGCGTTTTGCCGCAGGCGTGGAACTCAAGGCCGAGGACTACGGCCGCATTGCCGCGGCGTTCAAGCAGGGGCCTAAGCGCGAGGCCTTCGAGCATGCTCCGGCCTGCGCGGCCTTGAGCCGGGCCTTGGAGCCGTTCTACCGCGTGCGCTGGCTCACGGGCACGCACAGCGATCTTCCGGTGCCGCTTTTGTCGTGGGGGCCCGGGGCCGAGGCCTTCGAAGGCTGGTTCAGCGCCGAGGAAGTCTCGAGGAGCCTGGCGCGGGCGCTGAGGATATGAGCACGGACAAGAACGGCTCTTTTCCTTACTTCCATCTTTTCTGGGAGATGACGCGCGCGCAGATCAAGCTGCGCGACCAAGGCACGGTGCTGGGGTTCGCATGGACGCTCCTTCATCCGGCCCTGATGTTCGCGGTGCTCTATGCGCTCTTCATCAAGTGGATGGGAAAGTTCGTGGACCAGTATGCCGCGTACCTGCTCATAGGGCTGGTGGTCTGGAACTTCTTCCAGAAGGGGACGAGCGTGGCCGTGGGCAGCCTGCGCCGCTCTCATTCGCTCATCGTCAACTACCGCTTCCCGCGCGAGATCATCGTGCTCTCCAACGTGGCGGCGGTGGCATGGTCCTCTTTGCTGGAGTTCTGCGTGCTCCTTCTCGTGATCATGCCCATGGGCGTGACGCCGCGCTGGTCCTGGCTCTTCCTGCCGGTCCCGGCGCTCATCCTCGCGCTCCTGACCACGGGACTCTCTTTATTGCTCGCCGTCCTCGCGGTGGAGTATCTGGATATGGACCGCATCTGGGAGGTGGCGGTTTCCGCGCTCTTCTACCTGACGCCGATCTTCTATCCGCTCAGCATCATCGGCGAAGATAAGCGGGCCTGGCTGTTGTGGAACCCGCTCACGCAGGTGGTCATGGCTTTCCGCGAGTGCTTGATCAGCGGCATGCCTGCGGATAAGGGGGTCTTGGCCTTGCTGCTCTTGGGCGCGGGCTTCTGCGCCGTCTGCGGGGTCCTGCTCCTGCGCAGGCTCGAATACCGCATCGCGGACAAGGTTTTGGTATGAGCGGCAGGGCCATCTGCGCGGAGGGATTGGGAAAGAGCTTCCTCATGAGCGCGCGCGAGGAGCGCGGGACCCTTCTGGCGGCCGCGCGGCGCTGGGTGACCGGGAATTCGGCTCATCGCGTGCTCTGGGCCCTGCGCGGCGTGGACCTGGATATCCAGAAGGGGGAGACTTTCGGCATCATCGGGCCCAACGGCGCGGGCAAGAGCACTCTGCTCCTGCTCCTGGCCGGGATCCTGGCGCCGAGCGAGGGCCGCGTCGAGGCTTGCGGCAAGGTGGACCCGTTCTTCCAGCTCGCGGCTGGCCTTCAGGGGCGTCTGAGCGTGATGGACAATCTCTCGCTGTGCTCGGCGCTGCTCGGCATGTCGCGCAGGGATTTCCGCGCGAAGCTGGGCCGGATCGTGGAGTTCTCCGGGCTGGGGGATTATCTTTACGCCTGCTACGGGGAGCTTTCCACGGGGATGGCCGCGCGCCTGCCGTTCTCCGTGGCCGTGCACGCGGACTTGGACGTGCTCCTGCTCGATGAGATGCTGTCCGTCGGAGACAGGGATTTCCAAGCGCGCTGCTTCAAGGTCTTCGAGGATCTTCGGGCCCAGGGCAAGACCCTGATCATCGTCTCGCATAATCTGGAGCTCATCCGGAATTTCTGCGGCCGCGCCCTGTATCTGCGCGCGGGCGTCCCCGTCTTCTCAGGGCCTGCGGCCGAGGCCGTCGACAGACTGATAAAAGGCGGCTGACCGGAAAAACTCGTGCGCCAGCGCAAACCGCGCTGGTCCTGTGGCTGAGAGAGCCACCGCCCAAGACCTAGCCAGTCAGGGCGTAGCCAGTCTTGCGCCTGTCGACGGCGACGTCGAGGGTGAAGCGTAGACA
>Ga0172379_10005691_pt1 | contig 17276 bp, 16 predicted proteins | sample GrowelOW334metaG_FD_119756 | JGI IMG/M metagenome (GOLD analysis project Ga0172379, IMG submission 119756) | Groundwater microbial communities from an aquifer near a municipal landfill in Southern Ontario, Canada - Groundwater well OW334 metaG | ecosystem: Environmental > Aquatic > Deep... | reverse complement strand
TCCTCGGACCGGGTGGCCATCCTCGACGCGGCGCGCGCTGCCGGGGACGACCAGTACAACCAGTGGAAGGAAACTTATAAGCCGATCAAGGTCATCTCGCCGATAAGCGGCACGCTGATACTCAAGAACGTGGTCGAGGGCCAGACTGTAGGCGGGAGCACCGTGCTGTTCGCTATTTCGGACCGGCTGCTCATCGCGGCCAGCCTCGATGAGTCGGACGTGGGCCGGGTAAAGCCGGGCCAGCGGGCGACCATAGTGCTGGATTCCTACCCGGACAAAACAGTGCGGGGGACCGTCTTTAAAATACTTGACGAGGGGACCACCAAGAACAACGTGGTTACCTATACCGTAAAAATACGCCCTGAGCGTGTGCCCGAGTTTTTCCGCTCACAGATGACGGCTAATATAAAGATACAGATTTCCGAACGCAAGGACGTGCTCCTGCTGCCGGCCCTGGCGGTGACCACCAACCCGAAGGGAGAGACGGCGGTGATAAAGGAATTGAAGGACGGTCAGCCTGTCTACTTCAAAGTGGAGACCGGCCAGAATGAAGGAGACCAGATAGAAATAGTTTCCGGCCTGGAGGCCGGCGTGACGGTGTTTTACCAGAGGAAAAGATACTCGGCGCAGGTGGACTCTTCAGGCAAAAACCCGCTGATGCCCGCCCGGCCGAACGTCCCGCGCGGCGCCCAGCGAGCGATGGGCGGCGGCGGACATTAAGGAAAGAACGCGTGCTCAGGCGAGGGACCAGCTCCGGTAACCGTATGATCGAAATTAAAGGCATCAAAAAAATATACCAAATGGGCGGCGAGCCGCTGGAAGTGCTGAAAGGCGTGGACCTTTCGATAAAAGAGGGTGAGTTCGTGGCCATCATGGGGCCTTCTGGCTCCGGCAAATCCACGCTGATGCACATCCTGGGACTGTTGGATCGGCCAACCTCCGGCTTCTATAAGCTGTTCGGCCTGGAAATCTCCGAGCTGGACGACGTCGAGCTTTCCTACCTGCGGGCGCGCATACTCGGTTTTGTTTTCCAGCAGTTCAATCTGCTGCCCCGCATCAGCGCCGCTTCCAACGTGGCCCTGCCGCAGATCTACCTGGGAGAGAAAGCCCGCCCGCACGAAGCCAAAAAATACCTGGAGCAGGTGGGTCTCGGCGACCGCGCCGGCCACAGGCCCAACCAGCTCTCCGGCGGCCAGCAGCAGCGCGTGGCCATCGCCCGCTCGCTGGTGAACGACCCCAAGATAATCTTTGCCGACGAGCCCACCGGCAACCTGGCCTCGGCCCAGGCCGACGAGATAATGAGCATCTTCCGCATGCTCAATGAGGAGCAGGGGATTACAGTTGTCATGGTCACCCACGAGCCCGACATCGCGGCCTGGGCGGACCGTATTATCAAGCTCAAGGACGGGCTGATAATTGAGGACACCGGAGATAAAAGGGCGGCGGCGAGGACAACTGAAGCAGCAAGACGCCTGCACATTCCCAAATCTTTTTTCCTGAGCTGGCGCGAGGTGGCCGAAAACCTCGCTTCTTCGGTAAGCTCCATAATCAGCAACAAGACCAGGTCGCTCCTGACCATGCTGGGAATAATTATCGGCGTCGGCGCGCTTATCGCTATGCTGGCCGTGGGGACCGGCGCCCAGCGGTCCATACAGAAGCAGATGGCTTCCCTGGGTACCAACCTCCTGACCGTGATGCCGGGGATGTTCCGCCAGGGCGGCGCGGGCCTCGGCGCCGGCGCTGTCAGCAGGCTTACCATAGAGGACGCGAAAGCGATTGCGGGAATAGAAAATATCACCAAGGCGGATTCCAATGTTTCCGGCAACGCCCAGGTTGCTTACGGCGCCAAGAATCAGCGCACCAACATCACCGGCGTCACCGCTATCTACGCCCCCATGCGCAACTCCCAGCCTTATTACGGCCGCTTTTTCTCCGATGATGAAGGCGTCCGTCTGGCCAAGGTGGCGCTGGTCGGCAATACGGTGGTAAAGGAGCTGTTCGGCGGCGAGAACCCGGTGGGGAAGTCCATAAAGATAAATCGCAAGAACTTTACCGTCATCGGTGTGCTGCCGCTCAAGGGCGCCCAGGGTCCGCGCGACCAGGACGACGTGGTTATCATCCCGCTGCAGACCGCCATGAAAGTGGTGCTTGGCAAAACTTATATAGATTCCGTCTGGGTGGAAGTGGCGGACTTCAGCCTGATGCCAGAAGTGCAGGCGAAAATAAAGGCTCTGATGCGCATGCGCCATAATGTTCCCGCGCACAAGGACGACGATGTGATGCTGATGAATATGGCCGAGATGCAGACCATGCTGTCCGGCACAATAAAGACCTTTAGCACGCTGCTGGGCATGATAGCCGGCATCTCTCTCATCGTGGGAGGCATCGGCATCATGAACATCATGCTGGTGAGCGTCAGCGAGCGCACCAAGGAGATAGGCCTGCGCAAAGCCATAGGCGCCACCAGCCGCGCGGTGCTGTTGCAGTTCCTTATCGAGGCTGCCATAGTTTCGGTGGTGGGTGGCATCCTGGGCATTATAGCAGGCGCGGCCAGCTCTATTATCCTGTCAAAATTTTCCGGCTGGGCCGTCTATATCTCTCCGGGCTCCGTGGCGCTAGCCTTCGGCTTCTCCGCCGGCGTGGGCATTATCTTCGGCTTCTGGCCCGCCAAAAAAGCCTCTCTGCTCTCCCCCATAGAAGCCCTCCGCTACGAGTAGGAGGTGTTTTCACTCGCGGCCCCCCGGTACCGAGCGAACACTCACCGATAATTTGATATCATATCGGTTTGCCGGCGGCAGTGCCGCTGTGCAGCCTAGCGCGTGTGCTTCTGGAGGTTCTCATGGTAAGCGTCCTGGTAAAATGTCCACATTGCAACAAATCACTGATGAATACCAGCAAGAAACTGGATGCCGCGCCCTCTATAGAAGTAAACCTTACTTACGCCGGCAAGCATGCTCCGCTTTACATGAGCTCCCTTTACGGCAGCTACATGATTGAGACCGACCTCGCCATGCCCGTTGGCAAAGTGGCCGGCTTTCGCTGCCCCCACTGCAAGGCGGACCTGAAGAGCACCCGCAAATGTGACGCCTGCAGCTCGCAGATGATAGCTTTTGAATTAAAGGCCGGCGGCCAGGTGCAGATCTGCTCGCGCCGCGGCTGTAAGAAGCATGTCCTGGAATTCCAGGACGCCGACAGCGAACTGCAGGCTTTCTACAGATCATACCTGAAAGCCCTGAAATAGACGCCGTCCCCGTTCCACTCCGTCATGGAAGAAAGAGCGCACAAGGTTTTTTCTATTGCCGTAAAAGTGCTGGCTTTCCTGCCACTGCTGCTTATGGGGGCGGGCGTTTGGTATTATCTTTCCCTGCGGTCAGTCCCGGATATAAACCTGCCGTCGGCGGCCGTCACCACGGGGAATATTCACGCGGCCCCCGGCGCCGCGCTGCCTTCCCTGAACCTTGAAATAAAAGGCCCCCCAGAATTCGTGAGCCAGGTGACCCAGGCGCTTAAGCTAGTTTGGACGGCCGACCGCGACACTTTTTTATTCCTAAAAGGCGCCGTCTACGTGATAAGGAACGAAAATAAAACGGACCTGTATCTGGAAGACGGCAAGCCAATCGCCGCGCTCTCAAAAGCCCACGCTTTCCGGTCGCACACCTGGTGCGCCGGCATTATCGCCCATCAGGCCTGGCACGCCTGGTATGCGAAGAAGGGTGCGGGAAAAAAACTCCGGGCGCCGCCCCTGCCTGGACAAAAGAACGAGCGGCAGCCGGACATAAATCCGCTCCGGTTCGATTATAAAAGCCTGGAGTCGATACTCGACATGGAAAACCGCGCCTCCGCTTTCCAGCTGGAGGTCCTGAAAAAGATAGGCGCGCCCGCCGCCGAAAGAAACCTGGTGTTCCGCCGCGGCCAGCGAGATTTTACCACCGGTCACGACGGGAACTACGCGCTGAGACCCTGATGCCCCCCAGTCTCCACCCCATAACCGTCGGCTCCGTGCTCCTGAAAAACAACCTCGCGCTGGCCCCGATGGCTGGCATTACCAACGCGGCTTTCCGCATCCTGGCGGCCGAGGGCGGCGCGGGACTCGTGGTCACTGAAATGGTTTCAGCCGAGGGACTGAAATATGGCAGCAAAAAAACCTTCCAGATGCTTGAGCTCATGCCCGGAGAGCACCCGGTGGCAGTGCAGATCTTCGGCGCGGAGCCCGCGTCCATGGCGCTGGCCGCACAGGCCGTTGAGCGGGCCGGCGCTGACATAGTCGATATAAACGCCGGCTGCCCGGTAAGGAAGGTCCTCAAGTCCGGCGGCGGTTGCGGGCTGATGAGAACCCCGCTGCTGCTGGCGGATGTAATTACCAGCGTAGTTAAAAGCATTAAGATCCCGGTTACCGTGAAGTTCCGCGTCGGGCTGGTGGCCGGGGAAAATATCGGGCCCCTGCTTGCCCGCGTCGCGCAGGAAGCCGGCGCCGCAGCCATCACGCTGCACGGCCGGCCGGCCTCCCAGTTCCATACCGGGCCGGTGGACCTGGCCGCCATGGCTGCCACGGCCGCCGCCGTAAAGATACCGGTGTTCGGCAACGGGGGCGTTGAAAACGCCGCCGACGCCCTGGCCATACTGGAGACCGGCTGCGCCGGGGTTGCGGTAGGACGCGCGGCCGTTTTTAACCCGGCGGTATTCCAAGAGATAGCGGCGGGGCTGACCGGCGCCGCCAATACCGCGCTTTCTTCCCAGGCGCGCATAAGACTGTTTATCCGTTTCCTCGAACTCAGCGCGGGCCTTTACGGCGAGGAGCATGGCCTGGCCAGGGCCCGCAAGCTGGTGGGCTACTGGCTGAAAGGGCTGCCCGGAGCCTGCAACGCGCGGGTTTCCTTTATGCAGCTTAAAACCCTTAAAGAAGCCAGAAGTCTTTTGATACAATATACTCATTGAATTTATGACCAAAGTTGAAACCACCGAAATCCCGGAAACGCCCGTGATGCAGCAGTACCAGGCACTCAAGAAGTCCTATCCGCAGGCTATCCTTTTCTTCCGCCTGGGTGATTTTTACGAGATGTTTTTCGAGGACGCGAAGACGGCCAGCGCGCTGCTGGGACTGACGCTTACGGCGCGCCAGAGCGTGCCCATGTGCGGCGTGCCGCACCATAGCGCCTCCAGCTATATTTCACGCCTGCTCGCCGCCGGCAATAAAGTCGCTATTTGCGAGCAGGTAGCTCCGGACGGCGACGCCAAAAAGGCGAAGCTGTTCAAGCGCGAAGTCGTGCGCCTGATTACACCCGGCACCGTGGTGGAGGACGAGCTGCTGCAGCCGCGCGCTTCGCATTACCTGGTAGCGTTGGATATCGATATCGTCGGCTGGGGCCTGTCCTCTTTCGACGCCTCGACCGGTGACTTTTTGGCCACGCAGAACCTAAATGACCCGGACCTCTACCAGCTTTTGTCTTTTGTCTCGAAAACCGCGCCCGCCGAGATAATCGCGGATGCCCGGACCCTCAAAGAGATAAACCGCCGCGGCCTCGACTTCGGCAGCGCCGTGCTGACCGAGTATGCCGGCGCCGCAGCGTCCCCGCTACGCGTTCCGCTGCGCGAGGATAAGACCGTCCCGGCCTGGGCCGCGCAGGCGGTCTGGCAGAACCACAAGCTGGCCATGAAGACGGCGCAGGCCGTGACCTCATATATCCGCCAGACGCAGCCCGGCCTTAAAGAGATGTTCTCCCCCTCTTACTACGAGCCGGCTAACCGCCTTCAGCTCGACGAGTCGGCCATAAAGACCCTGGAACTCGTGGAAGCTCCTGACGGGGACATTTCCAAAACCCTTTGGGGCGTGCTGGACCTGTGCAAAACCTCCATGGGCTCGCGCCTGCTGCGCCGCTGGATACTTGAGCCGCTTTCTGATATACGCGAGATACATTCGCGCCAGGCCTTCACCGCTTTCCTTGCCGAGAACCGTGAGGCCAGAGAGCAGCTGGGCGAGATCCTGTCGCAGGTTCCCGACGTTGAGCGTCTGCTCGGCCGGGTGATAAACCTCAGCGTCTCGCCCCGTGACCTGGTCGCGATGCGCAAAGCCATCGGTCAGCTGCCCCGCCTGAAGCTGCTTTTAAGTTCCGCCGGGTTTTTTGAATGCGCGCCCGAGCTGGCCTCCAGGCTTGACGGCGCCTCTAGCGCCCTGTCCGCGCTGCGCTCCGAACTGGAAAAGGCTCTGGCCGAAACGCCCCCCGCTCGGCTGTCGGACGGCGGCGTGGTGCGCGACGGCTATAATAAAGAGCTGGACGAATTGCGCGCCGTACGTCGCGACAGTCAGAAGCTTTTGGCCGACATCGAGCTGCGCGAGAAGGAAAAGACACAGATTTCCACGCTTAAAGTGGGCTATAACAGCGTATTCGGCTATTATATCGAGGTTTCGAAAGCGCAGACTCCCAAGGTGCCGCACTATTTCGTGCGTAAGCAGACGCTGGTCAACGCCGAGCGTTATATCACGGAAGAGCTGAAGACGCTGGAGAACAAGATCCTGAGCGCTGAAGAACGCACCTCCAAACTGGAAACGCATTTGTTCGGAGAATTGCGTGGGAAAGTGCGCGCGGCCCTGGGAGAGATTAAGACTTTCGCTTCCGGCGCGGCCGAGCTGGATGTTTTTTACGCCCTGGCCGAAGGCGCCGTGCGCTATGAATTCGCCCGGCCCCGGGTTACCTCCGGCGCCGCGCTTAAGATAGAAGAGGGGCGCCACCCGGCGGTGGAGCGCTTCCTGCCCGCGGGGACTTTCGTCCCCAACGACCTCGATATCGGTGCCCCTGAGTCGCGGATAATAATCCTGACCGGCCCAAACATGAGCGGCAAGAGCGTTTACCTGCGCCAGGCCGCCGTGGTGGTCATAATGGCGCAGATGGGCGCCTTCGTGCCCGCCCGCGCCGCCGAGATCGGCATCGTGGATCGCATCATGACGCGCATCGGCGCCCAGGACCGCATGGCCCGCGGCGAATCCACCTTTATGGTGGAAATGCGCGAGACCTCCTCTATAATGCGCCTGGCTACGCCCAAAAGCCTGATCCTGCTCGACGAAGTCGGCCGCGGCACTTCAACTTTCGACGGTATTTCCATTGCCTGGGCCGTCGTTGAGTACCTGTACAGGCCCGAGAGCGGCCCCAAGGTGCTGTTCGCCACCCATTACTTCGAGCTCGCCGAACTGCCGGAGAAATTCTCCGGCATAAAGAACTGCAATATTTCCGTGAAGGAGTGGACCAACTCCACGGGCAAGACCGAGGTGGTCTTCCTGCATAAAATAGCCGCCGGGCCGGCGGATAAATCCTACGGCATCCATGTGGCCCAGTTGGCCGGCCTGCCGGACTCAGCCATACAGCGTGCCCGGGAAATACTGCGCACCCTCGAGACCAAGGGAGATATTCGCGTGGATTGCGCCGACGAGAACCAGACCCCCATGCTGCCTATTTTCTCCAGCCACCCCGTGCTGGACGAAGTGACGCTGTGCGATACCGACAATATGACCCCGCTGCAGGCGCTGGTCGCCATCAATGATTGGAAAAAACGGCTGAAGTAACGCGCGGCGCGGTGCGAGTATTGTAAAACCAGCCTATGCCGGAAATAAAAGTCCTTCCTGAAGAAGTGGTGGCCAAGATTGCCGCAGGAGAAGTTATCGAGCGGCCCGCTTCCGTGCTCAAAGAATTGATAGAGAACTCTCTGGACGCTGGCGCTTCCAAAATTGAAATCGAGATTAGAAAAGCCGGCCGCGGCCTCATCCGCGTGCACGACGACGGGCGCGGTATGGACAGAGAAGATCTGCGCCTGGCGCTGGGCCGCCACGCCACCAGCAAGCTGAACGTTTTCGACGATATTTATTCCCTGGCCACTTTCGGTTTCCGCGGCGAGGCGTTATATTCGTATTCGCCGTGTCGCGCCTTAAACTCACTTCTTTCCGCGCCGGTGCGGCTTCCGGCTTCTCCATTGAGGGCGAAGGCGGCCGCGTGACGGCGGAACTTCCGGCCGCGCCGGTGAAGGGCACCACCATAGAGGCGGCTGACTTGTTCTTTAATACGCCCGCCCGCGCCAAGTTTATGAAAAGCGACGCCTCCGAGCGCGCGCACCTTATACGCACGGTGGAGGAGGCCGCCCTGGCCAATTGCGGCACCGCTTTTCGGCTGGTTATAGACGGCGCCGAAATACTTTCGGTGCCGGCGCTGCCCGGAGGCATGTGGGAAAATCTTAAGAACCGCGCCGCAGTGGTGTTCGGGAAAAGCGTTTACTCCGGGCTCGCGCGCTTAGAGGGCAAAGCTGAAGGGCTGGCCGTTTACGGCTTCGTGTCCCGGCCGGACGCGTTGGGCGCCACCCGCCTTAACCAGTATTATTTCGTGAACCGCCGTCCCGTGGGCTCGGCTCTGCTCAGGCAGGCGCTGTACCGCGGCTACGGGCATATGCTCACTGGCCGCCACCCGGCTTGCGCGCTTTTCCTGGAGCTGGACCCCGGCGCCTTCGACGCCAATATCCACCCGCAGAAGCGCGACGTTAAGTTCTCCGGAGAGGGTGAGATATTCAAAACAATTTCCAACACCGTTTACTCCGAGCTGCTCTCAAAGCAGACCGCGGCCGTGCAGTTCGCGGCCCATTCCCCGGCGGGGGAGAATAAATTTTCCACTCCGGACGTGCCAGGTTACCGCGAAGGTTCCTCCCCGCCCGCGCCGCTGGCGGAAACAGGCGGCCTTTTTGACGCCCCCGCGCATAGCGGGCCCGAACCCGCCGCCTTCCCGCCCGAAGATTGGCGTTCGGGAGAAGTTGCGTATCTCGGCCAGCTGGCCAAAAGCTATCTGCTTTTCGAGAGCGGCGCGGGTCTGCTGGTGGTGGACCAGCACGCTGCGCAGGAGCGGGTGTTGTTCGAAAAATATCTGGAAGAGCTTTCTAAAGGGACCATAAAAGTGCAGCCCCTGCTGGTGCCGCTGGAGGCCGAGCTTTCCCGCTCGCAGATGGAGACCGTGTTGAAGTGGCGCGACTGGCTGAGGACCGCCGGTTTCGAACTCGATCAGCGCGGCCCCTCGGTAGCCCTGCTGCGCGCTGCGCCCGCGCTGTTCTATTTTACCCAGGCCGCCTTCGCCGAATTTATCGGCTACCTCTCCGAAGTGCTGGGCGCGCCGGAAAAAGCCGCCGAGGACCTTAGGCGAAATATTATCGCCACCATGGCCTGCAAGAAATCCATTAAAGCGCACGATTTTGTGAAGCCGCAGGAAGCCCATAGGCTGATGGAAGACCTTAAGAACACAAAGGACAGTTACCACTGTCCCCACGGCCGCCCCACCCTGTTCTACCTCACCGCCGCCGAAATAGCCCGCCGTTTCCAGCGCTCGAGCGCCGCGTAACCGCGCGCCGCGCCATATTCAGCCGATGCCGTCACGGAGCTATAAAAATGAAAAAAATAATTAAAATATTAGCCTGGACCTCCGTGGCGGGCTTGCTGGCGCTGGCGGTAGCGGCGGTGGGCCTTAAACTTTACTTCACGCCTGAACGTCTTAAGGCCATGGCGCTAGAATATGCCGACAAGAGCTTGGGCAGGGAAGTGACTTTCGACGCGGTCAAGCTCAGCCTGTCCGGGGTTTCCATAACCAATTTGCGGGTATCGGAGTCGCCTGATTTTAAGAAGGGTGAATTCCTCAGCGCCGCCGCTTTCGCGGTGCGGCCGGCTTTGCGCCCCCTCCTCAGCCGGAAGATAGTCATCAATTCCATTTCGGCGGACGGGCTTAAGATGCGCGTAGTTGAAGTTAAGAAGAACGTTTATAATTTTTCCGACCTGATAGCCGCAGTGCCGGCCGCGGCCGCGAAACCCGCGGATAAGACAAGCGCCACGCCGTCGCTGGCCATATCGAGCCTGAAAGTGCGCGGTTCCCGCTTCTCGTACAATAACGCCACCGGCGACATGTGGGTAGCGCTGCGCGATATCAACCTTACCGCTTCGGGCATCTCTCCCGAAGGGTTTTTCCCCCTCGAGGCCGATTTCTCCATAGATGCGAAGTCACCGTATTTTACCGGTACAGTGCCGGCTTCCATAAAAGGCCGCGTGGACATGGCGGGCTGGAATATCGAAAAAGGTCAGGCGCAGCTGGGCCGTGTGTCGCTGGAGCTGGGCGGGCTGAAAGCCGAGATCAAAGGCTCGCTTAAGAACCTTTTGGAGCCGGACGCGAAGCTGTCGGTAAGCGTTAAACCCTTCTCTACTTCGGACCTTAAGAAATATTTCAAAGACCTTCCTCCGGCTATACAGCTGCCGGCACTGCGCGCCGACGCGGATTTCAAGATGACCCTCAAGGATATAGACCTGCGCACCGTGGCTTTCAGCGCCGGCCCGGCCAAAGGTACGCTCAAAGGTCATGCGGGCTGGGAGCCGAAGGTGACCTACAGCCTGGCCGTGGACTTGAACGCCAGTACGCCGGAAATAGATACCTCCGTGCTGGCCAGGGATATGAAGCTATCACAGGTCCCGGCTGGTTACAAACTGCCGCAGGCCGCTATCCTGGCCAAGCTCACTGTGAAGGACGGCGCGGCTGACATCACGTCTTTCTCGCTTAAGACTGCGGCGCTGGGCCTGGACGGCCGCGCCCTGGTGAATTTCGGTGGCGTCTCGCTTCGCTCTTCTGGCTCGGCCAAAGCTGAGATCAAGGACCTTTCCAAATTGGCAGCCATAGCCCCGGCCCTGCTGGCACCATATGCCCTGTCCGGAGCCGCCGGCGCCGACCTGGACTACAATTATGCCGGCGAAATTTCCATTAAAGGCAAGGCCACGCTGGGTGGCATAGGCGCGGTTGTCGCCGAGCACAAGCTGACCGGGCTCAGCGGGAATATAGAGTTTTCTAAAGACTCGGTCACGGCCCGGACGCTGGAGGGCAAGCTGGACGGGCAGGACCTGAAAGCCTCTTTCACCGGGCGCGACCTGCTTAAGCACCCTAAAGCGGACTTCGACTTTAAACTGGCGAAGCTTACGCTCAAGGACCTCCCGCCCGCGCAGGCCGCCGCGGGCCATACCGCCGCGGAGAAAAAGCCTGCCGCCGGCGAGCCTTTCTACTTGGACATCGCGGGCCGCGCCGAAATAGGCGCCATCGAGCACCCCAATTTCCGCTGCGGCACAGCGGCAATGAATATGGCCCTGGTGAATATTTCCGACGACCTGAAGGCGCTGGGAGGTAGCGCTTCCTTCACGGTGGGGGCCGGCAAGTTCTCGGAACTGTACGTCCTTGCCGGCAGGTACAAAGCTGCCAAAGTGGCGCTTTACCCGCTGCTGGTCCTGCAGAAGGCTTCGAAGCTGGCCAAGACCCTGCGCCTGCCGGATTTCAACAACATCGCCTTCGACCTTATCGAGGGTGATTATTCATTCGAGAAAGGCGTTATGAAGCTGAGCAAGTCGGCCTTGAAATCATCCGTGGCCGACGTTACGTCATCCGGCTCCATCAACCTGCCGGCCGAGAAGCTGGACATGAAGATCAATACCACCATGAAAGAGGGCAGCGGTATGAAGATGAGCGAGCCGGTGGGAATGCTGGTAAAAGGCACCTTCGCCGACCCCTCGGTGAAGCCCGACCTGAAATCCATAGCGGAGCAACCGGTGGTCAAGAAGGCGATAGAAAAAGCTCTGCCCGGCGCCTCCAAGTTCTTGAAAGGCTTGTTTAAAAAATAGACCCTATTTCCGCACGAAATGCGGCATTTCGGAGGGGACCTCCAGGGACAACTCCACCAGGCCGGCGGGCTTGCCGTCTTTTAGCCAGGAGGTCTGATAGATGAGTTTTTTTACGCCGTTCTTTTCTATGGTGTAGGCGTTGGTGCACGGCGCGGCCAGCATTTTTTTAAGCTTGGTCTTCGATGGTTCCGGGTGGCAGTTCAGCAGGCTGGAACCCAGCAGTTCTTTCCCGCCGCTTTTGGAGAAGGTGGCGGCGGCCTTGCCGTTCATCTCCGTTATTTTCCCGTCAGCGTCGCAGACCGTGATGGCGAAGTCCACGCCGTCTTTCCAGTTTTCCATAATGATCTCCGTGTCCGCGCCGAACCGTTAAAGGCCGGTTAAAATTGTTTCTTATATTATAAAATATGGCTATGCCCTCTACAACTTTCCTGGAACTTGCGGCGGCGCGGCGCAGCATCCGCAAATATAAAGCGTCTCCCGTAGAGCGGGAAAAGCTGGCGCTCTGTCTCGAGGCCGCGCGCCAGGCCCCCTCGGCCTGCAACGCCCAGCCCTACAGGTTCATTGTCATGGACGAGCCCGCTCTTAAAGAAAAATTCTGCGCCGCCGTTTTTCCCGGTGTTTACTCCGCCTGCCGGTTCGCAGCGGCAGCACCGGTCATGGTGGCGGTGGTGGCCGACACCGGCAAGCTCAGCGCCTGGCTGGGCAACCAGATACAGGACACCAATTTCAGACTGGTGGATATCGGCATAGCCGCGGAGCATTTCGTGCTGGCCGCCGCCGAACAGGGGCTGGGCACCTGCTGGCTGGGCTGGTTCGACGCCAAAGCAGCCGCGAAGGCCCTGGGCCTCGGCAATGGTAAAAAAGTGGAAGTGCTGCTTTCTGTAGGTTACCCTGACGAAACCCCCGCCGCCCGGCCGCGCAGGAAAATGGAAGAGTTCGCCGCGTTCAATAAGGTAATATGAAAAATATTCTTTGCTGCCTGTTCGTAATCTCTCCCCTCATGGCGTATGCCGGCGCGTCTACTCCCGGCTGCCCGAAAGATTCCGACGCCTGCGCCGCAGCGCCGGCGGCGCGCTCCCCGTTTCAGGAGGCTTCGGCGGCTCCGGCGAAAGCCTCCACCGCCGCGCAGCCGGTAAAAGCCGTTAAAAAAACCGCTTCGCAGCCGATAGTGACGGAAATTGCGGCCGTCTCATCTTCCACTGCGCCGATTGTTTCCTCCGCCCCCCCCGCTCCCGTTGCCGCTTCGAATCCTTTATGGATAATCTTTGCTGCCGGCGGACTAGCGGGACTCTACTTGTACCTAGGTAAAGATTCTGCGAAAAGGAAGCGGAAATGACAGTCAACTATGACAGTTTCGCGCAAGCCTCTACCATTCTGCATTCCCTGCAGGGCGCAGCGTTGCTGCTGCTGGGAGCGGCGGAAATTTACGCGATCAGAAATCCCGGCAACAGGGGCGCGCTGGTGGGCCCGCTGGCGCTGCTGCTGGCCGGCCTGCTTGGACTGGCAGTAATCCTGGCGGTGCCGGGCGGCTGGAGTTTCAGCGGGCTGGCGGCCGCTCTCGCTGCGCGGGGCGGGTTCTATCTTTTCATCGCTTTTTCCTGCCTTTTTACGGCGGCCGGGCTTAGCCGGCTTATGCAGCATCTGGCCGGCGCAGGGGGCGGCCGCTGGCAGGGTTTTTTCCTGGCTTTCCTGGCGGCCATCGGCGCACTGTATTTTCTGCTGGCCTGGCGCGTGAACGAAGACGCCTGGCGGACCGTGCTGGTGACGCATGCCGCCATAGGCAGTGCCCTGCTGCTGGCGGTGCTGGCCAAGGCGCTGCATTCTTTTTCCGGGCGCCGCCCCCTCCAGGCCGGCTGGGCGCTGCTGGTGCTTGCGGCGGCGGTACAGCTGCTGGCTTACCGTGAAGCTGACACTACGTTCGGGCCGCATCTGGAAACGTTGACAGCGGCGCCGCTGCAGTCTGCGGCGCCAAACGCTCCGGTCGCTCCGCGACAAAAATAAAAATGCCGTGTCTGCTGTTAAAAAACGGTCTGGTGATCGACCCGGCCTCCGGCCTGGAGGCAGTCCGCGACCTGCTAGTTAAAGACGGCCGGATCTCCCGGCTGGCAGCACATATATCCGCTCCTCAGGGCTGCGAGGTTTTTGACGCGGCCGGGCTCTGGGTTTTTCCCGGCTTCGTAGATATGCACGTGCACGCGCGCGAGCCTGGCGCGGAAAAGTCGGAAACGCTGGCTAGCGCCGCCCGCGCCGCCGCCGCCGGCGGGGTAACCTCGCTTTTGCTGATGCCGAATACCAATCCTCCCATGGCTACTACGGCCGCGCTGAAAAAATACAGGGCCCGCGCCATGGGGCTGCCCGTAAACTTCTTTTTTTCTGCGGCTGTAACAGCGTGCCGTGCCGGAAAAAAATTGACGGACCTGGCCGGGCTGAAGAAAGCCGGGGCGCTGGCTTTTACGGATGACGGCTCCTGCGTCGAGGACGGGGAACTGCTGCGGCGCGCGGTTAAAATTGCCGCCCGCCTTGGCGTGCCGCTGCTCGACCACCCCGAACTGGCCCGTTTCAGCGGCGCCGGCGTGCTGAACCGCCGCGTTCCCGGCTGCGCCCTGCCGGCGATAGGCGACGAAGCGGAGACCTTCGCCGTGCTGCGGGATATCATGGCGTCCGGCAGCGGGCCGGTACACCTGCAGCACCTCAGTCTCAAAGCCAGCGTCGGGTTGCTGCGCGCTGCCAAGGCGGCCGGCCTGCCGGTTACCGGCGAGACCTGCCCCCACTATTTCACGCTTTCCGACCGCGACGCCGACCCGCGCGACGCTAATTTTAAAATGAAGCCCCCCCTGCGTTCCCCGGGGGACCGGGCCGCGGTGCTGGCCGCGCTGGCCGACGGTACCATAGACGCTATCGCTACCGACCACGCGCCGCATGAGCACTGTCTTAAAGAAAAAGGCTTTCTGTCCGCGCCCTTCGGGGTTATCGGCCTTGAAACGCTGGCCCCGCTGTGCGTTACTGAGCTGGTTCTCAAGAATCTGGTCTCGAAACTCAGCCTTGCCGCCTTATTGAGCGCCAACCCGGCCCGCCTGCTGGGTTTGCGGCGCAAGGGGGCGCTGTCCCCCGGGTTAGACGCCGATATTACGATCCTGGACCCGCGCGCCGCGCAGCGCGTGCCGGAACATTTCTTTTCCCTTTCCTCCAATTCCCCGTTCAAGGGCCGGCGCCTTAAAGGCTGGCCCGCGGCGGTTATTTCCAGCGGCAGATTTGTTTTTAAGGCCGGCCGCCTCTTTTGCTAGAATTTAGGCGGTCAGTCTGACATTTTTCCACCGAAGATAAGGCAACTATGAGCTTCCTGTATAAAAAATTTGTGCGCCAGATACTGTTCGGCTTAAACCCGGAAATGGTGCATGACGCGGTAATTAAAAGCGCGCGCGTAGTGCAGCGTTTGCCTACGCTTAATACCCTGGTCGGGCTGCTCGCCCGGGCCAAAGACCTGCCGGTCACCGTGGCCGGGATAAAATTCAAAAATCCCGTGGGCCTCGCCGCCGGCTTCGACAAAAACTGCGAGGCCGCCCGGTTCCTGGCCGGCCTCGGCTTCGGCTATCTGGAGCTGGGCACCGTTACCTTGCGGCCCCAGCCCGGCAACCCCAAGCCGCGCGTGTTCAGGCTGCGCGAAAGCAAGGGGATTATAAACCGCATGGGTTTTAATAATGTTGGCGCCTGGGCGGCAGCGCGCTCCCTGGAGGCCCTCCTGCCGCTGCCGATCCCGGTGGGCATAAGCATCGGCAAGAACGCGGACTGCTCCATCGAGGAGGCGCCGCAGAATTACCTTGAGGCGCTGAAAATACTTTATCCCTACGGCAGCTACTTCGCCGTTAATATCAGCTCACCCAATACCCTGCAATTGCACCGCCTTCATGAAACCGGGCGCCTGCGCCAGCTTATCGAGCCGCTGCTTTCCTACGCGGCCGGGCAGGGCGAGGCTAAACCCTTTTTCGTTAAAATAGCCCCGGACCTTGACCCTGCGGCAATAGAAAGCGTGGCGGGGCTGGCGGCGGAGCTGGGCTTCGGGCTTATCACCACCAATACCACCATGAACCGCGAGACGGTGCCGGCCTATTGGCGCTCCTATGAAGGCGGCCTTAGCGGGATGCCGCTGAAGAGTATTTCCAATTCAGTGCTGACGCGCGTGGCGGCACTGGGCGCGGGCCGCATTCCCCTAATAGGCTCCGGCGGAATTTTCGATGGACCGGCGGCGCTTGAAAAGCTGGCCCTTGGCGCCGACCTGGTCCAGGTCTATTCCGGGCTTATCTACGAAGGCCCGTTCCTGGTGAAACAAATTCTGGAATATCTGGAACTCTCCGGCTGGCGCGCTAAAATCTGTACTGGTGCCGGCGCTCGGGCGCCAGGTCGAAATATTCGTCACTAGCGGCTTTTTTTGTATTATAATTCCAATACAAGGAGAGCCCCGGAGTCTCCTGACGGCCGGCAGTTTACAAGGAAGAGCGTGTGCTATGAAAGTAATTATTGTTGACGACAACGATCTTATGCGGGACGTCTTGCGGCTGTTTTTGGAGCAGCTTAAGCATGAAGTGCTGGCGGAAGCCAGCGACGGTGTCAGCGCGATAAAGGCCTTCACCGAACTGCGCCCGGAAGTGGTGCTGCTGGACCTCGTTATGCCGGGAATGACGGGCCTGGACGTCCTGGCGAAGGTCAGGGAACTGGACCCGGCTGCCAAGGTGGTCATTATAACGGCCGTCGAGCAGGGAGCGATGGATAAAACAATTTTAGAGCAGGGCGCGGCGGCTATACTGCGCAAACCGTTCTCCAGCGAAGAGCTCGATGCGGTAATGAAACTCCTCGGTTGATGCCTTGGAACCTATGAATCCCAAAGAGAGCGGAATATTGGAGCGCCTGGCGGCCCTGAGCCTGGAAAGATGTCTGGTCAAGATTTCCAAGGTGTCGGCCGGCACCTGGGAATTGCTCGACACCGCGGACTCGCGCGGCACGCTGTCCGCCGCGGTAGGGCAGTACGATTTTAAAGGCCGGTCCGCCGCTGCTGTCTATGTCGACGTACAAGGCGGGGTTTCGCTCACTACGCTGCTGCTCTTCGACCCGGAAGACCTGGACTGCATCTCCAAATGTTTTCTGGGCTACTCTTTTCCCAGGAGTCGGACCGTCTCGCTGTCCGAAGAAGTGATGCTGCTGGAGCTCGGCAATATCATGCTCAATTCTCTGTGCAATTCCGTGATGAACGCCTTAAGAAGCAGTTTTATGCCATCAGTGCCATGCTTCATAGAGGGCGACGCCGCCGGTATCGCGGGCGCGCTAGGCGCCGTCATGGACGCAAAAAAAGATTTCCGGACTATAGCGATCACCCTCACCATGCAGAGTGGCGCCAGCACGGGCAGGTGCAAGGTGTTCGTGCTGCTGCCCGACGAACTGGCGGCGCAGTTGGAAGGAATGGTCTCCTAAACAGCGCCCGCGCGGCCGCGCTGTACCTGCCTGAGCTGCCTATGTATAAAACCGAACTTATCGCGGCCCTGGACACGGACAGCTTGAAGGCCGCCGAAACCCTGCTTGAAACATTAAAAGGCGCCGTGAAGTATTTCAAGGTGGGTTC
>Ga0172379_10005690_pt1 | contig 17277 bp, 16 predicted proteins | sample GrowelOW334metaG_FD_119756 | JGI IMG/M metagenome (GOLD analysis project Ga0172379, IMG submission 119756) | Groundwater microbial communities from an aquifer near a municipal landfill in Southern Ontario, Canada - Groundwater well OW334 metaG | ecosystem: Environmental > Aquatic > Deep... | reverse complement strand
CTGGCGGAGCAGCCCGCCGCCCTGGCCGCAGAGGTCCGGCGACGGATCACGACGAAGCCGGCGGCTGACTCGCTTCAACTTGGGGCGAACTATTTCGTAAAGACGATCCGAAGCGCCAAATTCAAGGACTTGGACAGTTACCTCGCCTACGATGCCGTGGCGCGTATTTACTACGATCCGGTCTGGCGGGCGGCACACCGGATCAAACGGTCCCTGTCACGCCGGCGTCGCTGAGGGACTGATGAGAGGTCAATCACCGGCTCGCTGCCGCCTGAGACGCCGCGTGTAGAATTTGTAAAGCTGTCGTTTCCAAAACGACGGACGGATGCCGGGGTAGTGCCGGAGCAGCTTCGGCAGCACCTGCAGCTGGAACCGCCCCAGCGGGAGTTTGTGCCACACCAGCCGGTTGCAGCCGTCGAGGACGAGCGTGCCGTCGTAAAGCTGGAAGAGCGTGAGCCGATACTTCGAGTCATCCCGCATGGCGGCCGGGGAATTGTCCGGAATGTTGAATCGTGCGTAGTCTTTTGCCGCCACGAAGATTGCGTTCTTGTCCGTGATGCAAATGAGTTCGTAGCCCTTCGATTTTCCCAGCTTGGCCAGGGCGGCCAGCGAATTGCCCTGGTTGAGGCTCATGTCCCTTGGCTGCACAAACTCAATCGTATCCGGGATTGCCGGATTGAATTCGATGATGACCACGCGGGGCCGGTAGCGGACAACAGAATCCCAGAAGTGATAGTCGTTGCCGTCCACGTCAATTGAGAGCAGGGCGAAGTCCTCCGGAATCGGCGTCCGCGCCAGGATGCTGTCCAGGGAGCCGGGACCGGTGAACTGCACATACTCGTTGAAACTGTGAACGCGTGGAGTGTCCCGAAAGCGCGCCAGCAAGTCCTGAAAGCGCGCGGTGTCCGCCTCGATGTAGACCCCGGACCAGCCATGATTCACCACCAGGTTCCAAGTGTTGCTCAAGTGCTTGCCGTCCCAGGCACCGAACTCGACCGCCCAGCCATTCTCCACCCCAAGGATGGAGAAAATCTTTTCTAGCACGCCGTCTTCGCCCGCCTTCGATGCCTCGTTCCGGGCATGCTTCATCAACCAGTTGTTCTTCGCGCGCGGGTCGGCGGGACTGTTCAGCTCTGTTTCAGACATGAGGCAAGTCTGGTTAATTGCCTTGCGCCACGCAAGCCGGCGCCGGCTTCCGCGCGAGAAACAGGGCGCGTTTCATTCGCTGGTGCAGGGGCGGCCAGACCGCCAGCGCCAGCTTCTCACCGAGCCGCAGGATGCCGCCGCCGAAATAAAGATTCTCGCCTCCCCGGATGCGGTGCAGCTCGAAGCCCGCCTCCTTCAGGAAGCCCGACACCTCTGCGACTGGATACCAGTGGTCGTCCACCGGCTGGTAACGACGCCGGCGGGCGTTGTATTCCTCGTAACGGAACCAGTCGCGGTTTGGCACGGTCATCAGAAGCCAGCCGCCGGGCTTCAGGATGCGACCCACCTGGCACAGCGCTGTGACCGGCTGTCCGAGATGTTCCAGCACCTCGGTCATCACCACGGCGTCGAACTGGCCGTCCTTGAACGCCAGATTCTCCGCGTCGCCGGTGATGACTTGCGCTCCAGGCACGTTCTGCTTCGCGATTTCGACCAGCTTGGGGGAGATGTCGAGTCCGTGCAGTTCCGCCTGCGGCAGTGCGGCCCGGAATTCGGCGAGCAGCCTGCCCTGTCCGCAACCAACATCCAGCAGCACAGTGTCCGGGGCGAGTTGCGGCGCGAGCAACCGGCGGCAAAGCCGGTAGAACTTCGGCGACATGGACAGCTTGTCAGCGATCTGATCGTAGCCGGCGGCGATCTCGGTTTTGGAAAGGGGTTCGGCCATGTTCAGCGGCTCATTGCGCAGGCCCGGCAGGCTTCGTGTAGTGAAGGCGTTTTTGAACGTAAGGCGTCAACTGCGCGGCCTGCCGGGCAATCGCGCCGGCCGCACCCGGGCGGCCGTAGATGGTCGAGGGCGCGTAGCGGCCATGCGCCAGCTGCGAGCGCACCGCCGCCTCGATCTCGCCGGCCCGCGGCTCCACGCGCCGCACGGAGGGCGACCACTCGCGGCCATCCTGCCGCGAGCCCACGAGAACCACCGGCGTGCCCAGGAAGGATGTCTCGCGCACAAAGGAAGACGAGTTCCCGATGCAGCATGCCGCGTTCTTCAACAGCGGCAGGTAGACTTCCGGCTCCAGGTTCTTGTAGGCGTGCAGCGGGAAGTCGCGGTGGAACTCCCGGAAGCGCCGGATTGCCTTCGAGATGCGATCGGAGCCGGCATCGATGTTGGGCCAGAGCAGCACCGTTTGCGTGCCGAGTTTTTCCACGACGGTCAGCACTTCCTTCATCTGATCCTCCTGGTGGCCGTAGTCGGTTGTCACCGGATGAAAAAGCACCAGCAGGAAAGGCTTCGCAAAATCAATCGGCATGCCCACGCCGTAACGTGTGAGAGCGTCGGCGGGCAGCTCCCTTGTCGCCTCGGCCACCACGTCGCAGGACGGGCAGCCCAGCGGGAAGACCGTCGCAGGATCCTCGCCCATCGCCACGATGTATTCACCCGCGCGCTTCGTGGCGGGAAAATGGTAGTGCGCCAGCTTCGTGATCGCGTGCCGCGTGGATTCGTCAATCGAGCCGGACACCTCGCCGCCCTGGAGGTGGATCAGGCAGAAGTTCTGGTAGACCGCCGCCACCGTCGCCGCAAGCGCCTCGTAACGATCCCCGATGAGCAGGACAAGGTCCGGCTTGAGCCGCTGAAACTCCGACGCGAACTCGATCACGCCCAGGCCGATGCCCTTGGTCATCGTGATGGGCACGGAGCCCTCGACCTCGAGGTAAATCTCCGACGCGATGGGGAAACCGTCCTTCTCGACCACGTCGCGCGCGCGCCCGAAGCGCTCCAGCAGCATCGTGCCCGCGCAGATGACCTGCAATTCGACCGCAGCCTGCCGCTGCAGCTCCTGCATCACCGGACGGAGCCGCGCATAGTTGGCGCGGTCCACCAGCACAACGGCGATTTTTTTCTTGGTCACGCGAAGGCGAGGATAGTCCGTCGGCGGCGGGGTGGGTCAATGGTGAAACTTGGCGCTCACCAGCCCTTCACCTCGGCCAGGAAACGTGCGAACTCCAGGTCCAGTTGTTCATCAATGTTCACCAGATCCCGCTCCACAAGCAGCCCCCGGGTGTTCTCCGTGAAGATCAGCCGGCGCTCCAGCAGGCACGCGCGCGTCAGGGCGTAGCAAGCGCCGTTGCGGAAGTAGAGCGGGCGCAGCGACTGCCGCTGCTTCACCGCCGCGCCGGCGGGGTCGTAGAAGCCCAGCCTCTCGTTGTCGAACACCAGCACCTTGTGCGGGTGGAACTTCGTGTCCACGCGCGACACCGTCACGACCGAGTCCGCGCCCGACTCGACCAGCAGTTTTGCCGCGCCGGTCACGTCTTCCGCGTGACGGAACGGGCAGGTCGGTTCGACGATCAGCACGATGTCGTAGCGCACACCGTCGTGCTTCTCGGCCGTCAGCACTGCATGGACGAGCGTCTCCACCGCGCCCGCCGTGTCGGTGCTCAATTCGGGCGGGCGCAGGAACGGAGCCGCCAGCCCGTGCGCCTCCGCCTCCGCCGCGTAGGCGGGCGCGTCCGTCGAGATGATGGCACGGTCAATCCATGCGCATTCCGGCGAGCGCAGCAGCCGCGCGGCCCGGGCGATGAGTGAAAGGCCGCCCAGCTTTTGCAGATTCTTGTCCGGGATGCCCTTGCTCCCGCTGCGGGCGGGCACGACGGCGAGCACTCGTTGGTTGTGGATCATAACTCAAGCCGGACGGCGTGGCCGCTGGCGGAACTTTCGCGGCAGGCATCCACGATCTGCAACGCGCGGGCACCGTCGGCCACCGAGCAGGTGAGCGGCGATGTGAAATCGCCGCGCACGCGAGCGAGGAATTCCCTTGCCGCGCCGACAAACATTTCGTTCCGCTCGCAGGAGAACGTCTCCTTCTGCCAGTTTGCCGCGCCCTCGCGACAGAGCCTGATGGCGTTCTCCTCGTAAACGTAGGCGAGGGTGCCGCGGTCGCCCATCGCCGTGATGCTGCGCTCGTGCGGCCGGCCCAGCAGGTCCAGGTGCAGGTTCACGCGCAATCCGGACGCATAGCTCACGAGAATGTCCACGTTGTCGTCCGCGTTGATTTCCAGCCCGGAAATCTTCTCCACCTGCGCATAAACCTTCGCAGGCCATCCCGCGATCCACAGCATCAGGTCGATGAAATGGCTCTCGTCCAGCAGCGCGCCGCCGCCCTGCTCGCGGTTGGCCATGAAGAAATCCTGGTAGCGTTCCCATGGATGCCAGTCGGCGAGGTGCGCGCTCATCACGAAGCGCAGCGTGCGCAGCTCACCGATCTCTCCCGCATGCAAACGCTCGCGGAACCTGCCCAGCGGCGGCCACCAGCGATACGTGTAGCCCAGCAGCACGCGGGCTGCGACCGGTTCCAGCCGCCGCGCCTCGGCGGCGGTGATGGACAGCGGTTTTTCACAGAGTATCCAGCGCTGATGCCGCGCCGTGATGGCGAGCACCTGTTCCACATGGAAGACCGGCGGCGACGCGATGACGAAGCCGTCGTAGCCGTGCGCGCCCAGCGCTGCGTCCAGCTTCGAATGCGCGGAAGTGACCGGACCTTCCGCGGCGGCTTCGCGCAACCGGTCTTCGCGCGGATCGAAGAGGCTGACCCGGCAGCCGAGTGCCCTGAGGTTGCGGGCGTGACGTTTGCCGGCGGAGCCGGCTCCCAGAATCAAAATGTGCGGCAGGTCCATCAGCGGAGGAGTTCGGTTTGCCGGTTGTAAGCGTCCGGGTCCAGCACGCATTCCAGCAGCGCCGGTCCGGGCTGGCGCGCCCAGGCTTCGAGCCAGCGGGTGAATTCGGCCTCGTTTGTGACGCGACCGCTGGCAAGCCCCATTCGCCCGGCAAGACCCGGAAAGTTGCGATCCGCCAGCGCGAGCGGTGTGTGTGTCCAGCCCTGCGACTCGGCACGGCCGCGCACGCTGCCGAACCAGCCGTCGCGCATCACCAGCACCAGCAACGGCAAGTGCTTCTCGGAGGCAATGCTCAGTTCGCTGAAGAATGCGCGCAACCCGCCGTCGCCAATCCACAGCACCACAGGTTGCCGGCCCGCCACGGCGGCGGCACCCATGGCGTATCCGACGCCCATGCCGAGGAAACGTCCGTTCGGCGTGCCGAGCACCCGGCGCTCGTGCCGGACCCGCAGGCAATGCTCGCCCACCACGGTGAAGTTGCCGGTGTCGAGCACATGAGTCGCGTCGGGAAGAACCGCCTGCGCGGCCTGAAAAAGCCTTGCCGGGGCCCACGGCCAGCGGTCGAGCGCGCGGTGCAAATCTGCGTGCGCCTTCGCGACCGGCTCCGCGCCCCACGCGTGCGCTGCCAGTCCGGCCAGCACGTCGGCGATGGCCTCGGATGAAAGGAAGCTGCGTGCCGGCCCCGGTTGCAACGGCGGAAACACGCTGCGGTTCCGCATTTCGGCCGCCTCGATCCAGAGCGTGCGCGCGTGGGGTGCGGCTGGATTCAGAATCTCGCCGGGCCGGACGCCGAGCATGAGCACGAGGTCGGCTTGCGGCAGCAGAACTTTCTCCGGGGTCGCGGGCTTGCCGTCGCCGGTGTAAATGCCGGCGGCGAACGCGCCGTCTTCCGCAATGGCTCCCTTCGCAGCCGGCGTGGTGAAAATCGGAAGCCGGAGCGAGGCGAGCTGGCCGCGCCACGGCGCTCGCAAACTCAGCGAGCCGACCACCAGCGCGGGCCGCCGCGCCGCGCGCAGGGCGGCGAAGACGTCCGCCGGATCGTCGGCCGCCGCCGCCGGTGAAGGTGCGTCTGCCGCCGGGCTGCCTTCAAAAAGGTCCACCTGCACCGGCCCTGGAAACTCAGAGCGCGAGTCGGCCAGGCACGCTTCAAAGAAACCGGGCTCAGACGAAAAAGCGCGGCAGCCTTTGAGGAACTCTCCAGCCATCCGCGCGTGATCAAGCCACTTGTGGCGGCGCGGGCCGGGCTTCGCCGTGTCATACGCCTCGGAGACGGAGAGCATCGGAAAGCCTTCATAGGCGTTGGCGAGCAGGCCGGGCGCGAGGTTGGCGAAACCGGGGCCCTTGATGGTGACGGCCAGCGAGGGCGCGCCACTCTGGCGGGCGACCGCTCCTGCCATCAGTGCGGCGGTGGTTTCGTGGCCGGTGGTGACGAACTCCACGCCCTGTTTGGACAGCGCGTCCACGAGCGCGAGGCTCGGACCGCCGCCCGGGACGCCGAAGGCAAGTTTACCGCCCTGTCGCGCAAACCCCTCGCTAAACGCGGTGAAATTCATGCAGCACTGTTTGCGAAGTGCTCCCGAACCCGTGTGGCGGTGTGCCGCAGCACGCCGGCCAGCGCATCCGGGCTGAAGCCGCCGATGTGCGGGGTGATGATGACGTTGTCGTGCGTCCGGGCGTATTGCCAGATGCGGCTGTTGCGGATGTCCGGCTCGCCTTCGAGCACGTCCACGCCGAGCGCGGCGGGCCTGCCGGCGGCGAGGCCGGCGAGGAGCGCCGATTCGTCCACGATGGCGCCGCGCGAGGTGTTGATGAGCGCCGCGCCGTCCTTCATCAGCGCCAGTTCCCTGGCACCGAGCAGCCCGCGCGTGGCGTCGGAGTAATGCACATGAATGCTGACGAAGTCCGCGCTCGAAAGAACTTCCGGCAGGGTTGAGGCCTTCACCCCGGGGGGAAGCTCGGTCAGAAAGGGGTCGTGTCCGATCACCGTCATGTCGAACGCCCGGGCATAGCGCGCCATCCATCCGCCGATCCGCCCGCACCCGATGAGGCCCAGCGTGCGGCCGCGCAGCATGGTGCCGGGGAACTGTTCACGGTCCCAGCCGCCCTGCTCGACGTGACTCAACGCGGCCCGGAGCCGGCGGGCGCAGGCCAGCAGCAGCAGCCAGCTCAATTCGGCGGCGGGCGTGATGCCGCGCAGGAATTCGCGTTCCGTCTTCAGCGTGAGCAGTGGAATGCCCCGCTCTGCCAGCGCGGCGGAGTCAATGTGGTCGGCACCGGTGGTGGCGGTGATGACGAGCCGGAGTCCCGGCGCTGCGTCGAGCAGCGCGCGGTCGAGCCGCACCTTCATCGAGGCATCGAAGACAACGGCGGCATCGCGCACCTCGTGGCACACCAAGTCGCGCTCCGCACGGACGTGGTAGACGGTGAATCCGCCGCCCAGTTCGTCCGCCACGGTCTGCCGGCAATCCTCGGGACCTAAATAGAGAACTTTCACGCGAAGTGGGTGTAGCGTAACGAATCGCCGGAGACGCCAGCAACGGAAAAGCCCTCCGGCGGAGTGATTGGTGGCTGGCGATGGGTTCGACGGGCTGGTCGCTGACAGGTCACTTCCCCGCTTCTGGCGCGAGCGCTTCGAGCTGCGCGGCGTGGAAATCAATCCGCTTCGTGCTCCGTCCCGTGAGCTTGTAGCAGACGCGGATCAGATGGTTGGCGAGCCGCCCAAGAACAGGGACGCGGTAAAACGCCGTGAGACGGGCGTAGCGCTCGTCCCGCGTCCGGGCGGCGAGCAGGCGGGCGGGGGTCTCCTCCGGCGCATCGCCGGTGGCCGGATGCGCGCGTGCTGCGGACAGCGAGACGTCAGCGGTTTTGCGGGCCAGCACGTCCAGTTCTCCAGCCCAAAAATTGCCGGGGCGAAGGGAGTCGGAGGTGGCCAGCACGGCAGGGCGCCGGCGGGACGCCACAATTTCGAAGCCGGCCTTGCGCAGCAGGCTGGTGAGCGTGGCCAGCGTGTAGTAGTAGGTGTGGACCAGCTTGAAGTAGCGCGGCACGCCCTTGCGCAGCACGAGCGCGTGCAGATCGGGTGTCTGCAGATACACAAAGCCCCCGGTGCGCGTGATCCGGTTCACCTCCACCAGCGCCGCGAGCGGGTCGGAGAAGTGCTCGATGATGGCCAGACCGGTGACGAGGTCGAAATGCCCGGCGTCGTAGCCGTTCGCCAGGAAGTCGCACTGCCGGACCTCCACGCCGAAGCGCTCGTTCGCCGCGCGTGCCGCCGACTCCGACTGCTCGATGCCCAGAAGCCGGTTCGAGCGGTCAAAGTGACGGAGCCATTCGCCATAGCCGCAGCCGATGTCAAGGATGGCCCAGTTTTTCACGGGCGGCAGGTGTGAGAGCAGCCAGGGGAGCAGGATGGTGCGCTGCCAGTCCTTTTCCTTCATGCGCGCCTCTGCGCTGATGGGTTTCGCGCCCGCGTAATACTCGCGTTCGTAGAAGCGCTGCAACGCGGCGGGAGTGGGCTGTGGATTGAGAAACGTGAGGCCGCACCGGTCACAGACGACGACATGCAGCGGCAGACCGTGCAGGTGCCCGCGATGGGTCACGCGGGTCTGGATGAGCAGGCGATGCTGCTCCCGGGTGGAGTTGCAGTTGGCGCACGCGATGGGCTGGAACAGCGGATCGGAGGCGGTGATCGGGGGATTCATGTCGGAGGAGTGAAGAGTTTGGCGATGGCGGCCTGCACCTCGGCCAGCGTGATGTTGGAGAGGCATTCCACCACGTTGGATTTGTCGCACTGCGGGCCGCGCGCGGCGAGGCAGCGACAGTTGCCGATCACCGCGTGGTGTTGAGGGCCGAAGGGACGCCAGCGCGCAAATTGGGACGGCCCGAAGAGAACCACCGCCGGCGTTCCCACCGCGGCGGAGAGGTGCATGGGCGCGGAATCCATTCCGAAGAAAAAGCGTGCCTGCCGGAGGAACGCCGCCAGCTCGCGGAGATTCAGGTCGCCGAGCCGCGTCGGCGGCGGGCGGCGGCAGAGCCGGAGGATCGCCTTCGCGCGGTTCAATTCGTCATCGGACGGCCCGCAGGTCAGCACGGGTTGCCAGCCACGTTCAGCCAGCCAGTCAACGAGCGCGGCGACCTTGTCGTCGTTCCAGCACTTGAACAGCCAGCGCGATGTCGGATGCACGATCACCAGCCGGTCGCGCCGGATGTTCCGGGCGGCAAGCCATTCGCACGCGACGGCCTCCTCGGCAGGCGTTCCGGGAAAGAAAAATTCGGGCTCGTAATGGGGCAGCCCCGCCTGCACAAGAAAGTTCCGTTCGTGCTCGATGACATGCCACGATTTGTCAGGCTTGCCACCGTGGCGGTTGAAGACGTGCGGCTTGAGCCTCGATCCCGCGGTCACCTGGATGGCCCAGCGTTCACGGGCGCGGCTCAACAGCGCGTAACCCATCGCACGGTCGCTCCATGTGAAGTCCACGAAGAGGTCGTAGCCCGCCAGCGCAATCTCCTTCGCAACACGCAGCTCCTGCCGCAGCGTCTCCAGCCCGCGCCCCTTCCTGGGCGCCTCGATGACGCGGTGGATCCAGTCAAAGCCGTCCACCAGGCTGCGCGTGCCGGGCGAGACGAGCACGTCGAGCTGCGCCTGCGGAAACGCCCGGTGGAGCGCCCAGAACGCCGGCTGGCTCAGCAGGATGTCGCCCAGGTGCTTGTTTTTGACGGCGAGAATTCGGCGCGGTGCGTTCATGCGGGCGTGAGTCGCTGTCGCAAGGGGGCGAGCTCCGGCAGCGCAAGCAGGCGCGTGAGCTGGGCGCGAAAGGCTTCCACGGGGAAGGTCCAGTTGCCGCGCGATTCTCCCGCTTCGCCGTTGTAGAGCGTCACCGCCTGGTTGCCGCAGATGAGCGCCAGCTGTGTGCCATGGCTGCTCGCGTAAATCTCCTTCTCCGGCGTGCCTGGCGCGAGCGTGACCAGCAGGCTGCCTTCGGCAAAGAGCACGTTGCAAATGCCCTGTCCGATGGGGCCGATGATGACGGGTGCACGGCGGAAGGCGGCGATCTGGTCCTCCAGCGTTTTGCCCTTGAACTCAAACACGTCCAGCCCGCCCAGCAGCCCGCGCGCGACGGCGATGAGTGCGTCCTCGTTGAGCACGCGCTTGTCCGGCGCGTCGCGGCGGGTGACGAAAATGGGCCGGGCCGGGCCGGGCGGCTGCCGGCGCTCGACCTCGGCCGCGCGATCGCGGATGAAGCGGTAGTGCTCCGGCGGGCTGAGGGCGTTCGAGCCGTAGGCGAGCGGCACGTGCAGGAGGCGCTCCACACGCAACGTTCCCTGGGTGCCCTCGATCACCCGTGACTCGTCCATGCCGATGAGCCGCAGGAAATTCTTCTGCCATCGCGCATGTCCGGGAGCGACGAGAATGCGATAATCGCCGAGTTGCTCCAGCACGGGCCGCGCAACGAGCAGGCGAGAGAGATGCTGGAGCAGGAAGTGCCCCTTGTTCTCGTGGTTGCGACCCGTCAGATGGAACAGCGTCCCCCCTTCGCGCCGCGCCAGCCACGGCACCGGGCGTCGGATGCGCATGACTTCCAGCCGCGCCTGATGAGGGTAAATGCAGGGCGTGTAAAACGAGCCGTCGGAAAAAAACACCTGCCCCTGGTCGCCGGTCACCAGCACATCGCGCAACTCATCCAGCCGCGCCCCGGGCCAGGTGTAATCCAGCGGCGTGCGTTCGCGGCCGTAGAAAGCGGATTCCAGGGCGTTGGACAAACGGAACGAGCCCGGCGTTTGCACCGTCCACTCGGATCCCCGCTGTGAATCGGGCGCGCGGTCAACGGCGCGCGGGGGGCCGGCGAAGGCCCGGGCCAGCCCGTCGTAGCAGTCGTGAACGATGCGGGTGGGAGAGTTCATGCGGTGGCCGCAGCGGGACGACGTGACCCGCCGCCGAGCAGATGAAGCGTGTCCAGCTCGCGGCGATCAATGATGCGCCGGTAGAGTTCCGCGAGGGTGCTGGCGCACTCACGCACCGAGGGCACCGAGGGCGACCGGGTCTGCTGATGCTCAACAATCGCACGCCGGAACGCAGGGTCGCGGCGGACGGCGAGCACCTTGGCCGTGTAGTCGCCCGGCTGTCCGAGGTTGAACAGCCCGGGATGGTCGGCCCCGAGCACCGCAACATTGCCTTCGATGCGGCTGGCGATCACAGGCAGGCCGCAGCCGAGAGCCTGCAGGATGGCCAGCGGCTGACCTTCCCACGTCGAGCACAGCACGAAGGCATCCATTGACCGGACCCACGGGTGGACCGGGCGCTGGTTGCCCAGGAAGCGGAACCGGCCGGCGATGCCGAGTTGCAAGGCGGTTCGTTCCAGTTCGCCCCGCAGAGCGCCCTCGCCGCAGAGCAGGAAGCTCGCATCCAGCCCCTGAGCCTGCGCTGCTCCCCACATCGCGAGGTTGGCGGCGTGGTTCTTTGGCGCGGTCAATGAAGCGACCGTGCCGAAAATGAACTGGTCAGGGTCGAGGCCGAGGGATCGTCGAAGCGCGGCGCGGTCGTCCGGAGGACAAAAGCTCGCGGTATCGACGGCGTTCGGCAGCACAAGAACACGGCCGGGTTTGGCGCCCAGTTCACGGACAACATCGCCGCGGGTCTGCTCAGAAAGGGTGATTTGTGCCGGAACCAGCCGGGTGAGCCACTTCATCATGAGCAACCGGTGCCAGCGCATCCCGCGAAATGTTTTTTGGTGATGGATGACCGCGGGCAGGCCAGCGCGCGCCGCCGCCAGCGCGCCATAGACGTGTGCGTTGTAAACCTGCGTGTGGACGACCGCGAAACCCTGTTCCCGCAGCCAGCGTGCGAGCCGGAGGATGCCGGGGAGGCTGAGTCGCTTGTTCGGGGCGACGGGCAGCAGGTGAATGGGTGCGCCGGCTCGCTGCAGTTCCGAGCCAACGACACCAAGTTCGCGAAGGCATACCGGCTCGATGGCAAAACCGGGCGGCATCTCACGCATCACTCCAACGGTCAGATCCTCCGCGCCCCCGACGGGCATGCTGAGGTAGAGGTGGGCGATTTTGACAGTGCGTGACACGACGTTGTCCGGCGCTAGCAACGGCAAAGCAGAGGCCAGTCGGGGCCGTCTCGTCAACTCTATGATTTGCCGCAGGGCCATGCCGGGAAGTTGCCGCCAAATGCGTTGTCTCGAAGCGACAAGCTTCGCATGATGCGCCTGCTGCATCATGCCAACCGCGAGCAACAGACCCTGGCGCATCGTCCACTCCGAGGCCTCCCTTGGCTGGGGCGGGCAGGAGCGTCGCGTCATGTCCGAGCTGCTGGGGTTCTGCGCGCGCGGCCACACAGTGGGGGTTGTGGCCCCCGAACGCGCGAGGCTTTTCGCGGAGGCTGCGAAACACGATTTCCCGCGCACGACACTGGCGGAAAACCGTTGGGCCTTCCCCTTCGCGGTCGTCAGCACCGCGCGGTGGCTGCGTCAGTTCCGGGCGGACGTGGTGAACACGCACAGCTCGCGCGATGGATGGGTCGTCGGTCTGGCGGCACGGCTGGCGCGCACACCGCTCGTGATCCGTTCGAGGCACTTTGACGTGCCGGTGGCGAACCCCTGGTTGAGCCGGCATGTCTATGCCACGCTCGCCGATCATCTCATCACCACCAGCCCCAAGGTCGCGGCGGACTTCCGTTCCCTGTTCCACCTGTCCGAGGACCGCGTGAGCGCCATTCCAACCGGCGTGGATGTGGGGAAGTTTTCAACCGGGGGACCGAAGGCGGTGTTCGAATTCCCGCCGGAAGCCACCGGGCCGCTGGTCGGCATCATCGGGGTTATTCGTTATGCCAAAGGCCATGCGGTGCTCTTCGATGCGATGAAACTGCTCGGCGAGCGCGGTCTGCCCGTTCGCTGCGTGGTGGTCGGTGACAGCCCGAATCGGGCGGGGCTCGAGCAGAAGGTGGGCGAGCTGGGTTTGTCGAAGCGCGTGCTCTTCGCCGGCTTGCGTGACGATGTGCCGGCCATCCTGCGGGCGCTGGATGTGGTGGCAATTCCGTCGTTGCACGAGGCCATTCCGCAGGTGGGTTTGCAGGCGCTGGCGACGAAGACGCCCGTTGTCGCCAGCAACGTGGGCGGCATTCCCTCCATCATACGGCCCGGCGAAACGGGCCGGCTGTGCGTGCCGGGAGATGCCGCCAGCCTCGCGACTGCGCTGCGCGAGGCACTGACCGACCAGGCCGCTACGCAAGCCATGTGCGAACGCGGGCGCGAACTCGTGGAGCGCGAGCACACCGTCGAGGTGATGCTGGACCGGCTGGAGGATATTTACCGGCGGCATCTGCCGGGATTCACAGCAAGCCGAGATCAAGCAGGCCTTCGCGGATAAACAGGCGATCCGGGTCGTTGAATTCCAGCAGCCAGGCGGTGGTTCGTCCGCGCGCGGTCAGCGGCTCGATCCGTGCCCGGTTCATGACGAAGTGTTTATCCCAGCGGTCATGCCGAGGGTTGAAGAGCCGGAGCACCCGGTTGGAATCGGGGTCCACGCCGGAGAGGTTCGGGCCTTTGAGCGCGTTGCAGCGGGAGCAGGCCCAAGCGAGATTGGGCAGGCTGGTGGTCCCGCCGTGACAGCGCGGGCGGATGTGCTCCAAGTGAAAAGGCTGAAGGTGGGAAACCAGTTCGGGCAGGCGGGAGTATTCGCAGCGAGAACCGGCGCGCTCCCGAACCAGTTTCCGCAGGGCCGCGCTCATTCGCTCACGCCGCTCCGAGAGGCAGGCCCAGCCGCCGCCGGGCGCGGAGCTGGAGCAGGGCGAGCCAGTCCGCCGTGTTGATGAAGGCCCGATACTCGGCCCGCTCCTCCGGCGTGAGCTGGCCCTCATTCGCCTTGGTGGCGAGCTTGTCCACCCCGGTGAGCTGCTTGCGGGTAAGCCGCATCTTGGCCAGCGATTCGAGCGTGGCGGTGTCGAAACATCCGGCCGCCATGTCGAGCATTTGCTCGGCAAGCGGTGGCGCTGTGGCTGCGCGTCTCATGGTTTGAAGGCTAGGTTCCCGCCTCCGCATCGGCAAGCGCGGAAACAACCGCCTCAGCTCGCGAAAATCTTCGTCATCCGGTCGGACAGGTCCTTCAACCCTTCGGGCGAGCCGCCGCCGCCCTGCTCGGCGATGCCCCAGCCGGTGTAACCGATCTTGTCCAGCGCGGCCATGATGGCGGGCCAGTGGTTGTCGCCTTCGAGGAACTTGGCCCCGAAGCCCGCGGCGGGTTTGTCAGCGGTCATCTTGCGCGTGTCGAATTCCTTGATGTGGAGCTTGACGATGCGTTTGCCGATGACGGGGATCCACTCCTCCGCCGGGCTGTAGCGGCCCACGTTGCCGATGTCGAAGTGCCAGCCCACCCATTCGCTGTTGATGGCGTCGAGCAAGTCCACGGCCTGCTGCGGCTTGGTGACGAAGTTGTTCCAGACGTTCTCGATGGCGATCTTGACGCCGAGGTCCTTGGCGACGGGCGCGGCCTTCCTGATTTCGGCGACGCAGCGCTTGAAGCAGTCCTCGTAGCTCACCTTGTCGTTCACCACGCCGGGCACCAGCAGGACGGAGGTCGCGCCGTAGGCTTTCGCGTCCTCGAGCGAGAGGACAAGCCCGTCGTAGCCAATCTTGCGCGTGGGCTCGTCGGGGGCGGAGAGGGGCTTGGCCCAGTGCGTGTGGCAGCAGACGCTCGCGGCCTTGAGGCCGGTTTCCTTGAGCGCGGCAACGACCTCCGCGCGGTCCATCGCGCCCATCGGCTCGACGCCGAGGAAGCCGGCTTCCTTGACCAGCTTCATCTTCTCGAGCACGGAGCCCTTCACTCCCACGGTGCTCCACATGATGGCCTTCTTGATCGCACGTGACTTTCCGGCAGCGCCGACGGCCGGCGCAAGACCAACGGCGGCGGTGACGGTGGCGAGGGTTTGAACGAACTGGCGGCGGGATGCTGGATGGCTCATAGGGTTGGTGCTGGACACGAGAGTTGGAAACCGCCGGACGGCATGCAATTCAAATATGCTGGCGCTGCGTTGCGCGCCGCGATGGCAGCCGCTAACCTCGCGACGCTTGAACACGCCCGCGACGCCCGCCCCGCCCGCCTCCACGCCGTGGTATCGCATCCTCTACGTTCAGGTGCTGCTGGCGGTTGTCCTGGGCATCGCCGTGGGCTGGCTGCGGCCGGAATTCGGCGCGTCGTTGAAGCCGCTGGGCGACGGCTTCATCAAGCTGGTGAAGATGATGATCGCGCCGATCATCTTCTGCACGGTCGTCCACGGCATCGCCTCGATGAGCGACCTGCGCAAGCTCGGGCGCGTGGGGATCAAGACGCTGCTCTACTTCGAGGTGGTCTCCACCATCGCGCTGGTCATCGGGCTGGCGGTGGTGAACTGGCTCCGGCCGGGCGCGGGCTTCAACATTGACGCCGCGACCCTCGACCCCGAAATCGCCAGGGGCTACGCGAAAAAAGCCGGGGAGCAGACGATGACGGCCTTCCTGCTGAACATCATTCCCACGACGCTCTTCGACGCATTCGTCACCGGCGATCTCCTGCAGGTGCTGCTGGTCTCGACGTTCACCGCCTTCGCCATCACGGCGCTGGGCGAGCCGCAGCGGCACGCCGTGCTCAACGTGATCGAGCGCGGCTCGGAAATCTTCTTCGGCATCATGCGGCTCGTCGTGAAGTTCGCCCCGGCGGGCGCGTTCGGCGCGATGGCCTTCACGGTGGGCAGATACGGGCCGGAGGCGCTGGGCAAGCTGGCACAGCTGATGGCGGGCTTTTATGCGACCGCCGCGCTGTTCGTCTTCGTGGTGCTCGGCAGCATCGCGGCGGCATGCGGTTTTTCGATCTTCCGCTTCCTCGCGTTCATCAAGGAGGAGCTGCTGCTGGTGCTGGGCACGAGTTCCTCGGAGACGGCGCTTCCGGGCATGATCCAGAAGATGCGGCGGCTGGGCTGCTCGCATTCCACCGTCGGCCTCGTGATCCCGACCGGCTACAGCTTCAACCTCGACGGCACGAACATCTACATGACCATGGCCGCCGTCTTCCTCGCGCAGGCCACGAACACGCCGTTGGACCTCCGCGAGCAGATCGCGCTGCTGGTCGTCGCGATGGTGTCGTCGAAAGGCTCCAGCGGCGTGACGGGTGCGGGTTTCGTGACGCTGGCGGCCACGCTCGCGGTGCTGCCCAAGGTGCCCATCGCGTCGCTGGCCCTGCTGGTGGGGATTGACCGCTTCATGAGCGAATGCCGCGCCATCACCAACCTCATCGGCAACGGCGTGGCCACGGTCGTGATCAGCCGCTGGGAAGGCGAGGTCACGCCGGAGACGCTGCGGAAGAACCTCGCCCCGCCGGAGACGACGTGAGGAGTCCCTGACTTTCACTCGGCACTCCTTGCTCGCAACTCAGGCGGAGACTCTTCACGCCGGCTTTTGCGCCGGCTCGGGCTGCTGCTTCTGCCCGGGGAACTGCTTCTCGAGTTCCTTCAGGCGGCGAGCCATCTCGGGCAACTGGTGGAATGCGATCAGCTGGCGCTTCATCTGCCGGTCCGGCATGGCGGGCGAGCCAAACCACTTCTCGCCGTCGGGAATGTCGTGCATCACGCCGGACTGCGCTGCGATGGTGACCTGGTTGCCGATCTTCAAATGGCCCGCGAGGCCGACCTGGCCGCCAAGCACGACGTAGTTGCCCAGCTTGGTGCTGCCCGCGATGCCCGTCTGCGACACGACGATGCCGTGCTCGCCAAACTGCACGTTGTGTCCGAGCTGCACGAGGTTGTCGATCTTCGTGCCCCTGCCGATGACGGTCGTGCCGATCGACCCGCGATCCACGGTTGTGTTCGCGCCGATCTCCACGTCGTCGCCGATGACGACGTGGCCGACCTGCAGGACCTTGAGGTGAACGCCGCTGTCAAAAACGTAGCCGAAGCCGTCCGAGCCGATGACGCAGCCGGCGTGGAGCCGCACGCGCCTGCCGACTTGCGTGCGGGAGTAGAGCACGACATTCGGAAACAGCTTCGAGTCCTCGCCCACCACGCAGTGGTCGCCCAGGTGATTTCCGCCCAGCAGGACCGCGCGTGCCTCGATGCGGCAGTGATTGCCGATGACGCAGTGCGGCCCGATGTAGGCCGTCTCGTCCACGGAAGCCGTGTTGGGAATGACCGCAGTCGGGTGGCGGTGCCCCTCCAGCACCGGCTCGGCAAAGAAAAGCGGCAGGACCTTCGCAAAGGCCAGCCGCGCGTTTTTCACGCGGATGAGCGTCTTCTTGTCCGACTGGCGGTCGCCTGCGACGAGAACAGCCGAGGCCGCGCTCGCCTCCGCGGCGGCAAAGTAGGCGTCGGTTTCAGCGAAAGTCAGATCACCCCGCTTGGCAGAATCCGCGGGTGCGAAACCGGTGATGGGTGCGATGGGATCCCCCAGGATTTCTCCACGGAGGTGTTTGGCGATGTCGGCAACGGTGTGT
>Ga0172379_10005689_pt1 | contig 17279 bp, 16 predicted proteins | sample GrowelOW334metaG_FD_119756 | JGI IMG/M metagenome (GOLD analysis project Ga0172379, IMG submission 119756) | Groundwater microbial communities from an aquifer near a municipal landfill in Southern Ontario, Canada - Groundwater well OW334 metaG | ecosystem: Environmental > Aquatic > Deep... | reverse complement strand
TTGGGCATTTCGACGAAACCGAAGCCTTTGGAGCGTCCGGAATCACGATCCATTACCACGCGAGCAGATTCGATCTGTCCGTGAGCCTGGAATGCTTCTCTGAGTGATGCGTCTGTGGTCTTGAATGAGAGGTTGCCGACATAGAGGTTCATTTTTCTTCTTCCTACACGCCATGATTATTATTGTACAACCGAAAATATTTCCATGGCCAGAAACATAATTCGATATTACTCTTTAACCCGGCAGGTAACTCTCCGGTTTTTATCAGCCTAAACCGAGGCAGACAAAATAGAACAATTACTGGGCAGGGCTAATTCCTGTCCGGTAAATTTTGACAACCCCTTCATAAATTTAACACTTACAAATCATTATCAAAAATTCTACAGATATTATTATAGCAATAAAAATAATTAAATGCAAATATTTTTTATAAATATTTTGCATTCAGCTATATTTCAGGTGGAAATTTCACGAAAAACATGCGCTATCTTACTTCAATCCAGGGAATTATCATTCAAAATCTTATCATATTGAACAGATTTTAATTCGCGCATAATCCGGTCATATGATTTTTTTGTTCCGGTTTTTTTACCGGCTATCTCCGGGTTTAAAATCATTGTGGCATGGTTTAAGTGTTTCATATAACACGATAATTCATGCGGCCCGATGAAAATCATCTGAAATCCGTTCTCAACCAGTTTGCGGTGAATCACCTTGCCTGCGGTTTGCGCTTCGTCAAAGAAGCCTTTGGTATATTTTCTTATTAAATCAGTCCGGTACAGGGCGCAATGACTGCGCAAGTAAAAATAGTTGTCGCCGGTGCCGATGATGCCGCTGCGTTTTCTGCCGGTAAGCGGAAACCATATCCATTGCTGCAAAGCCTCTTCGATGATTTTACCGAAACGCTTTAAAGGAGAGACCGATTCCAGCTTCCAACTGCCGACCCCGGCGATTTTATCGGATTGTTGAATTTTGCCGATCAGAAAGTCCAGCCAGCCGTCATCGGTTACTACAGTATCGGTATGAATGGAGAGCACATAAGGCGTGTCAACAGACTGCATGCCGATGTCCAGCGCTTTGGCGTGCATGGCGGCTGGTTCTTCACCGGCGATGTCTTTGCGCTCGATCAGGGAAATCCATTTTACGGAACGCAGATAATTTAATGATTCGTCGCCTGAGTTATTGTCAATGGCCAGCACTTTAATCCGGCTCAAATCCGTATGCATCTTCAGCGACCGCAGGCATAATTTTGCCAGTTCCAGAGTTTTGTAGTGCGGCAACAGGACAGTCACCAGTGGTGATGATTTGTTTTCAGTTGTAATTTCCATTTAATATTTCCGCGATAAAATTATTCGACTTCACGAAGCTAAAGCTAATAATATAATCTGATATTACAATTTTAACAAGGCAGCGGCAATGAAATTAAGCTGTCCGCAATGGTTATTTTTTGCATTGGTCTTTGTCCGAATGGCCGCAGTGTCTGGCACAATCCGGACAGGAACCCTCTTTCACAGTTTTGCGAAAATAGCGGAACAGGAAGATTACCGCGGCCAGCACGATTAACCCGATTACGATGTATTCCATGATTCACCTCTTCTTATATTAAGGTTATACAGTCAACTGATTTTGCCGCCGGAAACAGTCAGGCCGCGGATTGTCATCCACGGCATTTGAGCAAGGCCGTTATTTACCGATTCTCTGGATATTTCAGTGATATTATTCAGCATTTCCGCGGTATTGCCACTAATCATGGTTTCGGCCAGCGGATATTTTACCTCGCCGTTTTCAATGTAATAACTGTTTTTGGCAACTCCGGAAAAATCGCCGCTTTCATTAGGGATGCCGGCGGAGAAACGGCACAGCAGCACCCCTTTTTTACATTTCTTAACCATATCGGCATATAAGGTGGCGCCGGGTTCAATAACCATCATGCCGCCTTCGCTGAGCGAACGGGCAAAACCGGATTTATTTGAACCGTAAAGCGATAAAATGAACGTTTTTAAGATGCCTTTATCAATGATGGTTTCATTTTCCGTAACAAAACCATCTTGAGAAATAAACGATTTAACGGCAAATTCATCAGACAGCGGCATGGCTTTTAAAGTAAGCAGATTCGATGCAACGGTCTGATTGAGTTTTTTCAGATAAATACTGGTTCCGGAAATCACCGGCTGTTCAAAGACCGGCTTCAGCAACATCCACAGTATTTCGTTTAAACATTCCGGGGTAATAATAATATCGCCGGTGAATTTTTCTTCGACGGTATGAGTGTTGATCTGTTCTGAAATTTGAGCCAGCAGACGATTTAAAGTTTCATTTGCCGGCAGATCATTTACTTCGTTCAAACTGCGATACCACTGCATCGCATAATTAAATGAAGATGACTTTTTGCCCTCTTTGGCTGTAAACATCAGAAACAGCACGAAGTAGTTGTTTTCGGCAGAGAGATTAACCCCGCTGGAATTACATATTCCGGCTTCTTCATGGTGAAAAGCCAAATGTGATTCACCGATTATTACTTTCGGATAGCTTTGCCGGATTGTTTGCACCAGATCATTTAATTTAGTAACCATCTGCTCCTGCACAGGATCATTTAAATTGTGGCAGAACATTTTCGCACCGCCATCTGACGAAGCAATGTCATGGGACGGATCGGACAGCGAGGCTTCCATGGATTCAAACAAAGCACTGATTGAATCATGTATTGACTCTTCACTAAGGTCATTTACGCTGGTCGCGGCCATTCGCTGATCTTTGATAATTTTCATTTTCAGATTGCAGTTGACAACAGTCCTGAAAAGTGACAGTTCATTTCTTTCCACATTAAGTTCATGCACTGTGCTTTTAGTCAGCCATACGGATGATTTGCCTGCGCCACGTGCCTGCAATTTCTCAATAATGTTCTCTTTAAATTCTTCCGGCATGATTATTTTCCCCCGATATTGACTTTGCATTTGATCGCCGGGCCGCCCATCCCGACCGGGATCAACTGCTTCTTGCCGCACATGCCGGAGGACAGCCATTTCAGGTCATCGGAAACCATGCTTACAGTTTTTAACAGTTCAAAAGCCACTCCGGAAATGGTGGTGTCTTTGATTGCTCGTCCTAATCTGCCGTTCCTTATCTCAAAGCCCAGTGATACCCCGAACATAAATTCAGAAGTGGAATCCGCCTGTCCGTTATTGCATTTGACCAGATAGTAACCGTCTTCAATTGAAGCGATCATATCCGCTAATTTATCTTTGCCTGGCACGATGCAGGTATTGCGCATACGAATCAGCGGTTCGTCGTTAAACGCAAACGCTCTGGCATTACCCGTAACCTCGTGTCCGAAATGCGCCGCGCTCTCCCGGTTGTGCATAAAACCTTTTAAAATGCCATTTTCAATAATTACAGCGTCTTTGGCTTCCACGCCCTCATCGTCAATATAAACCGGCTGCGGACAAATTTTCCCGAAAGCCGTATTGGCATAATCAATCAGAGTTACCAGCGGACTGGCCACCTGCCGGTTCAGATAATCACCGGCCGCTGAACCGCTCATAACAATATCCGCTTCAGTAGTGTGTCCAATGGCTTCATGGGCTAAAATTCCGGCCAGGTCAGCATCCAGTATAACTTCTTTTACTCCGGCAGACGCGAAACCGGCATCAGCTTTTTTAGCCAGATTATCATAAAGCCGGTCAATTCCGCCAAAAAGTCTGGACGGCTCGTCAAAGAGCTCCTCCATTTGTCCCAGTCCTCCGAAGGGCTCGCCTAATTCTACCGGCTCATGAGCTTTTTCAAGCGCCATAACGATTTTAATATATGTTCGCGGAATCAATTGCCATGCTGAACTTCCGGTAGAGGTCAAAAGATGTTTCTGCATTTCTAAATGCTCCAGAAAAACTCTTCTGGACTTCAACTGCGGATATTTTGAGGCAATGTAATTATCAATCTCTTTCAGAAACGCCATTTTTTCTTTTTCGGAATAGCGTTTTTCTGTACCGGAGAAATCTTTGACAAGTTCAAGATTTCTGTCCGGCATGACCAGTTCTGATTTACGCGGGACGCGAGACCCCAGATAACCGGCATTGCTGATGGCATTGGCAATAATTTTCTCGACCGGTTCGCCGCCGGTCAAGGGACCGGAGGCCGCTCCCCATGCGCCGTTTTTAAATGAACGTGAGAAAATTCCGCCGCTGGTGCTTTTACTGTTATTGACACAGTCTCCGTTCAATAAACCAGTATTGTAACTGCGGTTTTCCTGTAAACGCAGTTCAGTGTATCCGGAGAAATATTTTTGATATTGTTTAAGGTCTAGCAAAACAACCTCCATATCTTTTTCAGAATATTGAGCCGATCTGATAGATCAGAACAGCGGCGATGAAAGCCAGAACAGTGCTGTAAACGGCGGAGAATATCGCCCAGCGCCATTTGCCGGTTTCCTTTTTGATCGTGACTAATGTCACCAGGCACGGAGCGTAAGCCATCACAAAGACCAGCATGGCGAAGGCGCGGGCGCGCCCCCAGCCTGGATCTTCCGCCAGACGTTGTGAAATCGAGGAGGAATCTCCTTCAGAGCTTTCACCCATTGCATAAGCGGTGCCGAGAGTTCCCAGCACAACTTCTTTGGCGGCCAGGCCGCCGACCAGCGCGATATTCTCTTTCCAGTCGAATCCGGCCAGACTGGTCACCGGGGTAAGAAAAGTGCCGGCCATGCCGGCGAAGGAGTGCCGAAGCTGCTGTTGAGCTGCCTGATTATTCAGCACGGTGATTTTCTCCTGATATGCGACATATGCTTTGGCTACGGCTTCATTTACAACTTTGTCGCCCCTTTTGTAAGATTCCAGTTCCAAGGCAAAATTCTGTCTGGTCTTGGGCAGTCCTTCAACGGATTTCTTTATCTGGATTGGATGATTTTTCAGAAATGCAACTGTCTTCTCAAGTTCATCTGCCGTAAAAATGGCCGCATACGGAGTGGATTGAGTATGGCTTGTAAAAAGATTCCCGGCGGTTTTAACGCTGTCTTCCAGGGGGCTGACGTCATATCTGGGGTAATACATCAGCGCCCACAGAATCAGATTGACGGCAAGAATTACGGTTGCCGCTTTTTTGATATACATATAGGTGCGGTTCCAGGTATCAATCAGCACGCCGTTCAATGTCGGCAGATGATAAACCGGCAGTTCCATGACAAACGGCGTCTGCTCTCCGCGAATGATAGTTTTGCGCAGCACCCAGGCCGAGCCGAGGGCAAATGCCCAGGATATCATCCACAGCAGGAACATCATCGCGCCTTGCGCACTGGCAAAAAACGCCGCGATAAGCATGGCGTAAACCGGCATTTTAGCTCCGCAGTTCATAAACGGCGCAACCAGGATTGTAATCAGCCGGTCTTTCTCCTCCCGCAGCGTCCTTGCCGCCATCACGCCGGGAACGGCGCATCCCCCTGCCCCGAGCCCGCCGGAAATGAGCATTGCCAGAATTGATTTACCTTGAAGCCCGAACGTCTTCAGCAGGCGGTCCATGATGAACGCCACTCTGGCGATATAACCGGAGTCTTCCAGCGCGGAGATGAACAGAAACATGAAAAAGATGAGCGGCACAAAACTCATTACGCTGCCGACGCCGCTGATGATGCCGTCACAGACCAGCGACTTCAGCCAGGGGAGTTCGATGACATTTCCGGCAAAACGGTTGAGTCCGGCAAAGAACAGCTCCAGCAAACCGGTCGGACTTGTCCGGGCGCCGTTAAACAGCGGTATCCAGTTAATTTCTCTGGAGATTTGAAAAACAAAGATGAAAAGCGAGTAGACAACCGCACAGAGGATAATCGGTCCGAGAAAACGGTTGCAGACAAACCGGTCGAGCCGGTCGGAAAGCATCAGCCGGGCATTTTCCGACATCTGGGTTGCGGTGTAAATAACGCCGGCGGCAAAAGCATGCCTGGACTCGGCGACAGCAGTAGGGGAGTCCTCATGTGAATGCTGCTCAATCTGATGTTTGGCTTTTTGCAGCGCTTTTGAAATATTTTCCCACTGATTGTCCTGACGGACCACTTCCAGTACCAGTTGATCGTCTTCCAGCAGTTTCAGCGCAGTCCAGCGTGCCGGCGGGTCACCGGCGATAGCTTTCATGCCGGAAATGGCTTTTTCCAGTTCCGGCAGAACGCTTTCCAATTCATGCGGGAACTCTGTCGGATGAGGCAGTTTTTTTGCCCTGATTGTCCTGATGCAGGCATTCTTCAGTTCGTCGAAGCCCTGTTTTCTGCTGGCAATAGTCGGAACCGCCTCCGCACCGATAATGGATGATAATACCGCGCAGTCAATGGCGATGCCTTTCCGGTCTGCAACATCAATCATATTCAGCGCAATAACCATCGGGATGTTCAGTTCCACCAGTTGGGCTGTAAGATAAAGATTGCGTTCCAGGTTGCTGGCATCCACCACGTTCAAAATCAAATCCGGACGCTGGAGCAGAATATGGTCACGGGAAACAATTTCCTCCTGGGAATATGCGGTCATGGAGTAAATTCCAGGCAGATCGGTTATTACCACCGTCTCGCCGTGAAAATCGGATTCACCGGAAACAAATTCAACCGTGACCCCGGGATAGTTTCCCACATGCTGGGACGCTCCGGTAAGACCGTTGAACAGACAGGTCTTGCCCGAGTTAGGGTTGCCGACAACCGCTATTTTGTATTCAGGTCGTTTCATTTCGCCATTTCCACTTCAATCATTTGCCCTTCGGCGACGCGCAGCGCCAGCGAGTACCCTTTCACTTTAATTGCTATCGGGTCGTACAGCGGAGCATAACGTTCAACTTTAATTACCGCACCACGGGTGATTCCCATATCCATCAGGCGACGCTTGATCGCGCTGTCGCCTTTTATTCTGACAACCACAGCGTTGCTGCCTTCTTCCATATCTGCTAACGTCATTCTCAGATAACCTTATATAAATTCTAACGATGCTTTAATACAAGGAGTTTAATATAACATGAAATTCTGAAAAAGAACTTCCGGGATTTCAAAAAAACATATCTTTATTCATGCCGGGCGGCAAAAGTTTTGAGGAAATGCGCGACGCGGCGGCAGGCGGAAATAATACCGCGGTAAAATCCCGGTATTGATTACGTTCTGTTACTCATCACCGGTTATTATTGGTTTGAGGTAATCTATCTCGTCGCGGGAATATTCAACTTTAACCCCGGGCTCCGGTCCGAAAAGTATTTTATCCGTACTTTCGGAATAAAGCAGGCCCATGGATACTTTGCCGTCCTTCAGTTTAAGCTCGGCGTTGGCCACCCACAGGGAAATCGGCTTCGGGCGGGCAATCTGGCCCTTAGTGACGGCGACAGTAACTGTTTTAGTGTCCGGCACGCCGCGCTTGTGGGCGGCGGTGATTTCATAGCTGCCGGCATTGATGCCGCGAATCTGGAAAATCCTGGAGAGCATCGGATTTTCTCCCTTCTCAGTAATTCCCTGTATTTTGCCGTTCAGATAAATTTTAGTTCCGGGTGGATTAATAATCAGATCGATGCCGCCGGTGTTTTTGGTCAGGACAAATTCAACGGAAGATTTCTGACCGGAAACGACCACGATCTCTTTGGAAACAGTATCAAAAGTGCTTTTGACCGCTTTTATGACATATTTCCCGGCAGCCAGCGAGTTGAGTTTCAGCGGACTTACCCCGTGCGGTTCGTCGTTGATGGATATGTCCGCCCCGGAAGGTTCAGTCGTAACTTCGACAGAGCCGGGCAGATTGCTCATGGTGATGGATTTTTCCTGATTCTGGTCGCGCAGGATATTGACATAGTCCTCGATCGCCGCAAACCCCTCTTTCTCCAGTTTCAACTGGTATTTGCCTTCTTCAAGTTCGCATTTGAACGGAGTATAGCCGCGCGGCGCTCCGTTGATAAAAACCTGAGCATGCGAAGGCTCGCTGGTAAGCGTCAGCCGGCCGACGTTCGAGTTCAGAGAAACAATGACTTCCTGAGGGCATTCGTCTTTGATAGTCCAGGATGCTTCGCGAGTCGCAAATCCAGGTTTCTCCAGTTTTGCGGCGTAACTGCCAAGCGGCTGTTCCTGCAATATCAGCGGCGTAGTTCCTTTGAGTCCGCCATTGATGATGACCCTGGCGCCGTCCGGACGGCTGACCAGCAATATTGAACCGGCGGATGGAGTCAAGTCATAATTGAACGTTTTATCCTCTCCGGCTTTCAGTTCAATTCTCTCCCATCTCGGCTTGAAGTTCGGTTTGGCTATTTTCAGGATAATGGTGGTAGGTCTGATTCTGTCGCTGTACGGGGTTGTCCCCAGTTCGCGGTCATTGAAGAGAACGCTTGCGCCATCGGGATTGGAGGTGATTTTAAGAGTTGCATCCACCCTGGGCTGAGGTTTCTGGCCGCAGCCGGAAGTCAGCAGTACGGATGATATGCATGCCATCGCAAGCGATATTCTGAATATGTAATTTAGTGTTTTCATCGTCTCGTGCGTTCCTTAATCATTTTGTCCCATTGTCTGTTTTTCGACTTGAAGGTTTCATATTCCTTGGACCCTTGCGGATACAGATTCATAAGTTGCGCGCTGACTGCTTTGGCGTTTTCGTATTCGCTTAACTGGGCCAGCCGCTGATATTCAAACTTCAAGTCTTCCCGCATTTTGTTCAAGATGGATTCCGCCTCGCTGGCGCGTTTTCTGGCCTTATCCCAGGTCGCAGGCTTGGGCGAGAATTGATCCAGGTATTCGACCGCCATCTGGTAGCGGGAGATGGCATCAAGCAGTTTTTCCGGCTTGGCTTCGCGGTTCTGGAACAGATCTTCGGCTTTCTGGTACAGTTCTTCCGCCCGCTGCTTCAACTCATCCGGCGACAATGCGATAGTTTGCAAACCGAAGTTTCCCGCAAAATCATTAATTGCGCGTTCAATGGTTTCGAATGCGCCGGGAGCGTAAGAATTTTTGACTGTGATGTTGTTGATTTTGTCATCATAGCTGACAACCAGATGACGGGTCTCATTCATATTGTCCTGCGCGGATTCGGCCGGCTGCTGCTGCAGGGACAGGAAGGTGGTGCCTTCAATTTCCTTTTTCAAAGTCTCAAGCAATGCCGGATTGACTTTATCTATGGTTTTGGAATAATGACGCTGCGATTTCAGGTCGTCAATATTGAAATAGGCTTTGCCGGCCTCCAGGCGCATGGTGAACCGGAACAGATTATCCGGGGTTGCCTTGTCTTTTTCATAATAAACCAGCAGCGGCGAGGAGACAACCTTTTTTTCGACTTTTACTTCCGATCTCCCTTTCTGGTTCTCCTGGAACATAATGAATAAAGCGACAAAAACGACAGCGGAGCAGATTACGATGGTGTAAAACAGGAGATTGGAAAAGCGTCGTCTCGGTTTGTTGGGATCATCGCCGGCCATTTCCGCCTTCAACTGCTCTTTGCTGGCGAAAATATTGGCTTTGCCTTTCAAGAGAGCTTCAGAAAGATGCTTGGCGACCTCCGTTTTATCCTCGATATAGGAAAACACCATGGCGGAAGTAAGAGTTTTTTCCGAAGGCGGCTCTTCCTTGCTTTTAAAGATAGGCTCATTCGTATCCAGCTTGTTGTCTTCGGGTTTGAATTCCTGAAATTTTACTTTCGGGGTCTCCGGTTCATTCCCGGCCTGGGTCAAAACCGTTTTGAACGACTCAATCGCGTGCTCCCCGGTTTCCGGTTTGGATTCATGAAATTCGATCCTGGGTGTTTCCGGTTCATTTTCAGTCAAGGCAAACGGCTCGAATACCACTTTCGGCACCAGGTTCTCGTCGGATCTGGTCTGCGACGGCTGAATTACCGGAATTGTTTCCGGAGCAAAGGCGGAAGCGATTTCCGCCTTCATATCTTTTTTCTCGCCGAAGCGTATGGTTTGATCGCCCAGGGTGAGGATATCGCCTTCCTCCAGCAGTCTGCTGCCGTCGACCGTGTCACTGTTGACTCTGACCCCGTTGGTGCTTTTCTGGTCAATGACGGTCCAGCGGCCGTCGCTGCCGCAGATAAATCTGGCATGATAACGGGATACTCCGGCAGTAAGAATGCTGATGTCATTATCCGTTTCACGGCCAATGGATATTTCAGGTTTGTAAAGCTCCGCGCTCCCGCCGGCATTTATGCCGTTAATAAAATATACTTTCATTTATTGCTCTCTGAATTTGACTTTGGAGTGACCGGTTTATTTTCAGCTTTGATCACAACCGTTCTGAACGGCTGAAGCACATACTCTTCGGTTTCAGGTTTTGATTCCAATTCAATTTCAGGTGTTTCCACCTTCATATCTTTTTCCCCGCCGAAACGTATAGTCTGATCGCCCAGGGTTAGGATATCGCCTTCCTCCAGCAGTCTGCTGCCGTCGACCGCATCATTGTTGACCATGACCCCGTTGGTGCTTTTCTGATCAACAACCGTCCAGCGGCCGTCGCCGCCGCAGACAAATCTGGCGTGATAACGGGATACTCCGACAGTGCTGATGCTGATGTCGTTATCATTTTCCCGGCCAATGGACATCTCCGGTTTGGAAAGTTCCGCGCTCTCGCCGGTTTTTGCTCCGTTAATAAAATATATTTTCATTTATTGCTCTCTTTAAAGGAAATAACTGTTTCCACTTCGAGTTTATTCTCTTTCAATTTCTGTTCGGTTTCCGCCGTCAGAACGCCGCACAGGTCAACTATATCGCCAATCTGTGTCCCGGTCAAGTCAATAGTGCCTTCCGGCAGCTCAACTGTGGTAAAAGCTTTGCCGCAGCGGATGAACGGCATCCACGGCGGCAGCGCTTTTTTCAGTCCGCAAACAATGTTGTCCCGGGTCACAAACACCACATCAATCCGGATTGACATGAACATGGTATGGATGGTGTTGCAGTTGCTGAATACCATTGCATCGAAATCCGCGCCGCGGAAAGAGCGCCCGATCATGCCCCGCGCCCGTAATATATAGGAGTTTGCATACAAAGGCGAACGGGAAAGGTATTTTTTTTTAGTCAGATTAAGAATCATACACCCCAAGCCTTAATGTACTAGGAATTTAAATGCCTGCATCAATATCGGAACCATCAGGATTAGAATCACCGCCGGGAAAATAAATATAACCATGGGGAACAGAATTTTCACCGGAGCTTCATTGGCCAGTTTCTCCGCCCTGGTAAAGCGTTTATTGCGCAGCATGTCGCCCTGTATTTTCAGCAGGTTGCCGATGCTGACGCCGAGTTCCTCCGCCTGGATAATGGCGTTCAGCACGGCAGTGAGGTCGGTCTGTTTGACCCGGAATGAAAGATCGCGGAGGGCCTGCTGCCGTTTTTTGCCAAGCTGGATTTCCTTGAATGTCCTGCCCAGTTCCTCGCCGAGCGCATCCATTCTTCTCCGGCCGAGAATATCCCGCAGCGAAGTCAGGAAGTCTTTGCCGGCTTCCACCGACAGCGTTAAAAGGTCAAGGACGTTCGGCAGCGCTTTCACGATCTCCAGATGTCTTTTCTTGACAATGGTCTTCAGCCAGGCGCCGGGGTAAATATACAGACAGATCATGAGGACCAGGCCGGGGATCGCGTTTCCGCTCATCGCGCACATGAAGAGAAGCGCCATTCCGAACAAAGTCAGCAGCGCTCTCACGGCAATAAAATCCTCCGCGCTGACGGCGCTGATGTATCCGGACATCAGAAGATGATCCTCCGTATATCTGGTTACCGGCTGAAAGAGCCGGTGACGGGCGATAAAACGGAAGTTCGGAGCCAGCGGCATGAAAATTTTAACCATCACCGGCAAGGCTTTTCTGACTTCATCCCCGCTGCTGCGGTCAATCTCGAGGTCTGACATGAAATAGAAAATCAGCAGCGCTATGCAGGTCACGGAGATGCCTGCTGAAACTGCCGTGACCAGAATGACTATGCTTGAAAACTCCATGTAACTTTCCTCTGACTTTCGGGTTATATGTCAATCGTGGTGATTTTTCTTATCACCAGATAGCCGATGGTAACCATAATCGCGGCCGCTATCATTGACATTATTCCTACGATGGAACTGAAAAACGCATCCATTGCGCCGGGTGCCGCATAAGACATCATGATCAGCAGAAACAGGGGCATGACCCCGATGATCGTGGCCTGCAGTTTGCCCTGGGCGGTCATTGCGCGGAGTTTGCCGCTGATTCTGGCGCGTTCGCGGATCAGTCCCGCCAGACGGTCAAAAATGGCCGTCAGTTCGCCGCCGGTCTGACGAGCCGTGATAATGGCGGTGGCGACCAGTTCAAAGTCGTCGCTGCCCATTCGCGCATTCAAGTTTTCCAGCGCCCGCTCCAGCGACACCCCCAGCCGGATTTCCTGCATCAGCAACCGGAATTCAATGGAAATCGGACGCTTGTCCTCGGCGGCGATGGTTTCAATCGCCTGGTTTATGCTGAAGCCCGCCTTGAGCGCGCTGCTCATCGACCCGAGCGCGTCTTCCAGTTGCTCATTGAACTTTATCAGACGCTGCTTTTTCAGATGTTTCAGATACATGCGGGGCATCGGAAAGGACACGATGGCGACAATTATTCCGACAAATCCACCTTTGCTCCAGGTAAAGTTGTTGCTGTAGAACGCGAAAGCGGCAATTGCGATGAAACACATTATCATGCTGGCCGCGACGCTGACATCCAGTATTTTGCTGGCCGGCATCTGGAGCAGGACGTCATCGAGTTCGACCGCGGCCTCTTTCAGATAACGGTCTTTGTATCTGGCATAGGCGAAAGAAATGAAATCCGCCAGCACCAGGAATATCAGCGTGATGCTGATTCCCGCGCAGATGCTTGCCGCCAGTGAGCTTTCAAAAAACATTTTTCACTCCGGTTGAGATTAACTGTTCCTGCTGAAAATACTTATGTCCAGGTCCAGTTTGGCCCGTTCTATTTCCTCCATGAAAGTCGGAATGTTGCCGGTGGGCACATGACGCCCGATAATCCGGTTGTTTTCATCCCAGCCCTCATGCTTGTAAACAAATATATCCTGCATCGTGATGATCTCGCCTTCCATCTTGGTGATCTCGCTGATATGGGAGACCTTTCTTGAACCGTCGCGTTCGCGGTTGATCTGGACAACGATGCAGATGGCCGAGGCCACCTGTTCGCGGATCGCCCGCAGCGGCAGGTCAAATCCGGCCATCAGCACCAGCGTCTCCAGCCGGGAAAGCGCGTCGCGCGGGGTGTTGGCGTGAATCGTGGTCAGTGAACCGTCATGACCGGTGTTCATCGCCTGAAGCATATCCAGCGCCTCGCCCCCGCGGCACTCCCCCACGACTATCCGGTCGGGGCGCATGCGCAATGAGTTTCGGACCAGATCGCGGATCGCGATCTCCCCCCTGCCCTCAATGTTGGGCGGACGGGATTCCAGACGGACGATATGCTCCTGGTGAAGCTGGAGTTCCGCCGCGTCTTCAATCGTCACAATGCGTTCGCGGTTCGGCAGAAATGAGCTCAAGACATTCAGCAAAGTGGTTTTGCCGGAACCGGTACCCCCGGAGATGATGATATTTTTCCGGACTTTGACGCAGACATCCAGAAACTGCGCCATTTCTTTAGTCAATGACCCGAATTTGATCAGGTCGCTTACTTCAAACGGTGTCTTGGAGAATTTACGGATCGTGATCGAAGGCCCCACCAGCGACAGCGGCGGAATGATGGCGTTTACGCGGGAACCGTCAGGCAGGCGGGCGTCAACCATCGGCGAACTTTCGTCAATGCGCCGCCCGAGCGGAGAAACAATGCGCTCAATCGCCGCCTGAACCTGGCTGCTGTCCGCAAACGCCGTATCGGTCCGGTAAAGTATGCCTTTGCATTCAACATAGACATTGTCCGGGCCGTTGACCATGATTTCAGTGATGTCGTCGCGTTCGATCAGGTATTCAAGCGGGCCGAGCCCGATGGCTTCCTGCACCAGTTCGCGTTCGATGGTTTCAATATCCACCCCGCGCGGCAGCGGAATCGACAGTTCCGAGAGAATCTCCTTGATCGTATCCTTGGCTTTGTTTTCAAGATCTTTTTCGGTGATTCCGGAAAGCGCCAGTTTCTTCAGATTAAGCCGCTTCAGCAGCTCCATGTGGGCGCGTTTCTTTATTTCCTGCACCAGTTGCCGCATGTTCTCCGGAACTCCGGAAATAATCAGCACCGGGATTTTATCCTTGCCGTGCCGGTCGATTTTCGGCCTTTCACCCGACATCGCGGAACTGTGTTTCTCGATCGGCTTCTCGGGCGGTTTCACGTCCGCTTTGCCGGCAGTGATTTTTTCCTTCAGTTCCTTGTCTTTTAATTTCAGCTCTTCGGATTCCAGCCCTTTGACGATGATTTCGGCGCGGCCGATGGTGATGACCGACCCCGGCTGGACTTCAAACATCTCATTGGCGGGAATGGGCTCTCCGTCAACGATTGTTCCGTTGCTGCTCCCGAGGTCCATGACTTTCAGCATGTTGTCTTTAAGCACCAGTTGGGCGTGCCGGCCGGATATCTCCGGACGCGAAATCTGAATATGGCAGGAACCGCCCGAACCGACAATATAGGCCCCGGGGTTGAGTTTCCCCCGCAATTCATTCTGCCCCGGCTGTTTGATGATGATTTCAAACATGATTTGTCCTTGCGCGTTTATGCGTCAGCGGTTTTTCTGTTGATTTTCACGTTCCTGATTATACTGCATAATGTTCTTTTCCAGGAACTTGAAGTCCACGCTCTGGAGATTTTTTTCAAATTTGGTCTCTTCGTAATTGCGCAGACTCAGCGACAGCCGTCCCTTCTGACTGGCAAAAATAATCATTTCCACCTCTTTCGGCGTCAGTTCCAGCGTCACCGTGCTGTAGCCCCGCTGCTGCTGCAGCGCGTCGCCCAGGCCCCAGTTCGTCCCCGTCGCCAGCACTTTTACATTTTGCAGAATCGTCATTGTAATGGTGTCCAGAGACTGGTCGCCGCGCATTTCCGGAAAACGGAAAGTGGCGACTATATCCACGCGGTCATCCGGATTGACCAGATTGGTCACCGAGGAGGTGCTGTCAACCGGGATTGAAACCGCCCGGAAACCGGGGCGCACTTTGCCCGTGATGCCGGTGAATTTGCGCGAGGCGGGCTTTAAATCATCCCATTGCAGAAATTCGCCTTTGGGCTTGAATGATTCCATTTTTCTGCCGATGACCATCATGTTCTTATCCCAGGGAATTTCCCGGGAAACGGCCTGAGTGCCGCGGAAGCGCTTCACTTTTTCCCGGGTAATGTCAGCTTCACGGATCTCTTCATTTTCCGCAATGTCACGAGTCAGCTTTATCAGATAAACAAATTCAGCCTCCCCCCGTATCTTATCTTTTTCCGTCTGGAGCTGCTGGTAGGTTAGAACAAACGCCAGTACTCCAAAGAAAACTGCGGCCAGAAGCAACATTTTCTGTCTCATTCATTATTCCTTTCAAAAATACCGTTTTGCCTCGCTCTTAAATAACATAATGTGAATATATCTTGCTTTAAATTTTTTTCCAGCAACGAATTATCCAAGAATATTTATATTTCCGGAATAACCGGCAATGCGTGCAAAGCAGAAAGTGTATTGTCACTCTTTCTTCGGCTCATCCTTTTTAGTCGATTTTTCTCCTTTAATAGCATCTTGTCCACGGCCCGAATATCCGATAGCCGATAGCCCGGTCAATAACGTCAATTCAATTAAACGCATTTAAACACCTTATGTTCAATACTTGGAAAGCTTATAGTCCTTGTTGATTTTGGCAATAGCGGCTTTGGCTGGACCGCTTAGACGGATGTCGCTGTTGCTCTTGTAGTGATTCAACAGCGGCGGGTCGCTGGGGTCGCCTAGTGCGCCGATGGCGGCCATTGAGGCCATTTTAAAACTGATGTCATTGCTGTCCTGAGCGGCTTCGCGGGCTATCGGCAATGCTTTTCTGTTGCGCAGTTCGGCGCAAACCTGCATCGCCACTGTGCGGCTGCGGAGCGAACATTTAGGGTCAGTCAGCACCCCGCAGGCCAGATCGGATCGAACGATTTGTCATGATACATGGCGACCAGATGCCCGGACAATGCTTCCGGTTTGATGGTTTGCTTCGTCAGCTCAACGACAATCTCATTCTTCAGACCGTTAACAAATCCGGCAGTTCCTGCTTCCACAGCTTCTCATACAGGAACTTATACAGTGCATCAATCTGTTCCGGAGCCAGGTTCTTTTTCAAATTGTGAACCTCGCGGACGCGAACATAGTAATTCCTGTCTGCGCCTTGCCCAATGATCAGCTTAATATTGTCCGGCAGCAATGCATCCTGTTTCTGACCACCTGCTATTGTTGCGGTTGATGTCGTTGTTTTTGCCGTAGTTTGGGCTGGAATAGGAGCAATTGACTTTCCGTTATTAACAACTTCCTGCCCATGACTAGGATATCCGGCCCAAATCCCGACCAGCAATATCAACTTAACTAAACGCATTAAAGCACCTTTATTTTTCAAGTAATATACATTCAACGGATTACAAATAATTGGTTTATAGGCTCAGAAAACGCCAAAGCTAAAAATCTGTCCTCGATTTTTTAAAGTTTGCCCCCGCCTTTCTCTAGACTTCAATGTTCGGAAAATCATTTTTAGCTTTTTCAAAATCCCCTTCACGCAAGAATGGCCATACGCCGAAGTCGCCAAATCTTTCATATTCAACTTCTCTAAAAAATGGTAGTAACCCAAATGTTAGAATGGTGCATAGTCTTTTAAAACGATGTTTAATAGTCGGATACGGATACGGCCATTCATATTCCAAATCTGTAGATAGGAATAAAATAAAATGCAAGAAGCATTTTTTATATGAAGCAAGTTTTTTTTGATGATTAAAGAAACCGCTATAAACATCATCACAAATATATGATACTTCTTGCAATATTTCAATAATAGCGTTATCGTCGGTAATAAAGTTTATTTTATCAAATTCTTTTACCGATAAATTTCCATCAAGCAATTTACTCAGACTTTTAATCAATAAGTCTCTTTTCTCTCTATCAATCATTTGTTTTCACACTTTTTCTTTTTACATTTCCTTTAGCGGGGTCTGACCTGGGGTGTTAAAAAGAGGCCGCTTTTTTCATATTTTCCGAGAATTTATTCACCTTACTTTTTGTTCTTTTTAGCTTAAAAGTCAACTTTCTCTTTGTTGTCTTTAGCGGGGTCTGACCCCATATTTACTATAGTTTTGTACATATTCTACCATATTTTTAATATATAAATAGGTTTTAAATTAATTTTTTCCTGCCATAAAACTGATATAAGCATTTTTGTC
>Ga0172379_10005688_pt1 | contig 17279 bp, 21 predicted proteins | sample GrowelOW334metaG_FD_119756 | JGI IMG/M metagenome (GOLD analysis project Ga0172379, IMG submission 119756) | Groundwater microbial communities from an aquifer near a municipal landfill in Southern Ontario, Canada - Groundwater well OW334 metaG | ecosystem: Environmental > Aquatic > Deep... | reverse complement strand
TTGTATGCGAAATTGTCGAGATAATAATAAGCAATAAGATAATTGTCCGTGTTTAATTTGGCCTGTTCATTTTTTAATTCCGTTAAATTCTCATCCGCTTTTACGGATTGATTAATGCCAAGCAAGTCAAAACTGGCACCCATTGTAAAATAAGATCCGAGAAGAAATAAAAACCACAAAAACATTACAAGTTTAAGAAACCCTCCGACAAAATTTATCGGCTTACTGGTTGAATTTACATTATAAGTTTTTGGTTTCGGTCCCAAAATTGATTTGGTGTCAGTTTTTTTCATAACAGATTCAACAACAGAGTCCGTACCGGCTTTTTGCTTGCCGTTGTCGTCGAATAGGTTGGTGAAAACATTGCCAGCCGCCGCAACGGCGGCCTTCTTCTCTCCTGGTTTCGGTTGCGCAACTTTCTTCAGATTTGGAAAAAGTTTTTTATCTGCCATATGTTTGTTTTAATTTTTATCTATATATTTTACACTAAAAGGGGAGGGAAAGCAACCCTACCTTAGAGTTACAGAATTACAGAAAGCAGATTTACAAAAAAGAGAGGAAACCGTCTCCAGTTCCCCCTCTGTAATTCTGTAACTCTGTAATTCTGCTCTCTTACTTCAACGTAACCGTCGCGCCGGCAGCTTCGAGCTTAGCCTTTGCGTCATCGGCAACTTCCTTCTTTACACCCGGCAAGAATACCTTTGGAGCACCATCAACGATGTCCTTTGCTTCTTTAAGACCAAGGTTTGTAAGGTCTTTAACAACCTTAATCACACCGATCTTTTGAGCACCTGCTGAAGTAAGTTCAACATCGAAAGATGTCTTCTCTTCAACTTCTGCGGCGGCACCTGCGCCTGTTGGCATAGCCATTGCAACCGGAGCTGCAGCGCTAACACCAAATTCCGTTTCCATTGCCTTGACTAGGTCTGCCACTTCCATAAGAGACATTTTCTTGACCGCCTCGAGGACTTTTTCAGCTTCCTTTGAAAGTTCTGCCATGTTATTTTTGGGTTAAAATTATATAAAAGTTAATTATTCTTACTTCTGTTCAGCGAGCTTTTTTCTATAGGCTTCAACAACTTGTACCAAAGCTCTTGTAACGCCTGCCAAACAATTGACAACTCCACTTGCAGGAGCTTGTAAACTGCCGAGCATTTTTGCAAGCAATTCAGGCTTGGATAACATTTTGCTTAATGCAGCAACATCTTCTCTACTTAAGATTTTCCCTTCCATAAGACCGCCAAGAAGCTTAAGGGCCTCATATTTTTTGCCCAATTGAGCAAGAGTTTTAGCGCCCGTGATCTCATCATCATAAGAGAAAACCGCCGCGACTTGACCTTCTAGTACATCATCAGGGATATTCTCGTATCCGTTTTCTTTTGCCGCAATTTTCATAAGAGTCTTTTTCGAGACCTTATAAGCGACATTCTTACTGCGGAGCTCTTTTCTTACCTTGGAAATGTCGTTTACAGACATCCCCGTATAGCCCGAGAAAACGACAGACTTCGCACCTTCAAACTTCTTTCTGACCTCATCTAGAACCTGTTCTTTTTTGCTTCTGGTTACTACCATATAATTGTTGTTAAAAAAAATCTCAACTACGGAAGACAGTTGAGAACGGGCAATCAGAATTGATTTTTCGCTCTCTGCAGGTCTTATGGATGCCTGCCGTCTTCGAGCAAATGAGAGTTTACTTTTATATTAAATAAAGTCAAGATAAAATCAAGGCACTCCCTTAATACTTACTACTAACTACTTGTTACTAGAATCTCTCGAAACATTCCTATCGCAACCAAAGACCAAGCCACCTCTCGTAATTCTCCTCGGCCCAACGGCTTCCGGCAAGACCGGCCTTTCGATTAAACTTGCCCAAAAATTTAATGGAGAAATCGTTTCGGCGGATTCACGCCAGGTTTACAAATATATGGATATCGGAACAGATAAAATTCCGATGCCAGGCAGAAAGGGGATTAAGCACTATATGATAGATGTTCGCGAGCCGGATCGAGTTTTTACCATGGCGGATTTTCAGAAAGAGGCGACACATTCCATTCAGGAGATTTTGCATAAAGGGAAGGTGCCGTTTCTTGTTGGCGGAACGGGTCTTTATATAAATGCGATTGCGGATAATTATGATTTGGAACCGGTACCGCCGGATCCTGCATTGCGGAAGGAGCTTGAAGCGGAATTGGTTACGAAGGGAGCTCCGGAATTGCACAAGATGCTTACCGAATTGGACCCGTTATCTGCTTCTCGCATACATCCGAATAATCACCGATATCTTATCCGTGCGCTTGAGATAAATTTGAAAACCGGGCGACCGAAAAGCGATCGGAAAGGTGAGTCGCGGTACGAGGTTTTTAAGATTGGAGTTGATTGGCCTCGAGATGAATTATATGTGCGGATTAACGGGAGGGTGGATACTCAAATTGACAGAGGAATTTTAAATGAAATAAAAACTCTACTTGCGGAAGGGTATTCGAGGGATTTGCCGTCCATGAGCGGGTTGGGATATAAGGAATTTTTTCCGTATTTGGATGGGGAGAAATCTGTGGCGGAATGCTTGGAGGACCTGAAACAAAACACGCGAAATTATGCGAAAAGGCAAATGACTTGGTTTGGGAAGGATGATACTATTTATTGGATTAGCCCGGAGGAGGCGGGGTGAACCAGGCCTCACCTTTTTAACGCGTCCAGTCGAAACGCTTGCCTCTACCTGTTGCGGGTGGTAATTTTTAACCAAATCTTAATAAGAATTTTTATGCAAAAATTGTCTGATAATGCATTATTGGGGCTATGTCGAAAGTATGGCGGATTAGCACTCGCTTATCGCAAGAAATTTGTAGCACTTTTGCCGGAAGTTGAGAGGCGCCGATTGTATAAGAGGCGCGGATATTATTCTATTTATGAATTTGCGGCGAAGGTGGGTGGAGTGAGTGTTCGAGTTGTTGATGAGATATTGAGATTGGACAAAAAAGTTTCCGACAAACCTTTACTTAAAGCTCAAATATCAGAAGTCGGCTGGAGCAAAGTTGCAATTATGGCTCCTATAACTACGCCTGAAAACGAATCAAAGATTGTAGAAATGGTAAAAACCTTACCTCAACAAGTTTTAATGGCTTACGTGAGCCAAGCCAGAGGGGTTGACGCGTCCGAAGAAAGTTGCAAACCAACAATCGATTGTAAACTCCAATCTGTTACATTTAAACTCGATAAAGAAACTCAATTTTTATTACATAAATATCAGCAGAAGCTCGAGCGCGAGAAAGGAGAGCCTGTTGCGCTCGGACAGGTTATCAAAACGCTACTCAAACAAGCCGATAAGCCTATAAAAGAACCTCAAAAGAAAGAATCCCATTCGCGAAAGCCTTCAGCCTATACAAGGTTCGAGAAAAACAACGGAGGTAAATGCTCTTTCCCCGGTTGCAACAAGCCGCACGAAGTTTTCCATCATCCGAATCGGTATGCGCTAGATCCGTCGCATGAAAACATAGTCCCGCTATGTGCAGAACATCACAAGCTCGCGCATGCAGGATTAATCGAGAATGAACAGTCGCCACCTGGCGAATGGCTCCTGCGTGACCAGATTCAGTTGAATTTTATAGATAAAAAATATCAAGTGCATGTGGCGCGGGTGGCGCAAACCTGATATATAGAGAGCATGAAAAATGCATTCCAAAACCTAATCGATATCGCAAAAAAACTTCGCTCACCAACAGGGTGTCCTTGGGATAGGGAACAGACGATCGAATCGATGCTCAAATGCCTGAAGGAAGAATCAATCGAGGTGGAAGAAGCTATCGAAAAAGGTGATCACGAAAACCTTCGAGAAGAACTGGGAGACCTTCTGTTCCAGATAGTGATGATTTGCCAAATCGCATCCGAAAAAGGACTCTTTACCATGAAGGAAGTTATGGAGGATATTGTGAAAAAACTTATTGAAAGACATTCATGGGTTTTTGGCACTGATAAGGTTGCGAATACGGAAGAGGCGATAGCGCAATGGAAGAAAAATAAAGCAAAAAAGAAATGACCATCTTCGGCTTCGAATGGGAAGTCTTAAATAATTCTGCAAACACAACCCCTTTTGAAAAAATTCTCAAGAACAGGGGGTTTTCCATAAACGACCTAAAGGATGAAACCATCCATGATCCGATGCTTTTTCAGGATATGGAAAAGGCGGTCGCCCGTATAAAACACGCCATCGCGCAAAAGGAAAGAATTATGATCTTCGGCGATTATGATGCTGACGGAATAAGCGGCTCGGCGATTCTCATCCGTACCTTGAGACAGATGGGCGCGGAAGCCTCTTGCCGAATCCCACATAGGGAAGAGGACGGCTACGGTCTGAAAATGAAATTCGTAGACGAGTTTATTCAACTTGGTGTGAAATTGGTGATAACTGTCGATTGCGGGATCTCTTGTCCGAGTGAAGTCGAAAAAGCGCAAGATAACGGGATAGATGTGATAATAACCGACCACCACGACATTCCGCTCGAACCAGCCAAGCAAGCTTACGCAATAATCCATCCGAGATACACAGATGGTTATCCTTTCAAACATCTTTCCGGTTCGGGAGTGGCTTACAAATTGGCATCCGCTTTGACGGAAGATGCTTATAAGTATCTGGATTTGGCAGCTATCGGAACGATTGCGGATCTCGTGCCTCTTACAGGAGAAAACCGCTCGATTGCACGTCGCGGTTTGAAACAGATGGCGAAGACGTTTTGGCGAGGACTTAATGCGCTTAAAAATACTGCGAATATAAGCGAGTTTGATTTAAAAAATATGGATGGAGATATGATCGGTTACAGATTGGCACCGAGGATAAATGCGGCCGGTCGAATTAAAAGTCCTTATACGGCCCTGCATCTGTTAATTTCCGACGATTCAAGAGTTGAAGAGTTGGCTCTGGAGCTTAATGATTTGAATGTGCAGAGGCAGGATTTGGTAAAAAAAATCATCTCGGAAATTGAATATGACGAGAGTGAAAAAATAATTTTCGTGATAGGCGATTGGCAAAAAGGTGTGCTCGGGCTTATTGCCGGAAAATTAAGCGAACTTACCAATAAACCAGTCTTGGCGATGATGGAAAAAGATGGTGTTTTAACGGGTTCGGCAAGATCGCCTTCGTATTTCGATATAACCGGCGGGCTTAAAAAAGCCGACAAGCTTCTGAAAGAGTATGGCGGTCATAAAAAAGCGGCGGGTTTCGGGGTCGAGAAAAAGAATTTCAAGAAATTTAAAGAGGTGCTTCTTGAACAAATCGCGGCAACGGAGATACCTGCGAAAAAACTCGTACTCGATTGCGAATTAACAGAAGAGGATCTCGGTCTTGATCTAGTCGCGGAAATCGAAAAATTCAAGCCGTTCGGAGAAGAAAACGCGCATCCGAAATTTCTTATTAAAGGGGTGAAAATACAGGAGGTGAAAATGGTTGGTTCGGATAGCTCGCACCTCAAATTAATAGGATCCCTTGGGAGAAAAAGAATATCGGGAATCAGATTCAGAGCGGGGCAGGTTGCGATCCCGAACGGAGTGGTTTCAATCGCGGGCAGTCTGAAAAAAGACTCTTACGCGTCGGAGGGATGGGGCGTGATGATTGAGGATTTAGAGATCTTTTACTAAAACTACATAGGCAGAACCTATATCGGTTATTCTTGGAGTAAAACACAAATCCGAGTGATCATTATTAGGTTTTGATCGGCAGCCTATATCGATAACAAGAGTAGTTTCTTGATAGCTTACATTTGTCCAAATATTTTCAAATTCGGTATTGTTTTTGCAAGCATCAAGACGCGAATCTTTTATGGCAGCATCTTTACAAATACTAGCTATATTTTCGCTATCATCAAGACCGACGAGACGGAATCCTTGGTTCTTAGCGACTATATCTTGAATTTCAGCATGAGTGACTTTGTCAGATAAGAGCCGATACACTTTTTTATCAGTATCGCCACGTGTTAATTCAACATCTGCTGATTTGTAACGAACAACAGGTACACTATTGCTCATTGACGGGAATGAGCCTCCAGATAATTGCGTATATTGTCCTTCATCAGGAGTAGCAATATGTGGCGGGCGAGCCAAATGAATAGAAACATTTTCAGGTGGTTGTGTTTGCGCAAAGGAAGGGGTGGCAAATGCAAGCAAGGGTGCCATCAGTAAAGCTCTTTCGATATGTTTGAGATTTTCCATCATATGCCATATCTTATACATAGAATTCGCAGATTTGTCAAGCTTTTGTAGCTGACGACGATATTGCTTTTTTCGGCTTGCAAAAGGCCTTCTTTGTGCTACACTCCTGCCTAATATGTCCATTTGCGGTATATTGACTCGCCACCGGATAAGTTGTATAATTATCCGAATGCGTGCCCTAGCGCCTAACATCCTAACTTCCTAAATGCCTACCTCAACCGAAGAACAAATCATTAATCTTATCGAGAAGAGCCAACGAATCCTACTCTTGCCGTCATCTCCACCAGATGGCGATTCTCTTGGCGCGGCGCTATCTTTTTACCTACTCCTCAAGAAACTTGGTAAAGAATCAACGGTCATTTGCGCCGATCCGATTCCTGAAACATTCAAATTTCTCCCAACAATCGAATCGATTTCAAGAAATTTCGGTGGGGCGGAAGATTTCATAGTTACGCTCGATTGTACAACTGCTGAAGTGGATACAATCAAGTACGAGGTCGAGCACAATAAGGTAAACATCATTATCACCCCTAAAAAAGGGAAGTTCGGTGATAAAGATGTGAGTTTCCATTATGGTGAATCAAAATACGACTTGATAATTACGGTTGATACCGGTGATCTCCAACAGCTCGGGAAGGTTTATGAGCAAAATCCTGAAATGTTCTACTCGATACCTGTTATAAATATCGACCATCACGCTTCAAACGGTGAGTTTGGCAGGATTAACATGGTGGATATAACAGCCTCATCAACAACGGAAATACTTATTCCGTTATTCGAGCAGATGGAGGCGAAAACGAGTATGAAATTGATAGACGCGGATATCGCGACACTTTTACTTGCAGGTATAATTACAGATACTGGAAGTTTTCAGCACGCGAATACAACTCCGAGGGCGTTTGGAGTAGCCGCACATTTGCTCGATTTGGGTGCGCGCCAGCAAGAGATTATTAAATATATTTATAGAACCAAGAGACTTTCAACCCTTAAATTGTGGGGAAAAGTTTTGTCGAAAATTAAATATGACGAAGCTCATCATTTGGTCTGGTCGACAATTACAGCGGAAGATCTGAAGGAGACCGAGAGTTCTCATGACGAATCAGGTGGAATTATTGATGAATTGTTATCGAACGCTCCTGGAGCGCAGGTGGTTTTGCTTATTAAGGAAAAAGATGAAAATTTGGTTTCGGTAAGCGTTAGGACGCCTAATAAAGGAGCGAATGCGAACGATATCGCGCATATATTTGGAGGCGGTGGTCATCCGAAAGCGGCGGGATTTAGGGTGAAGGGTATGGGTTTTTACGAGGCGGAAAATTTCATTATAAATAAAATTAAAGAGTACCAAGAGGGTAGGACTGATGTATCAGGTATGGCGCATATGCAGCCAGCAGAGATAGTTGTTCCGCAACAGATAGTACAAGAACCTAAAAAAATGCAAACAGCATCCGATTTGAGAAAAGATCCACTGGCAAATATTCAGTTCCAGAAACCGGAAGTCGTACCTGCCGCTAGAGAGGGCGGGGAAGATTTATTGTTAAAAGATTTTAGAAAAAGAAAAGAGGAAGAGTCGAAGCGCGAAAATCGAATTGAGGACATGACAAAACAGTTTTTCAAACCAAAAAGCGAGATGACGGTTGAAGATGTTTTGAAATCGGCGCCGGGGGAGTTCTTCACCGTGGATGACAATGAAATCTCATAATATAATCATAAAAAAATGGATAAAGAACCGCGTACAGTAGAAGAAAGACTAGAAGAGATAATCGAAACATTGGTACTGTTATTAGAAAACAGCGATCAGGCTGTAGAAATAAGAGATCATAACCTCATTGGGACAATGAGTAAATTTGTAGATCTTTTTGATATACTAACTGATGCACAGCGAATGGAATATATAAGACGAACAAAATTTGATAGGGTGATCGACAGGGATATATGCAATGTTCGCGGTATGTTGACTAATACTGAGCATGTAAGATGGGGAGATGTTGTAACATATGGTATTGACACAGAAAAAAATAAGTTATTAAGTAATCTTGGTCTTAGTATTAAGGAGATTATTGCAGAATATTTTTTCCCCGAAATAGAATAAATAATGACAGAACGAGTTCACCAATCCGAAGACCATCTGAAAGCTCTCCTCGGGGTTGAAACTTTGCGAGTTATAGAAGGTACGCGCTCTAGGCCGACGGATAGCAGGAACACCTGAATTACAAACAGGAATACTTCACGGATGATAATAAAATTTATAACATAACTATAAAAACATGGGGAACGAAGATGTAGTGCCTACAGCGGATGAACGGCTAGATTACATAGCAGCATTAACTGAACGGCTAAATGAAGTAACAGCAGACTTGGTATCTTTCTTACGGCAACAAAGTGGGAATGAAGGAATAAAAGTTCGGAAAAACGGAACGCCAATGTACAGATTTACAGAGGCTTTCGATATGCTAACTATGGAACAACGACATGCATACATAGCGGGAACCAAGTTTGGTAGGGTGACTAGACCCGAAGACCAAGAGATGTTGTATAGATTTGGCCAGGTAATGTGGAGTGATATTATGGACTATTCTTATGACACGAGGGAAGGAAAGCCATTAAACCGTATTTGTCGTAATATTGAGGAGCTGATTGTAAGATATTTTTCCCAAGAATAATGTCAGAAAAAGAACCAAAATCAAATCCGGCAGACCGTTTAAAAACTCTCCTCGGAGTTGAGAATTTGCGAGTTATAGAAGGAACGCGCGCCAGGCCGACGGATAGCAGGAAAAATACATTTCGATAACGCCTGAAAAACAAGCGGAACTTGGGATTGAGAATCCGACAGATTATAGATTGCTAATAATTGTCGTTCCAAACGCAGTTGCGAAATTGGCGGGATTAGAAACAGCATTTAGTACAAATACACCGGTTGGTAAAACTGTAACAGATGGCGGAGAGTGCACGGTCGTACTGCCTGACGGTCGAGAAATCCAAGCTTTTATTGGCGGAGCGCTTGATAGCGTAGGGGTGTAGCCGGATCTTATTGCAGGAGGAGAAATTGTGGTTGAAATTCATGCCGGACAGAGAAAGTTGTCTTTTCTTCAGCCGACGGTATAAAATTGGAGCATGAATCTCCGCGCCCATCACCTCTACAGCCTAGTAGTCCCATCTTCGAGACGCATAAAAAAGCTGAAGCTTAAACTTTTAGGCTATAAAAACAGCAGTGAGTTTGCCGATCACTTAATGGATATAACGGAAGGAATTCGCACGGGCGCAATCAATCAGGTCACAATCGTAGATACATGCGACATCATCTGTGAGAAATGCACGAAAAGAGGTGACCCGAAATGTCGTGTTGGAGGAATTAAATGGGGTAAAAATTTCCTGACTAAAATGGACAGAGCGATAGCGGCAAGTTCGGGCGGTCTTATCGAAATAGGTAAGACCTATGAGTCGGAATACTTAATAAAAAATATTGGGAAAATCAGATGGACGCTGGTGAAGGCGGTTTTGAAATTGCCGAGAGTTCGGCTAAAAAGTCTGTCTAGCTGATACCTGTGAGCTGTTAGCTTTCTTCCGGCAACTCGCAGTTCATACTCACATTCGTCACATCCTCGTCTTCGTCGAGTGTTTCAAGAAGCCCAATGATTTTTTCGGCCATCGCCTTATCTGTAACTTGCGTCATGGTTTTCGGTATATAAGTAACCTCTTGTTTATCAACTTCCAATCCGACCGCAACAAGATTTTTCGCAACCGTATGCAAATCCGATAGAGCGGTATAGACCAAATAAATATCCTCATCTTTTTTGAAATCACTTGCACCGGAATCGATAATTTTCATCTCGACATCATCTTGCAACAAGGAAGTGGGTTTAAGCGCAATCATCCCTTTTTTCTCAAACATCCATCCTACACAACCGGCGGCGCCCAAATTCCCACCGTGCTTGAGAAGAGTACTGCGAATATTCGAAACTGTGCGATTCTTATTGTCGCTAATTGTTTCGATATAAAGAGCAACTCCTCCTGGAGCATAACCTTCGTAGATTGTCTCTACCAAAACTGCAGAATCCTTATCTTCACCGGTACCTTTTCGAATCGCGCGTTCGATATTTAAATTCGGCAAATTATCAGCTCTGGCATTATCAAGCGCAAGCCTCAAGCCGGGATTCATAGAAGGATCTCCTCCGCTTCTTGCCGCAATCTCAATCAATTTAGCGTGTCTTGTGAAAATTTTTCCTCTTTTAGCATCAATCGCACCTTTCTTATGTTTAATTGAATGCCATTTGCTGTGTCCGGACATTTATGGGGAAGTTGAAGAAGTAAAAGGAGTGACAGAGTGACATAGTTTTGAACAAGGGAATTTTAGCAGAATATTATAAGTTTTCCACAGTACGGTGCTTGACAAACCTACGAAAGGGTGTATGGTGCTCGCATGAAGCTTGCTGAAACTGGAGAGAAAACAGGTGTCGAACAAGAAGGACTAACTCCTGGTATTTTGCCAGCATCGGAAGGTACTGTACGCATTGCTACTTCTGGTGAAATGTTACAGCTGGGATTAGCACTTGCGACAGTCTATAGAAGAGCAAAAGCAGTTTTAGGTAAAGAAGGCGGGAAATATAAAGATGACGAATTCGCCGTGACGGTAGTAATTCCGCCAAATTTTAGCCCTGATTTGGAACTTGAAAATGTGCGATTTAGAGTGACAGATTTTTTTTGCGCAGAAGGAATACCTCTAACCTCAAGAGTAACTAGTTCTAGTGGTGGGGTTACAACTGTTGCAGCTATTATAAATGCTATGAGATAATCGCTTTTGCAACCGCTTCCATAACACCTTTATCAAATATCGACGGAACAATTCGCTCTGCGGTAGGGACTGAAACCAATCCTGCCAGAGCCTTTGCCGCCGCAATTTTCATGTCATCGGTTATTCGCGGCACTCTATTATCAAGTGCACCTCGGAAAATACCCGGGAATACGAGCGCATTATTTATTTGATTTGGAAAATCACTCCTCCCGGTTGCAACAACTCGCGCGCCTCCTGCAATTGCAAGATCCGGCATGATTTCCGGAGTGGGATTTGCCATCGCGAAGACTATCGCATCTTTTGACATGGATTTAACCATCTCGGTAGTGACTATTCCAGGAGCTGAAATACCAATGAATACATCGGCACCTTTCATTACATCGACAAGTGAACCTGGAACGCCTCCGCCAATCGCTTCTGCTAAATCTTCTTTTGCCTGATTCATACCTCTTCCTTTATAAATCGAACCGACGCTATCTGTAACCGCGATTTTTTTGATACCATATTTAAGGAGCAATTTTGTGATTGCTGTTCCTGCCGCACCAGCCCCGCTTATTACAACTCTGACATCTGTCTCGTTTTTTCCAACGACCGAAAGCGCATTTATAAGTCCTCCAAGAACCACAATTGCAGTTCCGTGCTGATCGTCATGAAAAACCGGAATCGGTAACATTTCTTTCAGCCTCTCCTCGATCTCGAAACATCTCGGCGCAGAAATATCTTCGAGATTTATTCCACCGAATTGAGGTGCAATATTTTTAACTGTCGCGATTATTTCTTCAACAGATTGTGTCGCCAAACAGATTGGAATCGCATCTATCCCGGCGAATTTTTTGAATAAAAGCGCCTTGCCTTCCATAACAGGATAGCCGGCAAGTCCGCCGATATTGCCAAGGCCGAGTACGGCCGAGCCGTCTGTCACGACAGCGACCATATTGCCTTTCGGCGTAAGGTCGTAAGCGCGCGCAGGATCTTTCTGAATCTCAAGACATGGAGCTGCGACACCGGGGGTGTAGTAAGTGCTCAAATCATCTCGAGTTTCGAGAGGCACTTTCGATTTTACCTCCATTTTGCCATGGAATTTTTGGTGGTCGGCGGTGGATTTTTCTCCATAATTCATAAGTTGTTCATTAAATTATCAACCACATTTTGGGAAACTTGATCAGTTAAAACAAACCCGCTTTCATAGTATTTCGCAGGGTCATCATATTCGTCAAGAGCGGGAGATACTAGCGTATTTACAGTAAAATTTGAATTCGCACACCCGGTGAAAACAAGTAATCCGCAAATTGTGAAAAGAATTTTTTTCATATCTTCTTAAAACGCACTCGTACTCCCATCCATAATATCAAGCACAACATCATAAGACCTCTCATACTTAAGAGTCACATCGGCCCCAACGCTATAATAATAATCCACAGGTCCCGTTCCAACGCCAATCGTATCGGTTTCGATTAGAACTTTATCGGTAAATAAAGACAAAGCATAAGCACCCTGCCCATCGACCTGAATTAACGATCTTGCTTCTTCCAAAATGGCATCCCATTCCGTAGGAGTTGTAACGGCACTTTCCACATATACGGCACTCATCTCCACGGCATAAACCTCCTCATAAGATTGCAGAGCCAACGCGCCTTTTCCATAACTCCCGAACATGGCGAAAACTTGTCCGCTCGGGAAGAAAACATAACAGTCGAATTCCGATTCGACGTCTCCTATATGTGAAATCATGACCGCTGGATTCCCCCCCACCGTAATCTCAGAAACTTCCTCATATCCCCCCTCCTGCATAGTTTCAATCACAGAATCCAGCGAATCTGTATTTTTATATATCGCAAGCGTAACGCTCGCCGAATTAGGATACTCTCTCGCCCAAGTTTCCTGTCCGTTTTCTTCATCTTGATTCCACAAAACAACGCTTCCGTCGCTATTTGTCACAACTTGCCATCCATAAGGATATTTAACGCCATAGCCGAGTTCGTTTTGATAAGATTGCCAGTTTAAACTTATATCAAAACTTTCCAAATCATTCTCTTCAACATACATCAATCTATAAATTATTTCGGAAATTTCCGCCCTGCTTAAAGTCTGGTCGGGATGGAGAAGTCCATCATCTTGCAATTCGATTAGATTTAAATTTTCCGCATATGCAGTATAAGGTTCAAACCAATCCGAGGTCTCAACCGGAACAGTGCTTAAATCAACTCCTTTTGCGATAAGTAGCATCTTAAGCGCCTCCACCAAGTTCACATTTTGATTCGGCTTAAAAGTGCCATCTTCATAGCCGCTAATAATCTCAAGTTCATATCCCTTATTAATATATTTCAAATACCACGCATCATTTTCCAGATCGGAGAAAGGGAACTCGTAAGTCGTTAATTCTTCTATTGTAATTCCGCTTCCAACCAAAATAAGCTTAAGAGCTTCAGCCCTTGTGACATCTTGATCGGGCTTGAACGAACCATCGGTATAACCCTCAATAACGCCTTTCTCCTGTAAATAAGTGATTGCGGCGTAATATTGAGAGCCGGTTGCGACATCGGTAAAACTCGCACTCGCAAGAGGGACTGACATACATAGAACCAGAATTGAAGAAAGAATTTTTTTCATACCTTACTTTTAGCAAATTTTTTCACCAAAACAAACACCAAAATTGCAATGCAAATGTATTGTGAAATCGTCATACCGCCCCAAAACCTCGGATCCGAATATCCGGGAAGATCATTCGCGCGCAAAAAATCTATACCGAAACGCAGGATAGAATATCCGGCTAAAAACACGAGCGCCAGATCTCCATCATGCTTTAATTTTTTTCTCAAACTCCACAAAATCACAAAAAGTATAAGCCCCTTGAGCGACATGTATGCCGAAACCTCATGCCGTAAAAAAGTTTCATCTCCAAAATACGAACCGATCCCAAAACCATAACTCGGCGCGCCTATATGATCGCCGATCAAAAAACACCCCATCCTACCTATAAAAAGTCCGATTGCAAGACTTGGGGCAAGGAGGTCGGCTAATTTCCAGAAGTGTATTTTTTTAATACGAGCGTAAATAATCAACCCTGCCAGTGCCGCCAAAAAACCACCGAAAAAAACCATCCCTCCGTTCCAGATTTTGAAAATCTCAAGCAGGTCGTACTTGAAATTGTGCCAATAAAGCGCGACATACATAAGCCTTCCGCCAATCATTGAAGAGATAACCGAAATCAAGAAAATATCGTAAATCGCCTCTTTGTTAATGCCTTTTCTTTTGGCTTCCGCGAGCGCAAAAAATAGTCCGACGAGCATCCCAAGTCCGACCATGAAACCCCATGCCTGAATGTTGATAGGGCCGAGAGGAATCTGCGTGATTTTGGTGAAGAGCATATTGAGATTGGAGATTATAGCTCACATTCTATGTCACTTTTTATACTTCTCCAACTGGTAAAATGACAAACAAGATGTTATAATCAAGAGATATGAGCGAAATACCACAACATGTACGAGAATCCATGGATAACGCAATGCGTTTACGCCAACGCGTAAGACATTTAAATAAGGCATTTGGCGTAAACATAATGCAAATCTTAAAAGATTTTGGTGTAAAAGGAGGTGTAGTGAGAGATCCAATTTGCGTCGTTAGAAATGTTTTTAGTGGAAGGATTGTTGGTAAGGAGAAAAAAGGTGAACCGGGAGCATGGCAAAATGTTTCCAGGCATATGATTGTTGTAAGCGGCCTTGCAAGAGCAATGGCTGAAAATTTCACACAAGACCAAAACGAACTTGACAGGATAGAATTAGCAGGGATGGTGCATGATGCCGGCAAATTTGCAGAAGGAGTTGCAAAAGGGCAAGGCGGTGACATTATGCAAATAATAAAAAGAGTTTCTGCGGAAACTTCAGAAGAACTTCACAGGAGAGGAGTGCCTGGAAATGTGACGGCTTTATTCCCGGAATTCAGCATGGAGTTTTTCAAGAATATAGACGAAATCAGGCTGAGAATGCAAAATGGAGAAGGGGTAAGCATGGACGAGATTCTGACATTTTTACTTTTCTGTGCGGATTATTATGTTGAGGGGCAAACAATAACAGATATAGATACAAGACATAATGGAATTATTACCAGATGTAAGACGGATGAGGAACGAATGACTGCAGATTATGATTATGAAAATATGAAAACGGCAAGAGATTTTCTTGCTGAAAAATTCGGTATTGGCCGGGAAGAATTTACGGACAAATTAAAAGAAATGATGGCTCAGTCAAAATGACACCCTGTAGACTCTTCAAGCTCATCAAATGTCTTCAGCCCCAATTCGTTTCCCATAACCTCTCCATCTATTTTCCAAATAGGATATTTAAGAATCCCTTCTTCTGCGCATTCATCCTCGTGGAAATCGCAATTAACATAATTGATATATTGAAAATCCGTGCCAAACATCTTCTTCTGATTTTGACATACATCGCATTGGTCCGATCCGTACATGACAGCTCCGGAATCCGCGATACACTCTGCGAAATCCTTATAGCTGGTGGTCCCCTCCGCACACCCAACTAGAAACAGCACGGCGATTATTATAAGAATTTTTTTCATAAAATCTTCTTCTGCAACTCTCCTAATACAACACTTCCCCTGGCGTATAATTATCCAAATTCTCCTCTCCAATCAGCTTCACAACTTCCTCAACAACCTGATCAAAAGGAACCGCCTTTTGTTGTCCTTTCGCCATACCGCGAACAATAACAACGCCTTCGCGAACTTCCGTAATACCCATAATCAAAGTGTAAGGGACTTTAAACTTATCGGCCAACCTCATTTGCGCCTTCATACTGCCTTTCCCAAGCGCGCCGACAGTTTTGATTCCTCTTTCGCGTAATTGATTCATAAGGGTTAAAGATTTCCTTTTCGCGTCATCGCCCAATTGAGCGACAAAAACATGAAGATCATCTTTGGAAGGAACAGTGATGCCCTCTTTTTTCATATGAGCGATAATCCTCTCAAGACCTCCGGAATATCCAACCCCCGGAGTCGGTATTCCGCCCATAAGCTCGGCAAGTCCATCGTAACGACCACCTCCGCCGATTGCGTTTTGCGCGCCTTCGGTTTTATCCCAGAACTCAAAAACCGTACCCGTATAATAATCTAGTCCTCTAACAAGTTTCGAATTTTCGACATATTCAAGTTTTAACTCATCCAAATATCCTTTCAACTTGGTATGGAATTCGACACAAGTCGGACATCTGTATTGCTCGAACTTGGGTGCCAATTCGGCAAGAATTCGGCAATCTTCCGCCTTACAGTCGAGCAAGCGGAGAGGGTTCTTGTGCAAGCGGTTCCTGCAATCTTCACAAAGCGATCTTTCTTTGCCGATATAGAAATTAACAAGCTCTTCTTTATATTTGGCACGACATTTCGGACATCCGATATTGTTGATTTGTATGCTGAAAAGATGCGCGATTCCAAGATCATCATTGATTCTGTTTGCGAAATCGATTATTTGCGCATCAAGAGCAGGATCGCTCTCTCCGATTATCTCAATACCAAATTGCCAAAACTGCCTATAGCGTCCTTTTTGCGGCTTGTCGTAGCGGAAATGAGGTTCGATATAATAAAGCTGAACCGGTTGAGGCAACTCCTTCATACCATTTTCTATATACGACCTGATGACTCCTGCCGTTCCTTCGGGCTTAAGCGTTAAGCTTCTGCCACCTTTATCTGTAAATGTGTACATCTCCTTATCGACGATGTCAGTCGAGTTGCCAATCCCGCGCTGAAAAACTTCGGTAAACTCAAAAATAGGGGTTGTGATTCGTCTGAATCCGCACTGGCGCGCCCTGTGTCTAACGACTTTCTTGATGAATGTAAAATACTCGTGATCTTCCGGAAGAATATCGTGAATACCGATAGGGGTTTGCAGCTTCGTAGCGGTTGGTTGTTGTGGTTGCGCGGGGTTAGAATTTCCTTCATCAGACATATTGAAAAAAATTAAGGATAGAAAGCCTAAAAATTATTATACTTGTTTTATGGATTAAGTAAAATGGTTTTTAGCAGGCCGTCCGAAACATGGTGGAGGACGGCCCTAAAAAATATTGATTAGCACATCAGGCAGTAAACTTTGTTTTAATTCGATCATGTAACGGAGCAACAAAAGGGGTGGTACGATTTGTACCACCCCTTGTTGACTCGGCCGTCCTGTGTAAGAAATCGTAGCGTTGTATACACTTTTCAGCGTGACAATAATTTAGCGAATAAGGCAAGAAACTTTGGATAAAATGTGGTTGAAAAGATCACATAAACCAAAGTTTCTATG
>Ga0172379_10005687_pt1 | contig 17284 bp, 13 predicted proteins | sample GrowelOW334metaG_FD_119756 | JGI IMG/M metagenome (GOLD analysis project Ga0172379, IMG submission 119756) | Groundwater microbial communities from an aquifer near a municipal landfill in Southern Ontario, Canada - Groundwater well OW334 metaG | ecosystem: Environmental > Aquatic > Deep... | reverse complement strand
TAATTTATTCGATTGGAATTCAATTCTCTGTATCGGGCACCGGATTCTCTGTATTGGATTCGGCACCGGCCAATTTCAATTCTCTGTATTAGGTATCCTATTCTCTAAAAGATTTGAAAAGCAATGGACACACCCTCTTTCAAAGAAGATCACATCAGCCAAATCCCGGCTCTGCAGATGCTGCAGAAGCTGGGCTATATCTACCTAAGTCCGGCAGAGGCAGACACCCTTCGCGTGGGTAAGACAAGCAATGTGTTGCTGGATGATATTTTGCGGAAGCAGTTAAGAGAGATCAACTCAGACAAACGAATCAGTTCAACAAAGTCAACCTACATCAGCGATGCCAATATTGAGAATGGCATTCGGGCTTTGAAAGAACTCCCGATGAACGAGGGATACATTGCTGCGTGTGAAACTGTTTACAACCTGATCACGCTGGGGAAAACATTTGAACAGAGTGTGGATGGTGATAAAAAGAGTTTCACCCTGAGCTACATTGACTGGGAGAATTTAAAGAACAATGTTTTTCATGTGACCGAAGAGTTCAGCGTGATGCGGAGCAACAGCAAGGAGCATTACCGCACCGATTTGGTCCTGTTTGTGAATGGAATTCCCCTATGTGTGATAGAATGCAAGCGGCCGGACATGAAAGAGCCTTTGGCACAGGCCATCAGCCAGCATCTGCGCAGTCAGCAGGAGGACGGAATCCGCAGTCTGTATGTCTATGCACAGATGGTCATGAGCATTGCCACGCAGGAAGCAGTCTATGGCACCAACGCGACACCTGAAAAATTCTGGGCCAAGTGGGAAGAAAAATTCAATAACGAAGAAGAAGCGACAACCTACCGGAACAAATTGCATGATCTGAAGAATCAACCCTTAACTCCTGAGCAGAAAAGCAGACTATTCGCGGATCGTTTCAGGTATGTTCGGCAATATTTTGATGATCTGGAGCTTGAAAACATTTTGCCAACCGTCCAGGATCAGTATTTGTACAGTTTGTGCAGTCCCGAACGGCTGATGGATCTTGTTTTCAACTTCATCCTGTTCGATAATGGCGAAAAAAAAATTGCAAGGTACCAACAGTTTTTTGCCATCAAAAAATCGATGAGGCGGATTCTTCAGTTCAATGAACGGAGGCGTACAGGAGGTGTGATCTGGCATACCCAGGGAAGCGGCAAATCCCTGACCATGGTGATGCTTGCCCAGGCCATTGCCATGGAACCATCGATTCGAAATCCCAAAATAGTCTTGGTAACAGACAGGACGGACCTTGACAACCAGATAACCGGAACCTTCCGGAAGTGCGGAATGTTTGTGGAGAATGCCACCACCGGTCAACGGTTGGTTGAACTGCTGGAAAGCAACAGTGATTCGGTGGTTACCACCATTATCAACAAGTTTGTAGCGGCCATGAAAAAAATCAGGAAACCGCTGCAAAGTCACGACATTTTCGTTTTGGTGGATGAAGGACACAGGTCGCAGCATGGCACCTTCAACATTGAAATGCAGAAGACCCTGCCCAACGCCTGTTTCATTGCCATGACCGGCACACCACTATTCAAAAGGGATAAAAACACGGCTGCAAAATTCGGAGGCATCATTGATTCCTACACAGTTGACCAGGCCGTGAAAGACAAAGCCGTTGTACCACTTTTGTACGAAGGCAGATTGGCCAGACAAACTGTGAATGCGAGTCCGCTGGATACCTTTTTTGAAATGGTCTCAGAGCCGTTAACTGAACTTCAAAAAGCAGATTTCAAGAAGAAATTCAGTCGTGCGGATCAGTTGAACAGTGCGGAGCAGAAGATTTATGCCATTGCATGGGATATCAGCCGGCATTTCCGCGACAACTGGCAAGGCACACCTTTCAAGGCGCAACTGGTTTGCGACAAGAAAAAAAATGCCATACGGTACAAAGAATTTCTGGATGAAATTGGTCTTGTATCCAGTGAGGTGTTGATTTCCGCTCTGGACGAAAGAGAAGGCGAAGACAGCGCCTATGAGAAATCGACTGAACGGGAAAACCGTTTCTGGAAAAAGATGATGGATGAGCATGGGAATTCAAAATCGTATGAGAAGAACATCATCAACCGATTTAAAAACCAGAAAGACCCTGAGATCATCATTGTGGTGGATAAATTGCTTACCGGATTCGACGAACCAAAGAATACAGTGCTGTATCTCACCCGTAATTTGCAAGGGCATAAACTTTTGCAGGCCATTGCAAGGGTCAACCGCATTTATCCTGATAAGGAATTTGGTTACATCATAGATTATTATGGTGTAATAGAGAACCTGGATGATGCGTTGGAAATGTATTCTTCATTTGAAGACTTTGACAATGAAGATCTGGAAGGAACACTCACCAACATCAACGATGAAATAAAGAAATTACCACAGAAGCATTCAGAGCTTTGGGATATTTTCAAAACTGTTGCCAATAAGAGAGATGCCGAAGCTTATCAATTACTGCTTAGGGATGAAGCAATCCGGGTTCTATTTTACGATAAACTGGCTGCCTTTGCAAAAGGATTAAAATTAGCGCTTTCATCGATTCAATTTTACAATCAGGTCGAGGAGAAAACAATCAGCAGATACAAAGAAGATTTGACCATGTTCCTGAAATTACGTTTGGCTGTCATTGAAAGATATTCAGATATCATTGATTACAAGCAATATGAAGGACAAATTCAGAAGCTGATTGATACACACATCACTTCGGAGAAAGTGGAGACAATTACTGAGTTGGTGGATATTTTTGACAAGGAAAAATTTCAGCAAGAAGTAGAAAATACGACAGGTAAAGCAGCTAAAGCGGACAAGATCGCCAGCAGAACTTCCAAACACATTTCGGAAAAGATGGAAGAAGATCCGGCCTTTTACAAAAAATTCTCCCAAATGCTGAAAGAGTCCATTGCAGATTACGAAGCAAGGAGAATTACTGAAGCTCAGTATCTAAGCAAGGTGCTGGAGATTATGAACAATGTATTGGCACACACAGACAGTGATATCCCCGATGCATTGAAAGACAAAGATGTGGCAAAGGCATTTTATGGATTGAGTGTTGAGTCGCTATCTGAGAAAGTGAAAGACGACCTGATCCGGAAGAGTATATCAACACAGGTTGCATTGATTGTTGATGAATTTATTCAACTTGCAGTATTAGACCACGGTAAACCGATTGTTGATTGGCAATACAAAACCAATATAACAGGCAAACTCCAAATTGAGATCGGAGATTATCTGATTGATGAAGTGAGGGATAAATATGCCGTCAACTTAACTTTTGGGGAGATTGACGAAATAGCCAACAAGTGCATTGAAGTTGCCAAAATACGTTACAAGTAATGACTGAAAGTATCGAATTTGGTTCCAGGCAAATTGTATTTCAGCTGGAATATTCCAACCGCAAATCGCTGGGAATTACTGTAACTCCTGATTTGGACGTTTTGGTAAAGGCTCCTGCCGAAACATCGATTGAAGCAATCAAAGAAAAACTGAAAAAGAAAGCGCCATGGATCATCCGGCAACAAAGCTTTTTCCTCTCGTTCCATCCCAAAATGCCTGTCAGAAAATTTGTTGGTGGTGAAACCCATCTTTACCTTGGGCGCCAGTATCGTTTGAAAATTATTGTTAGCGGTGATGAGAACGTGAAACTAAAAGGCAAATTCATCGAGGTGACTACCTCTGACAAAGCAAGAGCTAAACAATTGATAGCTGATTGGTATTTAAAAAATGCTCAGAAAAAGTTTCAGGCAATAGCTCTTGAACTAATCGAAAAATTCAAAAAGTACAGCGCTGAACCCCATTCAATTGTACTGAGAGAAATGCCCACACGCTGGGGTAGCTGTACTGCCAAAGGTAAGATCATCCTGAATCCGGAATTAATCAAAGCGCCTAAAGGTTGTATTGAATATGTCATCATTCATGAGCTTTGCCATTTAGTGCATCACGATCACACGCAAAAATTTCTAGATTTGCAAATCAAAGAGATGCCCGACTGGGAAAAGTGGAAAATGAAATTGGAAAAACTTCTTGCCTGAAAGTAAATGAAGCCATCGCCTTGGACACAGACATTTTTAGAAAATCTGATCCATTCCTTATTTCATCCCCAATTTTTTCACAAATTCACTGTACTTTATGCTATCCACCATCAGTTCTCCGGCGAGAAACTGGTTTTCACGGATATTTATTTTAAGGGTAATGGACCTTGTTGAGTCATTGATTGTTTCATTGAATTTTTTTTCTGCCTCCCTGGTGTTTACATCCGGCACATAATAGTTGCTGAATGGGTAGTTTATTCTGAGAAAACTGGAATCTTTGTTGTTCAGGAAGGCCCTTGCCTTCACCCAATCCCTGCTGCCTGCAGGTTTTACTTTTGTTACGGCTTCTACCTTTGCAAAACCATTACTGTCTTTGCCGAAGATGACAAAAATGCCCTGGTTGTTGTCCCACTCCTTTTTGTTTACTACTTTATATTTATTTGCTTCGAAACTGAGCCATACATAATTCCCGTTTAAGGAAGCGCCTGCCCGGTTGTGCCTGACTTTAAAAACAAACTCATTCCCCTTTTTGGCAATATCGGCCATGGTCCCGATCATCCATCCGGGAACAAAAAGTTGCGCCATGGCTACCACGGCAAATGCAACGAATATCAATTTATTGGGCTTCATTTTTCCTCTGTTTTTTGAGCATCCACCAGTTGGTAATAAAAAATCCGATACCTACTCCGACAAACATCAGACCTTTGACGAAATAGGTCAGATCAATATCAAAAGATCTACAGATCAGCAGTATGGTGATAACGATCATCCCGGAGTTCAAGGTACTAAGGTTATTTTCCCCTGCCCCCTTCCTTATCATCAATACACCTGTCGCAAAGACGGCAAGATTGATCAGAAAGACCGGTGCGGTAGTAAAGAATCCCAGGACAAAAATGAGAATGAATAAAAACCATGCAACCTCCATGATCCTGAGCCCTCCAAGGCCACGATCGCGTATTTCACGGTACAGGATGCCTGAGGCAAGGGAAAACAACAATAGAAAGGCTACAAACTCCGGAGCAGTTGAAAGGGTGCCAAAAGGATGTGGCAGGGATGAAACTTTCTCCCAGCTCGACTGGAAGGACATGACAATCAGCGTAATGATGGAACCAAAAGTTCCAATGATCAGGTAGCCGTTTTGTTCAGGAGTTCGGTTTCTAAAATAGTTTCCACTCCCGATGAAATAGAAAATTCCAAAGAGCGTGAAATAGACTGGTGGCATCAGCTCCCCAAAATTGGTAACAACTGTTCCCAGGTTCAAGGTCAGGACACCAGGTATCACCCAGTGGAGCAATTTCGTCAGCGGACTTTCAGATGAGCTCCTGATAAGCCTGAAATAATGAGGTATAGGAACCAGGAAAAGGAGCCATGTAAGATGATCGCCCAACAAAGCATTCCCGTCAAAACGAACGGCAAAACTGTAAGAGAGGATTCCAATGAGGTAGCCTATAGAGACTGCCGAAGAATTCATAATATATACCAAAGGAACTGTCAGCATCATCCAGGTGAAGATAAAGGTGCTGGCATCCCCATTGATGTGGTAGATCTGACTTACCAGTGAGATGTTGGCGCAAACTGCAAAGAAAAGGATCAGTGCCGTACTCTCGAGCCAAACAACCTTGTCCGCCTTTTTGTACATCGCATAAACGCATAGCAGTTGGGGAACAATCAGCAACAAAAAGGCGCAGGCAGTTTTTACGCTCCGGGGAAGTTCTTCCCACTTGTTGGCAACGATAAACAGCAGGCCAATGCCGACAAGAAATGCGCCGAGAATACCGAAAAGCAGCAACTGTTTGTTTTTACCACCTGGCGAATTCGTTTGCCTTTTTTTGTAATAGTCTGAAATTTGATGCGCTGTTTCGGAGGTGATGACATTCGCACCCACAAGCTCATGGAGGTCGTGAAGAATATTCATGACAGTGAGATTTAAGTAAATTTAAATCAATACACCATCAAATGTAAAGAATTGATCGATGCAATGACAGTGCGAAACTGTGAAAAAGTGCCAATACGACCATTCCCGGCAATAATATGTCGAATTGGCAGTCAATCTTTTAGCAAATAAATTCCAAAATTTGAAATTTGCTGTACCCAATTTATTTTCCACCGGGTGGAATGTAGCTTCTATTATTCTTTCACCAGGGCTGCCTTACAATAAGCCACACACTTTACCACCTCCTTCACGGCATCGGATTGAGCAGGAACTGTGTACTCCAGTTCAATATCGCAGGTGATCGGCCATTTGTTCTTCTGAATCAATTGCAGCATCTCCACAACATGAGTCCCTCCTTTCCCGAACGATTGATTCTTGTTTGGATTTGCTGCTTTGGGTCCGGTTTTGTCCTTGATATGGATGCTTACGATACGCTCATGCAGCCTTTCAATCAGCCCACACGGGTTCAGTCCTGTTGCGCCAAAATAGTGGCCTGCATCGAAGTTCAGCCTCAACATGGATCCAAGGGACAACACTTTGTCGAAACTGAAGTTGGGGTCACCCGGCTGACCGTGGTTGTGAAAAATAACGTATAGCTTGTGCTTTTCTGCAAAGGGCTCCATCCGTTTGGCCGCCTCTTCCGAAATTTCCATACTGATTCCCAATGCACCTACTGTTTTACATGCATTGAAGGCATAATCGATCTCCTCGTCCGACCAGCTTTTATCGCCCAACTTCAAGATATTGATTTTAATGCCTTTGGCTTTGAACAGCTTTTTGATCGCTTTGAACTTATCCATTGATACCGAGGTGCGCCACTGTCGTATGGCTACCGGATCTTTAGAGGCAGGTATCCCGGCAAAACGCTCGGCAACATCCCCCATCAATTCGACAGAACTTAACCCCGATTGAACCACATAATTCAATACCGCATCCAGTGACTGGTCCGGCATACTGCGGTAGCTGTAGGTGATGGTTCCTACCTGTACCCCGCCAAATCTGGATCCTTTGTTGTTGGCGGCAGTTGAGTCTGAGTGAACCAGAACAATGGCAAAAGCGATTAAACCCAACGTTTTGAGAATCGAAGGCAGATGAAAATTTTTCATAAAGCTGATAATTAGGTATTTAAAAATAGCAGTTAATTGCCAGCTTTCAAAACGGAGAGAACTGGCGAAGGAATTTATTGGTTTGCAAGTTAACAAAAGATCTTTACTCCCAAACGGATCATACACTCCTTTGCTCCTTGACTGGAAACAGTAGCCTTAAAATAATCCGGGCAAAGCCTACCATGACTCTTCATACTTGAATAATATTACAATTTAATTATTATTTTTTAATAATTATATTATAATAATCATATTTTGATAATTTAAATTTAATAATTATATTTGACAAACGTTATGACCATGCGAGCAATTAAAAACCCTTTTACAACGGGAGGATATGTATCGGAGGCCTATTTTTGCGACAGGATCCAGGAAAGCAAAACGGTAATCCGGACTTTGACCAACGGCAATAATCTGGCCATTATCTCCCCCCGGCGAATGGGAAAGACCGGATTGATTGAACATTGTTTCCATTCAAAAGAGGTTGCACCCAATTACCACACTTTTTTTATTGATATATATGCCACCAGTAATTTAAAAGAATTGGTCTATAAGCTGGGAAAGGAGATTTTCGATACACTGAAACCCAAAGGAAAACATTTTGTAGAATCATTTTTCAGCGTTATCAGCTCACTCCGCCCGGCATTCAAGTTAGATCCTCATTCCGGCGCACCAACCTTTGATATTGGTATTGGAGAAATTCGCGAAGCCGAAATCACGCTGGACGAAATATTCAAATATCTTGAATCATCCAATAAACGTTGCATTGTAGCGATAGACGAATTTCAGCAAATCGGCAGATATCCCGAGAAAAATATTGAAGCGAACTTACGGACGCAAATCCAGAAATGTAAAAACTGCTCCTTCATCTTTGCCGGCAGCCAGAGACATTTGATGGAAAATATATTTTTTAGCTCCTCCCGTCCCTTTTATCAAAGCGTTAGTTTATTGCATCTGGAAGCAATCTCAGAGAATGAATATATTCCCTTTGCAAAAAAACATTTCGAAAAAGCAAAAAAAGAGATCAATGATGAGACCATCAAAAAAATATACCTGCTGTTTGAAGGTCATACATGGTACATGCAACACATTCTTAATGAGATTTTTGCACTGACATCACCCAATGGAAAATGCACTTTAAAGATGACCGAAGAGGCTATAAGAAGCAAAATATTTGCCTATAAACCGCTCTTTCAAAGCACCTTAATTTTATTATCCGAACGACAGAAGGAGGTTTTGTACGTCATTGCCAAGGAGGGAAAAGCAACCCAAATCACTTCAGGATCGTTCAGCAAGAAACACGCATTGCTATCCCCCAGCTCAATCCAAACATCCGTCAAACAATTGCTAGACAAAGATATCATCACTGTTGAAAACAAGGGATACTCAGTGTACGACCGCTTTTTCGGATTGTGGCTTAAAGATGAATTCGGAACAGGCTGGAGTTTCTAAAAAATGATCGTGGTTTCAGTTCCAAATCTTCTGCCTGAAAAAATAATATTTTCGTTTAATTCATTTACCTTCGCATTCATTTCAATTGTGATCATTCACCGATTATGTGGAAATTTCTTACCCGCTTACTACTGCGTAACAGACCTGCCATTCTGATACTTATCGTCCTCCTTACGGCTTTTATGGGATGGAAGGGTATGGGCGTTAAACTATCCTACGACAATGCCAGTATCCTCCCTGCCGATGATAGTTTTATCATTGACTACAATGCCTTCAAAAATCGATTTGGCGAAGATGGAAGCGTACTGGTGATTGGGGTTGAAAACCCTAACATGTTTCAATTGAATGACTTCAACAAATGGTACGACCTCACGGCAGACATGACCAAAGTTGATGGGGTAGAAGGTGTTATGTCTATTGCCAAAACGTCCAATATCAAAAAAAACGATTTGCTGCATCAGTTCGAGTTCCTTCCGCTGGTACCTTCCAGGCCGTCATCACAAACTACAGTCGATAGCTTAAAAAACAAGATCCTATCCCTGAAATTTTATGATGGACTGCTCTTTAATTCAAAAACAGACGTTTACATTTTGGCAATCACGCTGAAAAAATCGGTACTCAACGACAAAATACGAATGAAGATTACCGATAACATCGTAGCGCGCGCAGAGCTATATGCAACCCAAAGTGGCCTTAAACTACACTATTCGGGACTTCCCTACATTCGCACTGTAATGGCAAGAACCGTGCAACACGAGCTGTTCCTTTTCGTAATGCTCTCTATCCTTATAGCGGCTGTGATCCTTTATCTGTTTTTCAGGTCCGTAAAGGTGGTGATCAGCTCGCTGGTAGTTGTGGCCATCAGCATCATCTTTACACTTGGAATAATCGGGTTGTTCGGATTTAAAATAAGTGTCCTTTTGGGGGTGATCCCCTCCCTCATTGTCGTTATTGCCATCGAAAACTGCATCTATATCCTTAACAAATATCACTGGGAGTACCGAAATCATGGGAATAAAATATTGGCGCTTTCCAGGGTTGTACGCAGGATCGGTTTTGCCTCATTGATGGTGAATACCGCCACTGCTGCCGGTTTCGCTGCGTTCATCCTGGTATCCAACCAACTGTTGCGCGAATTTGGAATTGTTGCCTCCATAAGCATCATGATGGAGTATGCGCTTTGCATCACACTGCTGCCGATCATCTTCAGCTATATGGATCCTCCAAGCGAAAGGCATGTAAAACACCTGGACAACAACTTCTTTAATTCGATTCTTGAAAAAATCCTGCACATTATTCAATTCAGGCGACAATGGGTATTTATGATGGCCGGGCTGTTGCTCGTGGCCGGAATCATCGGGATGCTGAACATGCGTACTTCCGGCAAGGTCACAGATGATATCCACCAGGGCAATCCCCTTTACAAAGACCTGAAATTTTTTGAGACCCAATTGGGCGGAGTGATGCCCTTCGAGATTTCGGTTGACACAAAAAAGAAGAGAGGTGTTATGCTCTTTTCTACGATTCAGCGAATCGAACAGCTTCAGGAGGTCATATCCAGGAACAAGGAATTTTCGAAACCATTATCGGTCGCTGAATTTATGAAATTTGCCAAACAGGCCTACTTCAATGGGAATCCTGAGATGTACTCGTTGCCCAATTCGATGGAAAAAACTTTCGTACTGTCTTATCTGCCCAAAAAGACAGAAGGGAAGCAACAAATACTCAACTCATTTATTGACAGCACACAACAGATTACAAGGATCAGTTTTCAGATGGCAGATATTGGCACGAAAGATATGAACAGACTGCTCGACAGTATTCGACCAAGGGTTGATTCTATTTTTGCCAAGGCCGACTACAACGTGAAGATTACCGGCAGCAGTGTGATTTATGCCAGAGGAACTGAATTCTTAATCAAGCATTTACTATTCAGTGTTTTAATAGCCATAGGATTCATCTCCCTACTTATGGCGCTCATGTTTTCAAGCGTCAGGATGATTGCTGTCTCAATGATACCCAACATCATCCCACTGATCATCACTGCAGCTATTATGGGTTTTACGGGTGTCCCCATTAAACCTTCGACCATCATCGTTTTCAGCATTGCGCTTGGAATATCGGTCGACAACACCATTCAATACCTCTCCAGATACCGGCATGAGTTAAAAATGACCGGGAACAACATAGGCCTATCCACCTTGAATGCACTGCGCGAAGCGGGATTCAGCATGATTTATACCTCCATCGTTTTGGTTTTGGGATTCAGCGTCTTTATGGTCTCGAGTTTTGGAGGTACCCAGGCCCTGGGCTTGCTTGTTTCGACTACCCTTTTTATCGCTATGTTCTTCAACATAATCGTTTTACCATCACTGCTGCTTGTCCTGGACAAATACCTGGTTACGAAAGCATTCCAGGAAGAACCGGTTATTGATATAGATGAGGAGCAGGAAGAATAAGGATGACTTTTAAGGATAAAGGATAAAGTAAAAAGGATAAAGTAGGGACTCCGAAGTTTAGTGCTAATTTTCAGCGCATTTAGGGTCTATTAATCAATCATTTTAGGGTATAGAATTTGGTTTTCTAAGTTATTTTCCGTAACTTATTAGGAAAACTATGGATGAAATAATTAATGATCCTGAATTTAAAAATGATCTGCAGTCTAGATTGTTCGGTTTTGCTGTACAAGCCATACTATTAGTTAGAGGACTCCCAAAAGGAAAGGAATATGATGTAATTAGTTGGCAATTTTTAAAATCGTCTTCATCAAGTGGTGCGAATTATGAAGAAGCACAAGGAGCCGTATCACGAGCGGATTTTTCAAATAAAGTGGCTATCGTGCTAAAGGAAATCAGGGAATCAAATTACTGGATCAAGCTAATTATTGCTGTAACTGCAAACCGCGACGAATGGAAAAAATTAAGGAACGAGGCCTTTGAATTGATGCGTATTATTGGAAGCATTCGTGCCAAAACCTCTTTACAAAGGAAATTCGACTAATCCCTTCAATTTTGGGAGTCCCAAACTTTATCCTTTTTACTTTATCCTTTATCCTTTCTATTCAGGACCCTCTTTTTTCCGTGGCCAGTATCATTTTGATCTGGAGCTTATTCCCTATGGCCAGCACATCAATTAGATCCTGGATTGTCAGGGAATTATCGGTTCTCAAAACGATTGTAACGTCACTGATCTTTTGTTTAATGGCTTTGAGCGATCCCTCCAGTTTGTTGAATTGTATCTGTTCCTTGTCGATATAGTAATTTTTCTCCTTTGTAATGGAGAGGGTGATCTGTTTCTTGTCGAGGGTCTGGTTGGAAGCAGATTTAGGCAAAAGCAACTTAATCACATTAGGATTGGCAAAAGTAGCTACCAGCAGGAAAAAGAGCAGCAGGAAAAACATGATGTCATTCAGCGACCCTGTTGCCACCTCCGGTTTAAACTCCAGCCTTTTTCTCAGCTTCATTTCAGTTTTGCTCGATGATATTTATAAACTCGAAAGCGTCCTCCTCAACCCTGTTCATGTATTTGTCTACCATAATGTTTAGCATATGGTATCCTGAATATGCAATAACACCGACAATGAGGCCCAGTCCGCTGGAGATCATTTTCTGGTAAAGACCTCCTGAGATAATTCCAATACTGATATTGTCTGAGAGAGATATATCATAAAAAATTTTGATAACCCCGGCAATCGTACCAATAAATCCAAGCATGGGAGCTATACCGGCGAACAAACCCAGATAATGGAGGTCCTTGCTCATTTTATTCATCTCAATCTGAGCGGCGGTCTCAATCGAGCTCTCCACCTCTTTGATAGGCTTTCCTATGTTTTGTGTGGCATGGTAAAATATGCGACTATAGGAACTGTTACCTGCCTGCAATGTGGCGACGGCCTGACCAAGGTCCCCTTTTTTAAGGTGGGTATGAAAAGCAATTACGACATTGGGTTCAGGTTTTGTAAAGCGTTTGATCTCAATGTATTTCACGATAATCAGATAACATGAAATCAAAGAGATGACGCCGATTGGGAAAAGTATCCAACCTCCTTTCAGCAGAAGATCAATTCCATCAATATTTGCCGCAGCAGGTACACTCTGGATGGCTAATTGTAAAATCATATTCTATTATTAGACTGTTATCATTGATAAAAAAGTGCCTAAAGTGACTAAAATGCCTAAAGTACTTGCGAACTCATCAGAATTATTTCAAATTTCCGATTAACAGGCCTGTTCCAGTCCCCTAGTCATTTCATCAGATTTCAAAACCTTCAAGGGAAATTATGCCCACTTCCTGAATTGCCTGAAATTAGACCGCATTTTTTTGATCTGCTGGAGATAAGTTGTGACAAACAACCTTCTGACTTTAGGAAATTCTATCTTCTTGAAATCATAACCCTCCTCTTTCAGGGCTGCGATCGCTCTGGGAAGAGCCCACATCAGGTGTTCCTCCGCCTTGTAAGAATCGTGAAAGGTAATGATGCTTCCGGGACGAACGAATTTCAATACATTCTCCAAAACCTCTTCGCGGGTGATATTCTGGTTGTAATCACAGGAGATCACATCCCACATTACGATCTTGTATTTTTGAGAAAGGAAAAGGTATTGCCCCCTGGTTAACCATCCGTGCGGTGGCCGGAAAAGATTGGAACCAATCAGCCGGTTTGCCTGCTCAATGTCTTTAAAATACTCCAGGTTACTGCTCTTTAATCCCTGAAGATGGTGGTAGGTATGGTTCCCTACGGCATGCCCCTCCTCCAGGATTTGTTCATAAATTTCAGGATAACGGAAAACATTTTCACCCACGGCAAAAAACGTAGCCTTGACCTCGTGCTCATTCAGAAGATCCAGCACCCATGGGGTTACGGTAGGTACCGGACCATCATCGAAGGTCAGGTAAACTGTCTTTTCTTCACCCGGCATGCGCCAGACAGCGGCTGGAAACCACTTGGTAAAAAAACCCGGAAGATGTACCTGTAACTTAAACTTCATTTCTTCTTATGTCACATTATATTTCACGCAAAGTACGCAAAATTCTTTTTCAAAAATTCTCGCGTTAAACGAAATCAGGCAATTCATCAGCAGACTAATCCCGTTTCCCAACGAATTGTAATTCGCATACAAAGCTTCAAAAGTAACGATAATCTTCGAATTGCGTAAATTCTTTCTAAATTATCATTTTGGGATTATATTTCCCTTCTCCGGTTGGATCACTGAGAACAACTTACTAAGCTTGCCATTGATCTCCTTCGACAGCTCCTTTTCGCCAAACTGTTCAGTAATTACCCCGAGTTCCTGTAACAGGTAAAAAGCACGTTGCAGCTCATCAGTCACCGAATCCCGGAACTTTGGATCCAGGGAAATATAGTATAGAATTTCACGCTCGTTGTTTTCCACCATCTGACGAACTACATCGTTTCCCTTTTTCACAGCAGCAGGCAGCATATTGATCTCCATAGAGGTACGATCTTTACCCATTCGGAGCATGTCAAAATGAGCAGCTTTGTAATATGCCTCTGCCATCAAAAGATTGAAGTAATTGTATGGCACCTTTTCATTGGGCATCAACTCATTGCAACGGTCCAAAACAGCCACGGCCGAATCTGTCTTGCCTTCCATCACCAACTGATCGGCCAATCTGACAAAATTGTTCCGGATGTTCATCGACATCCGCATGTTGTTCTCGTCGAGATAAACCTTCGGATCGTTCATATTGCCCCACTTGAATTTGTTGATGATGTTGTTGTACATGATGTTGGAATTCACCCTTCCAATCTGTCCCTCCTTTGCCTTTACCTTTGTCTTGATGGGAACCAAACGATAGGCAAAACCCTCGGCCTGGAAGTATTCCTGTAGGTTCATGTACTTGTCACGCCCAACTGTTACGGCAAAGTAAATCGGACGTTTCCATTTGTTGTTGTTGATGATATCGAGGATGATCATTTCATCTTTGGAGAGATAGTTGCCGGCAAGGTTAATATCCAGTTTATCAACGATTAGGGAGTCGTCTTTGGCCTCAACAGTTCCGGATTCCAAAACAGCTTTCTTGTCGACCGGATAGTATAGTTGTTTGGATGGCAGAAATGAAGCATTGTCGGCCTGCTGCAATTTCGTAGCCGGATCGTCGGAACGGATAAATTCGAGCGCCTCGTTCAGGTTGACCGGACGCTTAAGCTGGTCAAGTACATAAACGATATCGCGCGTACCCTGAACGACCTGATCATCGGTAAATTTTATCGGCAGCGGATCGGAATCGTAATATTTTTTTCTCATCTGCTCAATGTACCAATCGGTCTGCAGGTAGCTCAGGTTACAAACCCTGACATCGGGACGGATCCCTTCCACCTCCTGGGCATACCACAATGGGAAAGTATCGTTGTCGCCATTGGTAAAAATAATGGCGTTCGGGGCACAAGTCTGGAGGTAGTTACCACCAAAATCCCTGGCAGTAAACCGTCCCGAACGGTCGTGATCATCCCAGTTTTCAGAGGCCATCAATACCGGTACCGCGAAAAGGGAAACTACTGTTGCCGCAATGGCGCTGATAGTGCCGGCCGAAAAACGCTTAAACAAATCGTAGATGGCCAGAACCCCAAGTCCAATCCAAATTGCAAAAGCATAAAAGGAGCCGGCATAGGCATAATCCCGTTCACGTGGCTGTAGCGGGTCCTGATTGAGATAAACCACGATGGCCAGACCGGTCATGATGAACAGAAGCATCACTACCGTGAAGTCCTGCTTTCCTTTCTTACCTGCCTGATATTGAAAAAACATGCCCAGCAAACCGAGGATGAAAGGCAGCATGTAATAGGCATTCTTTCCCCTGTTTTCGCCAATGGTAGGCGGCAGGTGGTTTTGATCGCCCAAACGAATGGAATCAAAGAAATTAAATCCTGTAATCCAGTTTCCATTGAGAATGCCTCCTGCCCCCTGCACATCGTTCTGCCGTCCGGAGAAGTTCCACATAAAATAACGCAGGTACATGAACCCTACCTGGTAAGCGAAGAAGAACTGAAGGTTCTCGCCAAAAGTAGGTTTCATCAGCGTTTCCGGATCTCCCTGTCGGTTGGTGGCCTGAACAGGAGTCCCCTTAATTCCGGCCCAGTTTTTATACTCCTGTACATGTTCGGGATTCGAACTATACATCCTTGGGAAGAGGGTACAAAACCGGGAATCATAATTTGGACTCTGCTTGTATTCGGCAATTGCATACTTACCATTTTTCTTTATGTAGGTTGGGCTACCCTGAATGTAAGGATCTTTGCTGTCGAGCGGTGCGTTGTAATATTGCCCGTATCCCAATGGCCGGCTTCCATATTGATCACGATTGAGATAGGATAATAAAGAGAAAACATTGTCCGGGTTGTTTTGGTCCATCGGCGGATTGGCCGAAGAACGGATTACGGTCATGGCATAGGATGAATACCCGATGACAATGACTGAAAGTCCCAACAGAATAGTATTGGCGACAACCTTTTTGTTCCTGTAGGTGTAAATGATTCCATAGCTAACTCCGCCGGTCAGGGCTATGGCATAAATAATAACGCCACTGTTGTAAGGCAAACCGATGCCGTTTACAAACAAAAGCTCAAACCAGGAGGCAGCAACAACCAAACCGGGAATAACCATCCAGATCATGACAGCCAGGATGACAAGTGAAAGTCCGGAGGCAGCCAGAATGCCATTTCTGGTAGGTTCATATTTTCGGAAATAGTAGACGAAAACAATGGCTGGAATAGCCAGCAAATTCAAAAGGTGAACGCCGATTGAGAGACCAATCAGATAACAGATAAGGATAATCCAACGGTTTGCAAAGGTATCATCTGCTTCATTTTCCCATTTCAGAATGGCCCAGAATACAAGTGCAGTAAAAAGTGACGAGGTTCCATATACTTCCCCTTCGACTGCAGAGAACCAGAAAGTATCTGAAAAGGTATAGGCCAGTGCACCTACTGCTCCTGCCCCCAAAATGGCAATCATTTCAGACATTGTCTCTTGTATGCCTGTAACCAGGATCTTTTTGGCCAGGTGAGTGATGCTCCAGAAAAGGAATAAGATTGTAAAGGCGCTGGCCAGGGCCGACATCACATTCACCATGACCGGAATCTGAGAGGTAGAGGAGGCAAACATGGTGAAGATGCGCCCAAGGATCATGAACAATGGTGCGCCTGGGGGATGCCCAACTTCAAGCCGGAATGCAGTGGTAATAAACTCCCCACAGTCCCAGAAACTGGCAGTTGGCTCAATTGTCATCAGGTAGACAAAGGCGGCAATTACGAAAATGCCCCAACCAACAACCGTGTTGTAAAATTTGAATGTTCTCATCAGCATTAATTTAATCTTTCACAAAAGTAACAAGCAAAAAGGAGAGTAGGCCAGCAGGTCATCCCTCCGGATACATTTGTATATTTCGAACTATAAATCTTTGCGAAGATATAAAATCTTTGTCCACAGCAGAAAGCGTCCCTAAAGGAAGTGTTAAATAGAAATAAATATTTTGACCCATTCAAAAAATAAAAGGAACAACCATTAAAACACTGTAATTAAAATACATAAACACGATTTAATCTTGCTATTCCTAAATTTTACCGAAGATAAGAAGTTCTTTTTCACTTTTATATTGGCAGAAAAAAAAAACTTTGTATTTTTGCGCGGTCTTAAATGATAAGGCAACTTTGATTGACCCGTGGTGTAATTGGCAACACGTCTGATTTTGGTTCAGAAGAGTCCAAGTTCGAGCCTTGGCGGGTC
>Ga0172379_10005686_pt1 | contig 17287 bp, 17 predicted proteins | sample GrowelOW334metaG_FD_119756 | JGI IMG/M metagenome (GOLD analysis project Ga0172379, IMG submission 119756) | Groundwater microbial communities from an aquifer near a municipal landfill in Southern Ontario, Canada - Groundwater well OW334 metaG | ecosystem: Environmental > Aquatic > Deep... | reverse complement strand
TTATGCCTGGTGACTATGGTGAAGAGGCCACACCCGTTCCCATTCCGAACACGGAAGTTAAGCTCTTCAACGCCGATGGTACTGCCTTTGGGTGGAAGAGTAGGTCGTCGCCAGGCTTTTTTTATATAAAAGGCACTCGAAAGAGTGCCTTTTATATAAAATCAACCTAAGACAAGCTTATGCGGAATCTGGCAGAATAGAGCGTGGCGCGAGAATCGCCGACTCCCTTCGCCAGGCTTTTTTGCCCAAACCGATAATTGTCAGTGTCTCCAGAAAGGCCTCGTAAACAGCACCAAAACCGTATAAATCTCCAATCTGCCTACGAGCATAATGAAAGAGAGCCATACCTTGATCCACCATGGGAAAAAGGAATAGTTGGCGGCAGGGCCTACGAGGTTCAAGCCCGGACCTATGTTCCCAAGGTTGGCGAGGGTGGCGGTCACGCTCGTGGTGATATCGTACCCCGAAACGCCAATCACGACGAATGAGATGATCATTATGAATATGTAGAGAAAAACAAGCGCGGCGGTATCGTAGACGACGTTTTTTCTCAATGACTTGCCGTTGACGAATATGGCGTAGACGCCCTTGGGATTCATGAGGTATCGCATTTCCGTAAAGGCCATCTTGAAAAGAGTGATGATTCGAATGACTTTTACGCCGCCCGCTGTCGAACCGGCGCACCCACCAATGAACATTAAAAAGAACAGGACGGCTTGTGATGCGGCCGGCCATTTTGCGAAATCGTCGGTGGAAAACCCGGTGGTAGTCAAAATTGAGGAGCTTTGAAAGCCGGCATAGCGGAGGGCATTGAAAAAGTTGCTGAACATGCCATGCAGGCGCAGATCGATCGTGATGATGATCGTCGCGATCGCGAATATCATTAAATAGGTTCGCAATTCGGGATCTTTAATAACCAGGCGCCCCTGATTGCGAAGAAGCTTGAATAGGAGCGTGAAGTTTACCCCGGCCAGAAGCATGAAAATCGTAATGATGACATCGATGTAGGCGGAATGGTAATAGCCGATGCTCAGGTTTTTTATGCCAAAACCGCCGGTTGCCAATGTGGCGAAGGTATGACAGACCGCGTCAAACCATGTCATGCCACCGAGCATGAGCAGGATGGTCATGATGACGGTGAGTCCAAGGTAAATAAGCCAGAGGATTTTGGCAGTTCCTGAGATTTTAGGGGTAATTTTATCGACGGAGGGCCCTGGCGCTTCAGCTTCCATGAGCCTATGGCCTCCAAACCCTAAAAGAGGAAATATCGCGACGGTAAGAACGACGATTCCCATGCCACCGAGCCAATGGGTTGTTGCGCGCCAGAGTAAAAGAGAGCGCGGCAGCGCTTCGACATCGGTGAGTATGCTCGCGCCAGTCGTCGTGAAACCGCTCATTACTTCATAAAAAGCATCTATGAAGGAAGGTATGTAGCCAGAAAGAACGAAGGGAAAAGCCGCAATAACTGAGGCCATGATCCAGGTAGAAGTGACAAAGAGAAAGCCTTCACGATTGGTGAGGTAGGGGCGTCCTTCCTTCCTGCAGAGTACGGTCATCGTTCCAAAAAACAGAAAACTGAAAGCTGCGGCGATGAGAAGGGAAGAAGTCACGCGCCATGCTTCTCCTTCGATGAGGGAGAATACTGCGATGGCCGCAATAAATATTGCAAGCAATCCAGCCACGATGGAGAGCATGCGCAGGAGAGACTTGAGATGCATCTTCAGGCTCCGAAAAGGCTTTCAAGCTTGCTTATCTGATCTTTCGGCAACATCAAGCCTACGGTATCATTGACTTGGATCTTCGTATCGCCGGTTGGAATTAATGTCGCGCCTTCGTGGATCACAAACGCTACGAGAATACCTTTGGGCAGCCCCAAATCTTTTATGTGACTTCCCGCTTGTTCGAATTCGGCGCCTACGCTCAGTTCGACAAGTTCAAAATCGCTTTCGGTGAATCCATGGAGCCTTCTGATATGAGCTTTTCGGACGATGTCCAGTATGGCGCCCGACACGACGGATTTCTGATTGACGAGGGCGTCAATATTGATTGTCCCCTCAAGTCGCATATATAGATCATTGAAGACCACGGCAAGAACATGCTTGGCACCAGAATGCTTGGCGACCTGAGCGGTGACAAGATTATCGCTTTGAGACGAAGTGAGGCAGAGGACTATATCTGCCCTTCCGACGCCTTCTTCCTCGATGAGAAATTCATCGGAGAGTCCTCTGCAGACGACTTCTGCGTCAGGGAATTCCCTCGCGACGGTCTTTGCGGTTTCGCGGCTTTCATCTATCACTTTGATGACAGGATTGCCTAAAAGTGAAAGGGCTGTAGGCGTTCGGCCTTGTCCCAATTTCAATGTAGGCGAAGTTCCCTCAGGACCAGGGACTCCCAGCTCTTTCAGCACGCTTCGGCATAACGCTGTAGCGCCGAAAAAAACAAGGAATTTCAGCCGCAATGAGGGGTGGATGGTTTGACCAAAGAGCCTGTCCAATTCGCTCGGTTCGCCCAAAAGATAGACGATGTCGCTCGATTGAAGAACGAATTGGCCTGAAGGTGTTATGAATTCCCCGGCGCGGATGACGGCTGCGATCATGAAATCGCGACCTACCTCCGCCCTGATTTCCTGGAGTGATTTGCCCGGAAAGCGCTTGTCCTCGGAAGCAGTAAGTCTACGGAGCTGAATGCCCGCTTCCTTGACATCGATTGTATCAGGCGACATGCCTCTGAAAATGATTCTTGCGACCGCGCTTGCCGTTTCGGCTTCGGGATTGAGTATATGGTCAACCCCGAGTATGCGTCTTTTGCTGCTGTGAAAAGATCCGAAATAGTTGCTGCGAACCCGTGCTATTGTCTTGGGGTGATTGAACGCCTCGGCGACAAGGCCGCACGCGACTATATTGGCATCATCGCTTCCCGTAAGCGCGATAAACCAATCTGCATCCGCTGCTCCAGCTTCCGTTAGGACATCAAGATTTTCGCCATCGCCTTCCTGCACCATGCAGTCAAGCTCATTGGCGATTCCCTTGGCGATATCGGGATTTCTCTCAACGATTACAATGTCCCTATTTTCAGCTACCAGCTCCCTGGCAATCTGAATACCTAAGGTTCCCGCTCCAACAATAATGACTTTCATCGAGTGCTCACTATAATACAGGGTTCTCAACCCCGCAACACAAAACGCGCGATCGGGAACCGGCCAGCGCCTGTAGCGTAAGGAGATCGGAAGTGATATGATTTGCTCCCGGAGTGATTCTGCTTGAATATTAGAATTGGCCGCGACCGCTTACTCTTACTGGGATACTTCCTGGGAACGATCTTAGTAGGATCCATCCTGCTAATACTTCCTGCCTCGTGGAATGGAAGCGGCAAGCTTCATTATATAGACGCGCTCTTCACATCGACGAGCGCCGTTTGCGTGACTGGCCTTATCACGGTCAATACCGCCGATTATTCCCGATTTGGCCAGGCAGTGATCATGTGCCTCATTCAAATGGGCGGCCTCGGGCTCATCACGTTTGCGACTTTGTATATCGCCTTGCCGCGACGAAGAATATCGATAGTCTCGAGAGGTCTCATCAGCGACTATACGCTTTCCGAAGTGGAATACCAGCCAAAGAAGATAATCCGTTCGATTCTCGGACTCACCTTTGCCATCGAAGGGCTTGGCATGCTCATCCTTAATCTCAGCTTCAGGAAAATGGGCCTCCCTTTCTTCGTATCGGCCTTTCATGCGATCTCGGCGTTCTGCAATGCTGGCTTTTCGACCTTTCCCAATAACCTGGAAAATTTCGTCATTGATCCTCTTGTTAACGTTGCCATGATGACGCTCATAATCCTGGGCGGCCTTGGGTTCATCGTAATGCGGGATATCGGCAAGGTTATCTCCAGGGAGAGGACGCATCTCAGCTACCATTCTGTAATTGTCCTAAAAACGACATCTGCGCTTATAATTCTGGGAGCAGTGGCCATCCTGGCGCTCGAATATCGCACGACGTTGTCTGGCATGACGCTATGGCAAAAGATCATGGCTTCATTATTCGCATCGGTGACGCCGCGCACCGCAGGTTTCGATACTATCGTCCCGAATAGATTCAGCACGGGCTCGATACTTGTCACGATTTTGCTGATGTTCATCGGCGCTTCGCCTGCTTCGACAGGCGGCGGCGTAAAAACCACGACGTTCTTCATTTTATTGATGACCGCGTTCCGCTATCGCGACGGCTCGGATTCCTTGGATTATCGGGGCAGGGCGATAGGCGGGCACACAGTGTTTAAAGCAGTTGGAATTGTCGTAAAAGGGTTGGCTATCGTTTTCGTCGCGGTCATTTTCATCGAAGTGATGGAGAAGGCGAGGGGCAACATTTTGCTGACGATTAATGTGATCTATGAGGTTGTTTCCGCGTTCGCGACAGTGGGACTTTCGCTTGGCATTACACCAAGCCTTGGGGACACATCTAAGATGGTTTTGATTCTTACCATGTTCATCGGCAGGGTGGGGCTTTTCGCGATGGCTCTTCCCAGGAGCGGGCGTAAAGTGGAAGGTTATGCGAGCTTACCGAGCGCTGATTTGATGATTGGCTGAGGATTTAGCGAGATCCTGAAGCAACCCGAGAGGGGGCATCTGCCCCGGGAGATACTGATGCGGCAATATGCATTCATTGGAATGGGTACGCTCGCCATGAGCATGCTCGAGAGCATTTCCAAAGTGACCGACCAGATCGTCGTGATAGATAAAAATCCTGTCCTGATCGACAGGATAAAAGACATGGTAAAAACCGCCTATGTCGCGGATGCCATGGATGAGGGCGCCCTTACCAGGATTCTTCCCGAATCCCTGGATGTGGCTGTCGTCGATATGGTGGACAACATCGAGGCGACGCTTCTGGTTACTCATACGCTCAAGAAACTCGGCGTTCCGGAAATCATCGTAAAAGCCGATTCAGACGAACGCAGGGAAATTCTCGGGATTGTCGGCGCGACGAGAGTCGTGAATTCAGACCGCGAAGCGGCGGCTCGCATCGTGCCGCTCATCCTCTCGACTTCACTCTACAACTTCGTGCCCATTGGCGGAGATCTCGTCATGGCCGAAGTTCATGTTCCGGATGCGCTGACGGGGAAGACCCTCATCGAAGCCGATCTTAGGCGGAAGAATGGGGTGAATGTCGTCGCGATACGATCCGAAGGCTCCACCACCTACCGCAATTTCGATAGGGATTACAAGCTCGCTGATAACGATCTGCTCCTCGTGGCGGGAAACGAGCAGGAAGTCTTTGCTTTTTCGGGCGTTCCGCTCGCCCCGACGCAGAGGCAAAAAACTTCCACCATATCGACAATACTTAAAACGGTTTTCAAGCCGGGCCGGAAGGAAGAATAGCGCATCGCTTCAAGCGCTCGGGTTTCCCTCCTCATTCCCTTGCTGAATCGCGCAATTGACCGCGACTCTCCATCCTCGCTAAAATGGAACCGCGCAATGGCATCGAACAACGAGCCAGTGCGGCGTGCTGCCCAGGCATTATCCTTAGGCGGCAATTTTCCGCGCGGGGATCAACTCCGACGCGGTACCGGAGGTCCGAAATGGACATCTTCCAGAAATGCTTTGCGTGGGATTTAGACAAGCAGGCTATGGAAAAGGGTATCTATCCTTATTTCCAAGCCCTCGACGGAATGGAAGGAACGGAAGTCTCCTTCCATGGCCACAAGATCATCATGATCGGCTCGAACAATTATCTCGGCCTTACGACTCATCCCAAGGTAAAGGCAGCCGCGATGAAAGCTCTCGAGGAATTTGGCCCTTCCTGCACAGGCAGCCGATTCTTGAATGGGACATTGAAACTGCACATCGAACTCGAGGAAAGGCTGGCCGCCTTCGTGGGGAAGGACTCGGCGCTCGTTTTTTCCACGGGCATGCAGACGAACTTGGGCGCGATTTCCTCTCTCATTGGCCGCAATGACGTCGTCATCACCGACAAGGATGACCATGCTTCGATCGTCGATGCGTGCAGGCTTGGTCTCGGCGAGGTAAAGCGCTTCGTGCATGGCGATCTTGACCAACTCGACCGGATCCTGGAAAAGATCCCCGAGGAAAACGGAACCATGGTCGTCGTAGATGGGGTTTTCTCGATGGGCGGGGATATCGTTGATTTGCCGAAGCTCGTCGAGGTCTGCAAAAAGCATGGCACAAGACTCTACGTTGACGATGCCCACTCGCTTGGCGTGCTTGGCGGAGGTCGCGGCACGGCATGGCATTTCGGCCTTACGAAGGACGTGGATCTCACCATGGGCACTTTCTCCAAGAGCTTCGCGTCCCTTGGCGGCTTTGTCGCCGGTGACAAGGATGTGATCAACTACATCAAGCACAATGCTCGGTCCTTCATCTTCTCGGCATCCTTGCCCGCTCCCAACGCGATGGCGGCTTTCGCCGCCCTTGAGGTCATGGAGACGGAGCCCTGGCATGTGGAAAAGCTTCGGGAAAACGCCGCTTTCATGCTCAAGGGATACAAGGAACTGGGATTCAATATTGGCGGCACAAAGACCCCAATCATTCCGATCATCATCGGCGATGACGAGAAATGCTTCAAGCTATGGAAAGAGCTTTTCGACAATGGCGTCTACTGCAATCCCGTCGTGTCTCCCGCAGTGCCCCAGGGCATGGCCCTCCTCAGAACCTCCTATATGGCAACCCACACCCGTCCCCAGCTTGAAAAAGTGCTTGGCATCTTCGAAACGGCGGGCAGGAAGCTCGGCATCATCTAATCGTGAAACAAGCGCCTTTTGGGCGCGGCTCTGTTCGGGGGCCGCCCAGCTTCGCTGGGCGGCCCCTCACTTTTCCTTGCTCGGTTCATTTTCTTCATTCTCCAACGAAAGGCGCTATCAGCCCATGCTCCACGAAACTGTAATAGGCGCTTTGGCTGAAGACGAGATGATCAAGGAGGGGAATCCCCAGGACATCGCCTGCTTCCCTCAACCGTTTCGTTATATCGATATCTTCCTTCGAAGGTTCGATGTTCCCCGATGGATGGTTGTGGGCAACTACTATTGCGCAGGCTCTGTCAGTGATAGGGTCGGCAAAAATCTCTCTTGGATGAACGACTGTCTTGTTTACAAGTCCTGATGTGATCTGTCGGGCGGAGATTACTTCATGGGCGCCGTTGAGCGAAATGCAGAGGAAATGCTCTTGTTTCCGGTCGGCAAAGTGGGAAATGAGGGGAAACACATCCTTAGGCATTGCGATGCGCTTGTCCCTGATGGCATAGAACCGCCGGCCGAGTTCTATGGCGGCGGCGATGGCGCAGACCTTCGCGTCTCCCATGCCTGACAGCCGTTTAAGCACATCGATCTCCAGCTCCGATTTCCCTTTGTCGATAATAGCTTGCACATCGTTAGCGAGATTGCTTACCGATTTTCCGGCGCAGCCCGAGCCTAGCACGGCCGCCAGAAGCTCTCGGTCCGCAAGGCTTCGCGGGCCATCACGCAAGATGCGTTCTCGGACATCGTATTCGGGCTTGCCCTCGATAATGGTGGGCCGCTTTTCCAGAACATAACTATATTCCATTGGCACTCTCCACCCCATTCACGCGCGCCAGCGTGATCTTCGCTTTTGCCCGGTGAAAAAAAGCGCTTTTTATTTGCCGGCATATTCAAAACTCGGTATAATCAACATATACTTTCCATACTGCCGGAGCGTCGACTTCCGGTCATAGCATAAAACAAACCAAATACAGGAGGTCAGAGATGAAAAGCGTCAAAGGTTCGAGGACCGAAACCAATCTTATGGCGGCGTTCGCAGGCGAGTCCCAGGCAAGGAATCGATATACATATTTCGCGTCGAAGGCTAAGGAAGAAGGGTTTATCCAGATGTCCCTCGTCTTCGAGGAAACCTCCAATCAGGAGAAAGAGCACGCCAAGCGGCTCTTCAAGTTTATGGAGGGCGGAACCACGACTATCACGGGAACTTTCCCCTCTGGGATCATCGGAACGACAAGGCAAAACCTCGAGGAGGCGGCCGGCGGCGAAAACTATGAGTGGAAGGAAATGTATCCTTCCTTCGCCAAGATCGCTCGCGAGGAAGGCTACGATGCGATCGCCACAGTGTTTGAGTCCATCGCCGTCGCCGAAAAGCAGCATGCGAAGCGCTACGAAAAACTGGCGGCCAATATCGATGCGGGCAGCGTATTCAAAAAAGACAAGCCGACCGTGTGGCGCTGCCTGAACTGCGGCTATCTCTTCGAAGGTGAAAGCGCGCCTAAAGCATGCCCGGCCTGCGCTCATCCCCAAGCGTATTTCGAAGTGCTCGGCGAAAACTGGTAATCAGGATTCCGCCGAATAACCCTTGAGCGATCAATGGAGGGAAATATGATGGAAAAGAGACAAATCTACAAATGCGAGAAATGCGGCAACATCGTCGAAGTGCTTTTTGTAGGCGATGGCGAGCTGGTTTGCTGTGGACAGCCGATGACACTTGTTTCCGAAAATACTGTCGATGCTTCCAAAGAAAAACATGTGCCTGTCCTCGAGAAGACAGCCGAGGGTTGGTGGGTCTCAGTCGGGGCGGTGCCCCATCCAATGGAGGAGAAGCACTATATTCAATGGATCGAGTTGATGGCGGAGGGAATGGTCTATAGAGCCGAGCTCAAGCCTGGAGTTCCGCCCAAGGCGTTTTTCCCCGTGAAAGCGGAGAAGGTCACTGCGCGCGAATACTGCAATCTCCACGGACTGTGGAAGGCATGAGACGCTAAATTTCCGGGAAACAAGGAGAACGACATGAAGAAGTACGTATGTGAAGTATGTGGCTACATCTATGATCCCGCAGAGGGCGATGCCGATGGCAAGATTCCCGCCGGGACTGCCTTCGAGAGTCTTCCTGACGATTGGGTCTGCCCGATGTGCGGAGCCGGAAAGGATTCCTTTTCCCCCGCTGACTAAGTTGCATCCATAGCAGTATAGTAATGGGGGCTTCGCGGCCCCCATTTTCATATTCCGATTCCATAGGCGAGAAAGCGCATAGCGACTTTTGCGAGTGCCAGGGAGATACTATTTTGATAGCCAGGGAAGATTTCATATTCGCGATTGGATTTGAAGGTGCCGTAGCCGTCGTCGATGGCAAGGCAAAGAAGGAATTCGGCAAGCTTGGAACGATGCAGCTTGCCGAAAAGGGACTTTACAGAGCCGCTTTCTCTTCAGCGCTCTATTCCAAGAAGCCTGATGAGATGAAGGCATTTATCGAATTCTTCAACGTAAAAGCCGGCACGCAGTATAGTGACGCCTCCCAGCTCTCTCGTCTTTTTGGGGTATATCTCGAAGAAGTTTCAAAGACGATGATCCTCTAAAACGGCTTTCCGGTCGAAGGGAAAGCCGCGGCAAAATGCCTGCGTCTGCCCAATGCGACCTACATCATCTCGACAATCCTGCATTTCAGATAGCGCGACTCGCCATACCCGGACACGATAGGGTGGTCCAGGTCCTGCGTGCGCTCTTCTATTACGCGGAATCTGCGGCCGCAATCAAAGGCAGCATCGCCGAGCATGGAGTCGAAACGTTCATCGTCGAACCAATGCGAGCAAGAACACGTTACGAGAGTGCCGCCCCGCGAGAGGAGACGCATCGCTCTCACGTTGATTTCCTTATAGCCGCGGTATGCGGGTTCGACCGCCGAGCGGCTTTTGGCAAAGGCTGGTGGGTCGAGCACCACGAGGTCGAATTTGGAACCCTCTTTTTCCTGTGCCCTGAGGTAGTCAAAGGCGTTTGCCTCGACCAGCGCGTAACGGGACGCTACGTCGTTGAGGGATGCGTTGATCGCCGCCGCGGCCAGGGCTCCTGCCGATGAATCCACCGCCGTGACTTTCGTCGCGCCGCCGATGGCGCAGAGGATCCCGAAACCGCCCTGATTGCAGAAGACATCGAGCACAGCCTTGCCGGCGGCGAGTCGGGCCGCAGCGGCGCGATTCGCCCTTTGGTCCAGAAACCATCCTGTCTTTTGGCCCCCCGCTATGTCCACTGAAAATTTTGCCCCGTTCTCTTCCATGATGATGGATTCGGGCACTATTCCAGCAAGAACCCCCAGCGATGGGGCCAAGCCTTCGAGAGCCCGCACCGGAGCGTCGGATCGTTCGGCGATACCGTCCGGGGCAAAGACTTTCTGCAAGGCGGCAACTATCTCGGCCTTGCGCTTTTCGACGCCCAGGCTGAGGAACTGGGTCGAAAGCCAGCGTCCCGGTTTGCCTGCCGCTTTGCCGCCCTGACCGGCCGCGCTTCCCGCGAACAGATCGACGATGAGTCCTGGCGCAGAATCGGCCTCGCCGAAAACCGCCCGGAAGCTCTGTGATTCCGTGTCGAAAAATCGCCTTCTCCATTCCAGGGCCGTTTTGAACGTCGCCGCGAAGAAATCCTTATCGGCTGCGGCAGCTATTTTCGAGAAAAGACGTACGCGGATCTTCGAGGCTGGGTTAAAGAAGCCAAACCCCAATGGTTTGCCGCGCGAATCCAAGGCGCGGACCTCCGAGCCAGCCTCGGGGCCGCCCTCGACCTTCGCGATTTCATTGTCATAAATCCAGGGATGCCCCTGACGAATCCGGAGTTCTTCCCTTGGTTTCAGAATGACGGTAGGTACTGACATACGGTCAAAATACTCCGCGCCGCTCGATAATAGCAATGGGAGCGGGCTGCGCAGGGGAGGTCGATGCGAGCAGGCCGCAATAGCGCGGTCGATTTCCGGCCTTCACCCCGCCCATGATTAAATTGCTTGCTTGCCGGGTTTTGCCGGAATATAATTACAATCGGCTTGCCTCGCAAGCATTCCATTCAGAATGCCTGGGGCGGCTTATCCAAGGAGGATACATGAAGCGAATCAGATCGGTGATCTTGCTCATCGCCCTACTGTCGGTCGTTGCCATCGCCGGAGCCCAGACCGTCACCATCACGTATTGGCAGTATTTTTACGAGTCGAAAGTCCAGCTCGTGGACGAACTCATCAAAAATTTCGAGAAGGCTAATCCCGGCATCAAGGTCGAGCAGGTCACCTTCCCCTACGAATCATTCAACCAGAAAGTCGCGGCCTCGATCCCGGCCGGCGAAGGCCCGGACGTCATCACGCTTTTCTACGGATGGCTGCCTATGTACGTCAAGGCAGGTTATCTACAGGAATTGCCCAAGAGCGACTTCAACAAAGCGTACTTCGACAAGACCTATTATCCCTTTGTCGCCGAGTCGGTGGATTTCGGAGGGAAGTATTATTCCGCGCCAACAGCGGTGCGCACTCTGGCACTCATCTGGAACAAGAAACTGTTCCGTGAAGCCGGACTCGATCCGAATGTACCGCCCAAAACCTTGGATGAACTGGCCGCTTATGCCAAGAAACTTTCCAAATATGACAGCCAGGGCAACTTGATCCAGGCCGGCCTTGCGATGCAGCCGACGGGACAAGGGCATTCCTGGATTCGCGAAGTGCTTTTCCGCCAGTTCGGAAACGTGCCTTACAGTGCCGACTACCGCAAGGTCACCTATGCCGACGCCAAAGGCGCCGCGGCCTTGAAGTGGTACACGGATCTCATTACGAAGGACAAGGTCGGTTACCCGAATTTCGCTACCGACGATGTAACGGCCTTCAAGGCGGGCAAAGCCGCCATGAATATCGATGGCTCCTTCCGTATCGCCACGCTCAACGCGGTAAAAGATCTCGAATGGGGTGTCGCCGAACTTCCGAGCTACAATGGAATCAAATCCAACTACGCTTCCTACTGGACCCATGGCATCGTTGACGGCGTTAAGGGCAAGCAGCTCGATGCCTCCATCAAGTTCCTCAAATACATCACTTCGCCCGAAGTCCAGGAACTCTGGCTGCAGAAAGTCGGCGAGCTTCCCGCTACTCCTGCGCTCTCGGAGAAGTACAAGAATGACCCTGTGATCCTTCCCTTCCTGAAAGGGCTGGCTTCCGCCAAGGCAAGCCTTTTCATCGACGAAGCGGGACAGCGGAATGTCATGGTCGATGCGGTGGATGAAGTGATCCTCAAGAAAGTCGATCCTCTCCAAGCACTGAAAAATGCCGCGGCGAAAGAACAAAAACTGATCGACGATTTCTGGAAATAAGCGCTATGGCCGCGTTCCCGCAAGCGAGGGAACGCGGCTTTCCCGCAAGCGAGATTCAGGCATCGCAAAGAGGTTTTCCCAAATGACACTGGCAACTCGCAGATCGATCACCGCTTACTCATTTCTCGCCATACCCCTGTTTTTTTTCATATGCGTCCGCTTCGGCCCGATGCTCTACATGATGGCGATGAGTTTCACGAATTGGGGTCTGATGCGCAAAGTGACTACGTTCATCGGTCTGGAAAATTATAAAACAGTGCTTTCGGATCCTGTTTTTCTGCAGGCCCTTGGCAATACGCTGCGTTATGCGATCCTTGGAGCGCCGATCGTCATCGTGTTAAGCCTCTGCATAGCTCTCCTTCTCGATACGATACCCAAGGGCAAGGGCTTATTCCGCCTGATTTACGTGCTGCCCTATATCACTCCGGTGGTGGCGGTGAGCTGGGTTTGGCGATGGATGTATCAGCCACCTCCCTTGGGCGTCATCAACGCGATTCTGGTCGCCATAGGCATACCCGCGGGAGAATTCCTGAACAGCACGACGCAGGCTTTGCCCTCGATATTGGGAGTGAATGTCTGGGTCGAGTTGGGATATTGTTCAACGATTTTCCTCGCTGGTCTCCAGACCATTCCCAAAGAGCTGAATGAAGCGGCGAGAATCGATGGCGCGAAAGGGCGGCAGGTCCTTTTCAAGGTTACTATCCCATTACTCGCACCCATAACTTTTTTTCTCGTCGTGATGGAAGGCATTCAATTCCTGCGTATTTTCACGCAAGTCTACAATATGTCCATGCAAGCCATGGGAGGGCCGCTCAATTCGACGAAATCGGCCGCCCTCTATATTTATCAGAAGGCCTTCACCAATTTCGAAATGGCGCAGGCGGGAAGCGCTAGCATAATACTGTTCGTCATCATAATGGCAGTCACGTTGTTTCAGATGAAATTCCTGGACCGAAAGGTCAACTACTAGGATGGCGGGCATGAAAAGGCGCATTTTCCTTCGACGGAATGCCGGAATAGCCGGCGCTTATTTCATCCTCATGATTTTCGCCATCCTCATGATTTTCCCCTTCATCTGGATGCTCATGTCGAGCTTCAAGGACGCGACGCAGATTTTTAAGATGAAATTATTGCCCACGTCTCCTACGTTGGACAATTACCGATATATTCTTTTTTCCGAGAGCTCGAAGTTTCCGCAGTGGTTCCTCAATTCAGCGATCGTCGCAACATGCACCACAATATCCGTGCTTTTTTTCGATTCTCTCCTGGGCTATACGCTCTCGAAATTCCGCTTTCCCGGGAAAAAAGCGATTTTTCTTCTCATCATCAGCACCCTGATGATTCCCACGGAAATGCTTGTCATCCCCTGGTATTCGATGATACGCGCTATGAAATGGGTCAACACGTATTGGGCGATCATGTTCCCGGGGATGATCAGCGCCTTTGGCGTCTACCTCATGCGCCAGTTCATGTCGACTATCCCCGATGATTTGATCGACGCGGCCCGCGTTGACGGCCAGGGCGAGTTGCGCATTTTCCTGACGGTCGTCCTTCCCCTGGTGAGCCCAGCACTCGCGACGTTGGCGATTTTCAACTTCATCGGCAACTGGAATTCATTCTTATGGCCGCTGATCGCGGCTTCCAAGCCGCGCATGTTCACGCTGCCTGTCGGATTGGCGAATTTTTCGGGAGAAGCGGGCAGCGATTGGCACTACATCATGACAGGCGCGACGGTCGCCATGCTCCCCCTGGTCATAATATTCCTGATTTTCCAGAAGCAAATCGTCAAGGGCATCGCGATGACGGGCCTCAAGGGCTGATTCTGCTGAATCAAGGCGAAGCCTGACGTCTAAATTAAGGATGGTATCCATGCGCGTGATCGATTCGCACATTCATTTTCCAGAAGACAGAATCATTGATGACGGGAAGGAGCGGGGAGCTTCGGCGGGGACTGGCTATACATCGGGCCGATCGCCTTCTGCCGGAGCCAAGACTCAAGAAGGCGCCGCTTCCGCACAAAGCAAGCCCGAAATCTGGCTCGATGCGGAAAAAGCCCGATGGGAAGCCGCGTGGCGATTTCCTCCCGCGATTAAAGTCAGCTTGGATGAAGGTGAGCGACTCTGGGCTGAGGAACTGGAGAAGTACGATTACTTGAAGGCGGTGGTTTTCGTCACGGCGGGAAGCAACAACTTCGCGGCCGAGCTTGTCTCGAGGCATCCTGATCGTTTCATCGCCTACGCTCATCACGACCCTGAGCTTCCCGACGCTGCGGAAAGGCTCGAGAAAGCGGTGAAGGAAGGCGGGCTGAAAGGGTATAAGATCCTCGCGCCGAAAGTAAGCAAGCCTCTCTCCGATCCGGCCTTCGATCCGCTATGGGAATCCGCGCAGGCTCTCGGCATCCCTGTGCTCTTTCATTTCGGCATCATGGGGGGAGCGGGTGGCATCGCTTCCCACGTGAACATCAATCCGCTCGCGATACATGACGCGGCCAAGCGATTCCCGAACGTGCCGATCATAGTTCCGCATTTCGGCTGCGGTTATATTTTTGAGACTTTGAATCTTTGCTGGGCTTGTCCCAATGTGTATATCGATACATCGGGCTCCAACCAGTGGATGCGATGGATGCCGTATGACGTCACCCTCGAGAGTCTTTTCAGGAAATACAGGGAGACAATCGGCCCCTCGCGGATTCTTTTCGGCACCGATTCATCCTGGTTCCCTCGAGGCTTCTCCCATTCGTACCTGGACGTTCAGGTACGGGCGATGGCCGACGTCGGGTATTCGGAGGATGAACGCGACATGGTGCTGTACAGGAACGCCGCAGCGCTGCTCGGCTTCGAAGGATCAGTGCCATGAGCGGGACCTTTGCGAAGGTCTATGTCGACCGCGTGCTCGACCCTGCCTTTCTCAACTGGAAGACGTTGTACGAGAGCGACGCGCTCCATGTGCATCGCGCTCATCTTTGCATGCTCGCGGAAACGGGAATACTCAAACCTGAAGTGGCGAAAGCCCTGAAAAACGGCATCGAGAAGGTCGAAGTTTCCTTCATCGCCCCCACCCATATTCCCGATGGCGTTGAGGATCTGTATTTTCTTTTCGAGAAAGAGTTGGGCGATGTCGCGGGGGAGGAGAACGCCGCCTGGCTGCATACGGCGCGCAGCCGGAACGATATGGATACGACGGTATTCCGGCTGGCCCTGAAAAGGGAGATGCTGGGCTTTCTGAGGTCCTTCGCTTCTTGCTGCGGGGGACTCTTCACGCGCTGCAAGCAAGGCGAGAACGAACTTACTGTTCTCTATACGCATGGCCAACCTGCCAATCCTTCGACGACGGCACACTACCTTTCCGCCCTTCTCCTCGACTTGCTCGATGATGGCGCGGGATTGCTCGAAGCCATTTCCACCGTGGACAAATCGACACTTGGCGCCTGTGCAATAACGGGCACGGGCTTCCCCATCGATCGAGCCAGAGTCGCGGAGCTTCTTGGCATGGATGGTTTCGTGATCAACAGCTATCAAGCCATTGCGACATCGCATTGGCTGACAAAACCCGCGCAAGCCCTTCGAATCCTGATGCAGGATCTTGGGCGATTCGCCGCCGATCTCTCCCATAAAGCTTCCAGCGAGGTCGGATTGTATGATTTTCCTGATGACCTCGTGCAGATTTCCTCCATCATGCCCCAGAAAAGGAATCCGGTAATCATTGAACATCTACGCATCCAAGCGGGGCAGGCGGCTGGGCTGTGCGCTACTATAGAGGAATTGTACCGCAATGTGCCATATCAGGATGTCAACGAGGCTGCCGATGCGCCCGTATCGCAGCTGCTGCAAGCTTTCGCGTTCGCCAGATCGGCGATCGATCTTGCGGCCGCGACATTTTCCGGCATGCGGGCGCGTCCTGAGCGAGCCCGAACGATAGCCTTGGATTTCGGCGTCACGACGACAGAACTAGCCGACGAAATGGTCAGAGAATTCGGTATAGGATTCCGGGCCGCTCATGGAATTTGCGCGGCTTTCATACATTCAGGACGCGACAAGGAAGCGCTTCGGCGCGTTTTCACTGACAGGGCAGGGGCAGCACTGCCTTGGGACGATGCCAAAATCGACGCGATACTCGAACCCGATCATTTCATTGAAGTCAGAGGAACAATTGGAGGGCCAGCTTTCGAAGGGATGGTTGCCGTTTATGATAGCGCGAGAGAAAAGATTGTTGCGCTTGATACCTCAATAGAATCACTCACCAACCGGCAGATCAATGCGGACTCAATGGCTGCGCAGGCTTGGACCGCACTATAATAGACGATGTCGCACAACGATTGTGCCTTCATATGATCGCTATATGTTACGAAGCGATGGCATAGGGAAGAATTTCCTGTTGAAAGCCACCAACGCTGCGGGTTCCAATAAAACACCTCATGCTGTTGAATTCAGAAAAAAGAAGGACACCTCCAGAGGATCCCGCAGCGCTAAGCCATAGATACTTATTTTTTTTCTTTGGCGGGACGCCCACGCTTGACGATTTTTTGCGGCGCCTTTACAGCTGGGGTCTCCGCCTTTGCGGGAGCCTTTTTTGCAAGTGTCGCTGCTTTTTGTACGGGCGGCTTCACTGCTGTTTTCACGGCTACTTTAACCACAGGCTTGGCCACGACCTTCGCTGCTGGCTTGGCGATGACCTTTTCTTTGATTTTCGGAGCGGCATTTTTGGCGACAGGGGCTGGTTTTGTCGTCATGATTTTCGCTGGGTTCTTTTTTACGGCCGCGGGTTTTTTTGCTGGCGCAGTGGGTATCTCCGAAGCGATGGCCGCTTCAAGAATATCCAGGTATTTTGACATTATCATTGTCAGATCCCGCCCGTTCTTGACGATTTTCTTCAGGGAAGCAATTTCTTTTTTATCCATTCATAGGCCTCCATGAGTTAATAATAATGAAGATAGAGAAAAAAGCAAGCATACTTTGAAAAACGTCTTTAAACGCTAACGTTATTTCATTTTCAATGATGCAAAATTTGTGACAGGAATAGTTTTGTGCGTTCAGCTTTAGGAGAGCCGAAGAATTCTTCAGGCGTCCCGGTTTCGACGATGTTGCCTTGATCGAAGAAAAGAATATGGTCAGCTACTGCCCGCGCGAAGCCCAGTTCATGAGTAATTACGATCAAGGTCATATGAGAATTGGCGAGTTCCGTCATAACATCGAGAACTTCCTTA
>Ga0172379_10005685_pt1 | contig 17287 bp, 19 predicted proteins | sample GrowelOW334metaG_FD_119756 | JGI IMG/M metagenome (GOLD analysis project Ga0172379, IMG submission 119756) | Groundwater microbial communities from an aquifer near a municipal landfill in Southern Ontario, Canada - Groundwater well OW334 metaG | ecosystem: Environmental > Aquatic > Deep... | reverse complement strand
GATTCCGTTGAATTTCTTGCAGAATACGCCGTCAAACCACTCAAGTCCGTGTTTTCTAACTAGGATGGTTCTGGTCAAGAATCCGGCTCCAAGCGGAATTACGACGAAAAGCGCCACCGAGAGGAGCAATGTGTCCATCGGGACTTTTACATCGCTCACGCCAAGCAAGAAGGCGACAATCGGAGCGAAGGCTACGAGGATGACCAGATCGTTCACCGCCACCTGGACTACCGTATAACCCGGATCGCCGTCGGACAGGTAGCTCCAAACAAAAACCATCGCCGTGCAAGGCGCGGCGCCGAGAAGCACCGCACCGGCAAGGTATTCAGTCGCCATGTTATCCGGGATGAAGGGTTTGAAGATAACCTTAAGGAAAAGCCAGGCGAACAGGTACATCGTGAACGGTTTGACCAACCAATTTACGGCGAGAGTTATGATAAGCCCTTTCGGTTTTTTTCCCGCGTTAACGATGCTCTTGAAGTCCACCTTGAGCATCATGGGATAAATCATGAGCCAGATCAGGATCGCGACAGGAATAGAAACCTTCGCGTATTCGAACCTTCCGAGTGTTTCGGGGAAAACGGGAAAAAGAACGCCGACGGCGACACCCAGCGCGATGCAGATCGCAACCCATAACGTTAAATAGCGAGCGAAAAAGCTTATTTTCTTCTCGGCCATACGAACCTCCACGGAATCACATTGGTATATTGGTCAAATTGCCAATTATTGTCAAGAAAAATCTTGACTCTTTAAGTAAAAGATTTCACATTGAAAACATGATGTCGAACCAAGAGCGGAATTTGGCCGAAGCCAGAGCCCGCGTAATCAAGGCCCTTGCTCACCCGTCCCGTATCTATATGGTAGCGCGGCTTTCTTCCGGTGATGCCTCGGTCGGCGAATTGGTGGAAGCCGTTGGGGACGACGTGTCTACGATCTCCAAACACTTGACGATCCTCAAACAATCAGGGCTTCTGTCCGACCGGAAAGTGGGGAACCGTGTGCTTTATTCGCTTCGCTGTCCCTGCATCATGGAATTCATTCATTGCATAGACGATGTTATCGTCGAAGACGCTGAACGCGGCCTCGCCTGCGTCATACCACATGCATCGACGGCTTTAGCCGCAACGGAGGAGTCATGACCGTAAAGAAGAAGATCCTATTCCTATGCACCGGTAATTCCTGTCGTTCCCAAATGGCCGAGGGCTGGGCTCGTGCGCTAAAAAGCGATGTTCTTGAAGCCTATTCCGCCGGGGTTGAGACCCACGGTCTCAACCCGAACGCCGTCCGTGTAATGGCAGAAGCGGGCGTCGATATTTCCGGCCATCGGTCAAAACACGTGAGCGAATTGTTGAACGCGGGCATCGATTATGTGGTCACCGTGTGCGACAACGCCGCGGAAGCCTGCCCGCGTTTTCCCGGAAAAGCGAAGGTGATACATCATTCGTTCCAGGACCCGCCCGCCTTAGCCAAGACGGCCAAAACCAAAGAAGAAGCGCTCGATCACTACCGGCGTGTTCGGGACGAGATCAAGGCGTTTGTGGAGACCTTGCCGGACGCGTTTGCCCGATACAGGCCCGGGAGCGAAGGCACAGTATGATTAAGATTCACGCCATCCAGACAGGCAAGGTTAAAGTCAAGCAGTTTCAAGTCACAGGAGCTTCGAATCAATTTTCCCGGCTCCGGCAGTTGCTTTTCACCAAGCGGTGGAGCGAATGGCTCCCGGTCTATTGCTGGTTGGTGGAACACCCCGATGGGCCGTTCCTGATTGATACCGGCGAGATTGCCCGGGTGCATGAAAGCGGTTATTTGCCCAATAGCGTTTTGTTCAAGGCCTCGGTGATCTACGATGTCAAACGGGAAGATGAAGTCGATCGGCAACTAGCGAAGCTGGGTTATAAGCCGGAGCAAATCAAGGCTGTATATCTCACCCATCTGCACAGCGATCACGTGGACGGCGTGTATCATTTTCCCAAGGCGAGGAGTTTTGCGGCGAAATCCGCTTACGATCTGGCGATGAGCGAAAAGGGCGGCGGAGCCGGGTATCTGAAGAAAAATCTCCCGGCTTGGTTCAAGCCCGATGTTTTCGATTTTAGCGACGGCCCCTTCGATGGGTTCCCATCCAGCCATAAACTCTTGCCCGACGGCAGCTTGGTCGCGATTCCGCTGCCTGGACATTCAACCGGTCATACCGGCTATATCCTCAATACTGGATCTGCCCGTTATGTTTTCTCCGCCGACGCCACCGGCGACGGCGAGACCTTAAAAAACGGTATCCCGTTCGTAATCCTGGACAATGACGAGGCTCACCAGTCGCTTTCACACCTGCGAGAATATTCTCAACAACCTGATGTGACGGTTCTTTGCGCGCACGATTGGAATGTGCCTCGGCTGCTCAATAGTTGATCGCGCCGGGAACCGAGCATTACCGCGGTTCGGTGCTCGCGAATACGTCGCTTGGGGTGGGTGAAAGGATGATAATGACCGTTACAGGCCCTTTGGATGGAGCGACCGTCGGGTCCGTGCTTCCACACGAACACGTGCTGGTGGATTTCGTCGGGGCAGAGCAGGCCGGACCGGACCGTTATGATGCCGAGATTGCCTTCAAAACGATACTTCCCCATCTGGAGCGGGCTAAGAAGCTTGGACTCGCTCTCATGGCGGAGTGTACCCCCGCATACTTGGGCCGCGATCCCAAGCTTCTCCGCAGGCTATCCGAGGCGACCGGGATAGGGATACTGACGAACACGGGGTATTACGGAGCCCGGGATGGGGTCTTCCTGCCCGCCCATGCGTACCGGGAGAGCGCCGAACGGCTGGCCGATCGTTGGATGGAAGAATGGAATAACGGCATCGACGGAACCGGAATAAAACCGGGCTTCATCAAAATCGCCGTTAACGGCGCACGGCCGCTTTCCGAGATGGACCGGAAGCTGGTGAGCGCCGCGGCGATCACCCACCGGGAGACGGGATTGTCTATCGTCTCCCACACCAAGGATGGACCGGTGTTCGAGGAAATCGAGATACTCAAGGGCGAAGGAGTCGATCCGAGCGCCTTAATCTGGGCGCACGCCCATGATGAACGGGATGGGCGGCGGCACGTAGCGGCGGCCGAGCTAGGTGCTTGGGTCGCATTCGATGCGGTGGGCACTGCCCTTTCTCAGCATCTGGAACTGCTTAAGTACATGAAAGCCCGCGGACTGCTAGATAGGGTCCTCGTTTCCCACGACGCCGGCTGGTTCGAACCGGGGAATCCGGGACGGGAGTTCCGGGGCTACGAGGACGTGTTTACACGTCTCATTCCCGCCTTGAAAGAACATTTCTTTACGCAAGAAGAAATCGATACCCTGACGGTGCGCAATCCTGCCGCGGCTCTTGCCGTCCGCGGGCGTTAGCGACTCATTTCCTATTCGTATTGCGCTTGCTTTTTTATTTCTAGCCATACCATACTTATGGTATGGCATTGATGGAGCATAGGACAAGTTTCGCGCTGGATGAGGGGACCATCCGCAAAATGAAGCGGCTCGCCGCACGGTGGCGCGTCTCCCAAGCGGAGGTCGTGCGCCGTGCCGTCGAACAAGCCGAAGCGGCCGATTCGGAAGAATCCGCGGCTCGGATGACGCGCTTGAGGGCATATCATGAACGCGGAGGTCTTGCGGCGGAGAATGCCGACTCCTATATGGAAGAAGTAGCGGAAAACCGGAATGAGTGGGGTCGCAGCGAATGATCATGCTGGATACGAACTATCTCATCCGTTCGTTGGTCAAGGACGCCCCGGAAGCGGAACACGTACTGTCCTGGCTTGCCGCCGGAGAGCAGCTTTGCGCTTCAAGCGTTTCTTGGTACGAGTTCGTATGCGGTCCTGTTGACGAAGGCGGGATAGATACAGTCTTTTCCGTCTTGAGCGATCGGGTGCTTCCGTTCACCGCCGATCAAGCCGTCGAAGCGTCGCGGCTTTTCAACGCTACAGGCAGAAAACGTTTCTTGCGCGTCAACGCGATGATAGCCGCCGCGGCGATCTTTTCGAACGCGCGGCTGGCGACCGACAACGGCGCCGACTTTGAGCTATTCGAACCCTTCGGCCTTTCGCTGGTGTCCTTAGAAGAGCGGACTTGAATGCGCCAGACCGGATGCCTCTGTCGCCGCTTTTCTGGTATATTTTCGCAGTATAGTATTTTTCCTTCAGGGAGCATGGAAATATGGAACAAAGTAACGATGACGATAGCTCGAACAGTTTCGCTTCTCTTTTTGAAAACAGCATCTCCAAGATGGATAGGCTTCAACCTGGTCAAATGGTGGAAACCCACATAGTGTCTATTTCGAATGACTGCATCTTTTTGGAGTTGAGCGGAAAAAGCGAAGGCGTGCTGGACAGGGCGGAACTTACCGATAAAGACGGCAAGCTCACCGTCAAGGAGGGAGATCCGATCAAGGCCTTTTTCCTGCACGCGAAAAACGGGGAGATGAATTTCACCACCAAAATCAGCGGGGACAAAGCCGGTCCGGCCCTACTGGAAAACGCGTTCAAGAACAAGATTCCCGTTGAAGGCCTGGTTGAAAAGGAAATCAAGGGCGGGTACGAAATCAAGATCGGTGAAACCCGGGCCTTCTGTCCTTTTTCCCAAATGGGCCAAAGACGGACGGAAACTTCGGAAGTCTATGTCGGAAAGCACCTGACTTTCAGGATCCAGGAATACAAGGAGAACGGGCGTTCCATCCTCGTATCGAATAGGATCATTCTGGAAGAAGCCAACCAAGCAAAGGTCGAAGCCCTGAAAACGACTCTGCGGGAAGGCATGGTCATCAAAGGCCCGATCACATCCATCCAGGACTTCGGCGCCTTCGTGGACTTGGGCGGTGTTCAGGCTCTGCTGCCCATCTCCGAAATCGGCAGGGACCGCGTCGAGGATATCCGTGCCGTTTTGACCGTCGGCCAGGAAATTGAGGCGTCGATCCTCAAGCTTGACTGGAAAAACGAGCGGATCAGCTTGAGCATGAAAAGCCTTCTTTCGGATCCGTGGGCGCAGGCGTCGGAGAAATATCCCAAGGGCTCCAAGCATACAGGGAAGGTCGTCCGCATAACCGATTTCGGTGCTTTCGTATCGCTTGAAAGCGGCCTTGACGGGCTTATCCATATCTCGGAATTCAAAGGCGACGGCAAGTACGGTAGCACCGGCATTACGGTAAAAACGGGAGACCGCGTTTCCGTTCAGATTCTGGATGTCGACGTCGCGGGAAAAAGAATGTCCTTGAAACCGACTTCTTCTCTTGAAGAAGACGCGACTACCAAAAAATATCTAGAGAGCGAAAGCGATACGGATACCTACAATCCCTTCGCCGAGCTTTTGAAGAAGAAGAAATAGCGCGATCAGAGAGGATCAGAGCGCCGGCGAATGCATCGCCGGTTTGCCGATATCGAACAAATGCGGTACACGGACGATGGTCGGCCTGATATACGAAAGATTCACCGGTTCGGCAAAACCCCATTAGGTGATTCGAAGAACGAAAGCGTTCTTCGTCGGCTCGCACGCCGAAAGATCGACGGTCAGGCCTTTTTCCTCCAGCTTCCAATCCGGCGTGCGCTTCGAACCGAGCAATTCTACTGAACGGATCGGTTTCGGGTGATAGCCGAGACTGGGGGCCAATGATTTTATCAAGACCGTATCGTATTCCGGCCACTTGAGAACGGAAGCGTATAGAGTATCTCCCTTTGAGGTAAAGCGAATATCCATAGAGGTGAACGCGCCCCTGCTCGTATCCGTGAAGGCGCCTTCCGCCACTTTCGTGGGTCCTTCCCCGAACACCTTCCAATAGGAAGCATCGTAGATCGCCTCCCCGTTCACCTTGAGCCAAGCTCCGATCCCGCGAAGCATGCTCTGTTCCTCTTCCGGTATCGTGCCGTCGGCGCGGGGGCCGACGTTCAGCAGAAGCGCGCCGTTCTTGCTTACGACATCGACCAGATCGCAGATGATGTCGTTGGGGACCTTGTAGTCGTGGTTGCGGATATGGCCCCAGGAATTCTTGGATACGCTGGTGTCGTTCTGCCAAAAAAGCGATCTAATTCCAGCCTGCTGTCCGCGCTCGATATCGAAAACCGCGGTGCCCGTCGGGAAAGCGTCGAACTTATAGTTGATCGCGACTTCAAGCCCCCACTCCGCTGCGCGGTTGTAATAATAGGCGGCGAGCTTCCGCAGGTACGGCTTGAATGAAAGGTTCATTATCCACCAGTCGAACCACAAAAGCTGCGGTTTATGAAGATCGATCAGCTCGCAGGTCCGGGCCAGCCAATCTTCCAGATACTCGCGGTCGGGGCTGCTCGTAGCGTAATTTTCGAAATCGCGCGAAGGACCGTAAATCGGCTTCGCCGCGGGCCCGTAGAAATCCGAGTACGCGGGATCCTGCACGTCCGATTGGATGTCTCGTCCGAAGCCCATGAACCAATAATGTTCGGCCCTATGGCTGGACGCTCCGAATACCAGGCCGCGGTCGCGGACTTTGTCCGCCAGCTCGCCGATGATGTTCCGCTTTGGGCCCATCTCAAAAGCGTTCCATTTGGATAGGACGCTTTTATACAGCTGGAAGCCGTCATGGTGTTCGGCCACCGGCACTACGAAACGCGCGCCGGATTCTTTGAACAGGTCCGCCCACGCGGCGGGATCGAACTTTTCCGCTTTGAACAGCGGAATGAAATCCTTGTACCCGAATTTGTCGTGGGCGCCCCATTTAGCCAGATGGTGTTCGTATTCGACACTGCCTTTCCTATACATGTTGTGCGGATACCATTCGTTGGAGAAGGCTGGGACCGAGTAAAGCCCCCAATGGATGAAAATTCCGAACTTGCCTTTCACGTACCATTTCGGCGCTTTGTAGGCTTCAAGCGATTCCCATGAATCGCGGAAGGGACCGGCGGCGATGACCTTTTCGATCCTCTCCATTATTTCTTTCTTCACGATAATGCTCCTTATGCTTTTTCCGGATATGCGCCGAAACGTCAGCCTTTGAGTGCTCCGGAAATCAAGCCTCTCTCAACTTTTTCCTGCAATAGGATATACGCGACAACGGGCGCGCTGATCGCGATGGTCTTCATGCTCGCTTTGTTTATGAATACCAAGGGTATCAACAGGTTATTCCAAACGGAGATGAAATTGAAGATCGAAACCAACGCGATCGCGGGCATGGAGACAGTCATGAATATGCTGAACAGCCGTCTATGATCGCGGCTTCTTCCAGCTCCAAGGGAATTTCCCTCTGAAAACCGTTTTGAGACGACCGAATTCCCGGCCACGCAAACGATCATGCGCACCTTGGCGACATTCAAGACCATGGACTTCGGTTCGGGACGGATCAGTTTCTACGACGAGCGCGGCAATTATCTGGGCTACGGCATTTACGAAAACAGCGATGTCAGGCCGGCATTCCTGACGGGTTCGGTCTTTCGGGAGAACGCCGTCAAGCTGGATGTTTTGGACGGCAAGACCTTGATCATCCTTCCGCACCAGGATTATTGGAATACGGCGATCGGGAATAAGCTCATTTCGGTTTTATGGAAAATCATCGACCTGGATACCGGGAAGAAGTCCGGTTACGTAGAAGTGCAGCAAGCGTTCACCGAGATCACCAAGCTTCTTCCGACCGATGATGCCTGCGATACGGGAAACGGAGTTTTCTATTCGCGTCGGCCGGAACGGGATTCCGACGAAATCGTGGCCTGGAACGTTCTGAAGAACAACGCATGGACTTTGGCGTATACGCAGGACACGCATATGCTGTTCAAACCCGCCCGCGTAATAAGCCGGCTTGTATTCCTCGCGGGGCTGTTCGTGCTGCTGCTCGGCATTGGGGTAGTATTCCTGATATCGGGACGCCTTGGAACGTTTCAATCAAGACGAAGGTCCAAGGAAAACTTTGGTACGTTGAAGTTGAAAACAACGGCCTGCCCATCTCGGTTTCAGTCATCGCCGAGCTTAACCGCAAAGCCGACACGTTCATGGAGGATCCGTCCACTGCCATCCGCGCTTTAAAGATTGGAGGCTTGGGCTTATTCAATTCCTTGGTCCGGCTCAGGCTTCTCTACGGAGAGGATGCGGTCTTCCGGGCTTCTTCCAACGATGAGGGCGGCATAAGAATAATCCTCGGAGGCCGATTGTCGTAAAAATACTGGTAGTGGAAGACGAGCCTCCTAACTTGCGCGATATCTATTCCCGGATCGATGCCAACGGACCGGAATATACGATCATCGTCCAAGCCGCCGATAGAGGATTGGCGATGAAGGCCATCAAATCCGGACTCGTCCCCGACTTGGTCATCACCGATATCCGGATGCCCGTCGTCGACGGGATAGCGCTGGCTGAATGGCTGCGTTCCGAGCATCCGCGGGCCCAGGTCGTCATGCTTACCGGCTACAAGGAATTCGAATACGCGCTGTCGGCTCTCCGTCTCGGCGTCGCGGACTATCTGCTGAAACCCGTCGATCCTTCGGTTTTGTCCGCGCTTCTGAAAAAGATCGGAGAGCGTCTGGCCGAGCGAATATCGATTCCGACCGAAGCAGTTAAAGGAGAAGAAAAATGAATAAGATAGTCGTTACAGGCGGAAGCGGGAAACTGGGAACATGGGTCGTCCCCTTCATCGACCACGACATCATTTAAAGGTGTGTAACATGGCATACAAGCAGACATTCAGACCGACGTTGGAATCGATAAAAGCGCATAAAGTTCCGCAATGGTACGACGACGCCAAACTGGGCATCTTCGTGCATTGGGGACTCTATTCCGTGCCGGCCTTTGCCCCACCCTCTTGCGAGCTCGGCGACATTCCGCCGGACGAGAATTGGTTCTGCAACAACCCCTATGCGGAATGGTATCAGAACTCGATCCGCGTCCGAAGAGGACCGACCTGGGAGCACCACGTCCGCAAATACGGAGCGGACTTCGATTATTCCCAATTCGCGGAGTTGTGGAAAGCGGAGTCCTGGGATCCTATGGAATGGGCGGACTTGTTCGCGAAATCGGGGGCCGGCTACGTCGTACTGACGACGAAACACCATGACGGGTTCTGCCTTTGGCCGTCGAAACATACCGACTACAATTCGCTGCGGCTCGGACCGAAGCGCGATATAATGGGCGAATTGACAAGGGCCGTCCGAAAGCGCGGGCTGCGGATGGGAGCGTACTATTCCGGGCTCCTGGACTGGACTAGATCGACCGAACCGATCTTCGACGAAACCGGATTGCGGAACCTCTATCCCATGACCTACGGATACGCCGATTATGCGTATTCTCAAGCGATGGAACTTATAGAAACCTACCAACCGAGCCTGTTATGGAACGATATCGGCTGGCCGCGCAAGAGCGAAGGCGATTTGGCGAGCCTTTTCTCTTATTATTACAATAAGGTCGAAGAAGGCGTCGTAAACGACCGCTGGAACGACGTCTGGTGCGATTTCACCACCAAGGAATACAAACAGGGTTCGATCGATCTCGACCATAAATGGGAAATGTGCAGAGGGCTCGGCCTTTCATTCGGGTACAATACCGAGGAGGACGAGAGCAATACGATGTCTTCCCAGGACCTTATCTCACTTCTGGTATCGACGGTAGCGAACAACGGGAACCTTCTTATCAATGTCGGCCCGGCGGCGACCGGACGCATTCCGCCGCTCCAAGAAAGGCTCCTCCTCGATCTTGGCGCGTGGCTCTCCTCATTCGGCGAAGCGATTTTCGGAACGCGTCCATGGAAAAACGCGGGCGTCGAATGCAGGGGCGCCGAAGTGTACTTTACGCGCAAGGGTAAGGATTTGTACTTGATCGCCGATAAGCTGTCGGCCGGAAATGTCGAGTTCGAAATCCGGGGCATACCCAAACATACCCAGTTCGATTTCCTCGGCGGAATCGTCGGCAAGGCCGCAATTTCCGAAGACGGGAAGATATCGATCCACGCCGATATTCCCGCAGGAACCAGATGCGTCGCGATGAGGATATCCGGGATCAGGGAAGATGAAATACATGGCGCGTGAAAAAGTGACGAAAAGAAGAGAGGCTCTTTATCCAATCATCTACGGCGGCGGCGGACCGGTCGCGGCGCCGACGGATACTTTTCCATAGGAGCCTACGAATACTAAAAGGAGCGGGGGAATTCCGCCTTATCGGCGGACTGATCAACTAACGACTCAATCAGAACTGGAACGCAGAATATAAATATCCGAATAATCGGAATCCCTTATGCCCTTGAGCGTTTTCCTATCAGGCTTCCTTTCCGATTCCAAAAAAGGCAGGGTAAAACCGTAACTATCCGGAATACTTCGATTACAAAGAAGCTCTCGCGATTCGGCAAAAGTCTGAAGCCGAAATACATAATTAATTCCGTAACCGATATAGTCACGGTATTTCAATCCGGAACATTCCGCGTATATTTCGTACTTATAGACCTCGTCTTGGGCTATTCCCCCCGCAATGTTATTCGGGAAACAGAAATCCTTTCCAATGCCTTGAACTACCGACCGCAACAAGTCGAATAGCTTGATCGCCTCTTCCAATTGCTTCTTTCCCGGCTTATCCCAAATAATCAAAGCACCATCCCCTAATAATTTGTAATAGGAGACAGAGAAAAGGTTGATAGTCGCCAACAGTTCCTGGGTGTACTTTGCTAAAAAGTTTATAAGCTTCTCTTTCGGATTATCGCGAGCGAAATCGCTGAATTGTCGGAGATCGATGCAAAGTATCAGAGCGGGGATAAATTCCTTTCCATAAATTCCGTCCGCGAACGAAATCGGGGTCTTTCTCATTGAATCCAGAACATAGCTCTCAACTTTGATCGTATCGTCCTCGCTTCCGATCAAGTCGAATCCGTTCAGAAAGACGCCGGTATTCACGCGGATCGCCTTATCTTCGCCGCCACCCTCCGGACGCGCGAATTTTTTGACTTGTTCAAAAACGATTCCCCCTCCGCTCTCAGGGACAATCTGCATCGATTCCCCTTCGACTAAGGTATCAACGTCGATGCGTTCACCGGTGGATGGATGTAAATAATGGTATTTTCTTTTCTCAGTGTTTATTCCCATTGAACCAAGAGTAGTCCGTTCCCTATCTTCCGTCAAACAGAACCGTGTCACCGATAATTTGATCACTTATCGTGCATTACCGTCACGCCCGTCCACTTTCCCTTCGGCGGGTTTTCGATATACCGTTCGCATTTTGCGGCCATAGTCTTCGCGGGGCCGTCTAGCGGATTGTCCGCGGATGTTTTTTTAAAGTCCTTCAGCGCCTGAGCGAACTTACCTTCAAAATAGTACTGGAGCGCTTCGTCGTAGCCGCGGAGCAGCGAATCGCCGTTCGGGGGAAGGTCGCTTTCATCGATAAGCTCGTATATTTCCCCGCCGACCAGACGGCCTTTGACGGAAACCTTGTCGATCAAACGACAGCGCAACGCGTCGCCGACCGCGCGCTTGGTGTTTTCGCCGATCAGGATGGAAGTGCCGTACAGCTTGTTGAGGCTTTCCAGCCGAGCGGCGAGGTTGACCGCGTCGCCCATCGCCGTGTAGGAAAGCCGTTCCTCGTAGCCGATATTGCCCACCATCGCGTCGCCGGAATTGATGCCCATGCGGGTCCGCATCGGTTCTATGCCCATCGCGCGCCACTCGTCCCTCAGTCTTTCCAGACCCCGGCGGCTTTCGAGCGCGGCCCGGCAGGCCTCCAACGCGTGGGTAGGGCACGCGCTGGGCGCGCCCCAGAACGCCATAACCGCGTCGCCGATGAATTTATCAACAGTCGCGCCCCGCGATTGCAGGGCTTCGGTGAGGAACTTGAGATACGGGCCGAGCACTTGCGTCACCAGGTCCTTGCCGACGGCTTCCGAAACGCCGGTGAAATTTTCAAGGTCGCTGAACAGCACGGTCAATTCGATGATCTCCGTACCGAGCGACGCTTCCTTTTCCTTGCCGATAAGCTGGATCACGACGTCGGACGGCACATAGCGCTTGAACGAGCGCAGACTCTTTTTCATATTGTCCAGCGCGCCTTCCATGATCCGGACTTCGATTATCCGCGACTTCAAATCGACGCCGCCGGCCAAGTCCAAAGTTTTTATGCGCTTCATATCTTCCGAAAGCCGGAGAAGCGGTTTGACGATTCGCCGGGACAAGACGAATGACGCTGCGGCTCCTAGGACCACGACGAAAACGGTCAAGCCGACCATCATCCGTATGAGGGACCACTCGGAAGCGATTACGTCCGCCGCGCTGATGTCGATTCCCAAAACGCCTTCCAGGCTGCCGTCTTTCCGTACTATCGGGGCAAAGGCCGACAGCCAAGTCCCCCACTGGTCGGAGGAGAATTTCGTTTCCGCCGCCACAAGATACGGGGGATTGAACGCGTGTTCCAACGATTCTATTTTTTCGTCGTAGGGCGAACCGAGCGGGCTGAACTCGTCCTTCGTCACCCCGGAATCGAGTACGAAGGAAAGTTCTCCGCCGGGAGCTTTGCGCAAAGTGTACAGGAAGGCTATTTTCGGATCTTCCGCGCGGACGCGCGCGAATAAGCGGCGATACTTGGCGTAGACAGGTCCTTCCATGTCCGCCTCCAAAACGAGGCTTCCATGCTCCTCCGGGTCAATCGCGGCGCTTATGCTCGCGGCCAAGGTAGACAATTTCGAACGCAGATCCTGCCGCATGCGGTCGCGCGCGTTCATCGTCGCCGCTGTACCGAGGGTTACCGCGGTGAAGACCACCATCAGCACGATGGAAGAACCCAGGCTTAATCGCAAGGAAATCCCGGATACCGACTTTTCTTTCGTTTCAGGTACTGTGACGCGCATAGCATTAACTGTATGCATAAACACGGGGCATGCAAGACGGCGCCATCCATGGCGCCGCAGTTCGCGGTAGCGAACTGCGCATAAGACTAGGCGCGCATACGCCGCTTCGCGTCGTGTTCCGATAGGAATTTATTGATGCGCGGCAAGTCTGCCGCGCGGCGTAATCCTTGCGCGCCTACCGCCACGCGAGGGATTGCTGCGGGTACCACCGTGCGAATCGATTAGGGATCTCCTTGCTGTCGCCTACACATTTCGCCTATATTGTAGGCATGAAGCACCTACAACATACTATACGGGGAGTTCCTCCTTGGCTGGACCAACAGTTGCGGGCGAAGGCCCAACGGGAGCACAAGAGCCTGAACGCCGTAGCCATCGAAACGCTGATGCGGGGACTCGGGACGGAAACCGGCGAAATAGAATACCACGACATGGATGACCTGATCGGAAGCTGGGTCCACGACCCCGCCTGCGACCAGGCCCTTGCCTCGATGGATGTCATCGACGAAGAGCTATGGCGTTGAACATCCTTATCGATACCAACCGATACAGGGATTTCACCGAAGGCGATGCACATGCGGTCGCCCAATTCCGGCGAGCCGAAAGCATCGCCCTGCCCTTCATCGTCTTGGCGGAACTGAGGGCAGGGTTTGCCTGCGGAACAAAATCCTTAGAGAACGAAAGCGCATTGCTGCGGTTTTTACAGAAACCCCGGGTGCGGGTCCTGTATGCCGATGAAAGCACCACCCGCCATTACGCCAACCTTTTCAAACAGCTCCGTTTCCAAGCTACGCCTATTCCCACCAACGACATTTGGATAGCCGCCCTATCGATCCAGCATAGCCTTGGACTCTTCACCCGGGACAGCCACTTCAGCAAGCTCCCGCAATTGCTCTTGATTCCGTAGGCCCTTCCAGATAAAGGCCGTGGAGAATCGTTACGGACCTCCGGTCCGACGATTCTCCGAGGGCATGGATGCCCCTACTTCCTCTTATATTCCTTGATCTCTTTCCTCAGCCTTTCCGCCAACTCCGCCTTGGGAACCCGGACCTGCTCCATGCTGTCGCGGTAGCGCAGCGTGACCGTGCCGTTTTCCTTGGTTTCGTAGTCCACGGTGACGCAGAAGGGGGTACCCGCTTCGTCCTGGCGGCGGTAGCGGCGGCCGATGGCGCCGGATTGGTCGTAATCGGTGGTGTAGTCTTCTTTGAGTTCGGTGCGGATATCCTGAGCCAGCTCGGCCAGACCGTCCTTCTTCATGAGGGGAAGAATGGCGACGGTGATCGGGGCAATGCTCGGATGGAAGCGCATGACCGTGCGCCAGTCGTCGTCGTTGCCTTTGTCGGCGACCTTTTCCTCATCGTAGGCGTCGCACAGGAGCATGAGGACTTCGCGGGTGAGGCCGGCGGAGGTCTCGATGATGTACGGGGTGTAGCGCGCGTTGTTGTCGTCCTGGTCGATGTATTGAAGGTCCTTGCCGGAGAACTGCATGTGGCGGGACAGGTCGTAGTCGCCGCGGTTGTGCACGCCCTCTAGCTCTTTCCAGCCCATGGGGAACAGGTATTCGATGTCGTAGGCGTCCTTGGCGTAATGGGCAAGCTCGTCCTTGCCGTGCTGGTGCCAGCGGAGGTATTCCATCTTGACGCCGAGTTTCTTGAAGTAGTTCCAGCGGCGTTCTTTCCAGGTGTTGAACCATTCCACGTCGGTACCGGGCTTCACGAAGTACTGCATCTCCATCTGCTCGAATTCGCAGGTGCGGAAGATGAAGTTCTTGGTGACGATCTCGTTGCGGAAGGCCTTGCCGATCTGCGCGATGCCGAAGGGGATCTTCATGCGGTTGGACTGGATGATGTTCTTATAGTTGACGTAGATGCCCTGCGCGGTTTCGGGGCGGAGGTAGATGATATTGGAAGAATCTTCCATGGCGCCGATGTTGGTCTTGAACATCAGGTTGAACTTACGGGTTTCGGTAAGTTCGCCGCCGCATTCGGGGCATTCTTTCTTGGCCAGTTTGGCCTGGTCTATCTGATCGGCGCGGAAGCGATTTTTGCACTTCTTGCAATCGACCAAGGGGTCGGTGAAGTTTTCGACGTGGCCCGAGGCTTCCCACACGCGGGGGTGCATGAGGATGGAGGCGTCTAGTCCCACGATCTCGTCGTGGAGCTGGGTCATTTCCTTCCACCAAAGGCGGGCGATGCGATTCTTGAGTTCGATGCCGAGCGGACCGTAGTCCCAGGCGCCGTTCTGTCCGCCGTAGATTTCGGAGGACTGGAACACGAAACCGCGCCGCTTGGCTAGCGACGTGATCTTCTCCATCGTTGCGGGGCCCTTGTACTCGCTTAACTCTTCTGCCATGAGATGCTCCTCGACCACCCTGGTGTGGGGGCCGTGCGTGTAAAGATGGCCCGGCCGTTGCGATAGCGGGGAGCTATCTACGCCGGGCATGGAACGGGATTATATAGAAAATCAAGAAGCGGAGGAAGAGAAGGAGAATGGGTTTTCCACACGGATGCCGAAGTAGTCCTGTTCCGCGTTGAGATCCTCGGAAACGACGCGATTGCATTCAGCGAAATAGGCTGACGCGACAATGAGGGAGTCCCACCAGGATAAGCCGTAACGAAGTTGAACTTCCCTGGATTTACGGAGTGTCCGTAAATCCATGGGCAGCGGGTCCCAAGCTTCATACAGCTCTATGTCGCGCCACGCTTCAGCCTCGTCCAAACCCGGCTTTAGTTTTCTGGTCACGGTGACGTAATATTCATTGCAGACCTGTACGCTCAAGCGTCCGGATCTGTTTCGCCACAAGCCTCCGAGCAGATCATATGCGATTTTCTGCTTTTCGGGGAAAGAAGCGTCCCGCGCGTAGACCAGAATGTTCGTATCGACAAAAGTTTTATCGATCATAGAGGCTGCTCCGGTCAGGATAGGCAGCCCCATCGCTCAGTTTCTTTGGTTCAGCCGCAAAGAAACATTCCATTGCGGAAACGTAGCGGATTTCCTTATCCCGTATTTCGCGCAACAAGTCGCTCAGCATCGATGAAACGCTGGTATTATGTTCAGCGGCCCACACGCGGGCCCATTGCGCGAGATCATCAGGGATCGAAACAGTCACATTTCTCATCATGTCTCCACGGAATAAGTGTAACACGAAATCAGTGTGACTTCAAGATCAATGGCTCGGCCTCTGCCGAGAATTCCTAAACGGCCGCCTTGAGGCCGGTATGAACGCATTCGTACAAAGCCCTGTTCTCCAGAGAATCAAAAATCATACGCTCGCCTCCGAGCCTTTCCAAATACGGTTTCAGAGTGAACGGATACCTTCCCAGACACCGTCATCTATGAAAATTCCATTTTTCGCGTGATCCGCCCTGAATCGGACGCAGCCTTCTCCGGGAGAAGAAACGCCGCCGAGATTCTCGGCCGGGGTTGAACTCTTTATGTGAGAAATCGCCTTTTCAACGGTTTTTCGTATTGATTCCACATCGCTTGTCCGTTTCGGATCAATAATGATGAACACTTGGGAGGCGCCGCCGCAACTCCCCTTCCCGATTTTATCGATGTCCGCCGTCCCGACTCCGTTGGTCAACACGGCGCCGAGGACGTCGAGCGCGAACGAAAAGCCGGCGCCTTTCCAATAACCCATTGGAAGGATCCTCATGGACTCTTCTATCAATCCGGGTACATCGGTCAGGTTCCCGTCCTTATCGAAACCGCCGGGAAACGGAAGCTTTTTCCCCGCAAGGCGCGTTGTTTGAAGCTTGCCGTAAGAATACAAAGACATAGCCATATCCAGCAGGACAGGTTCTTTCGCGCCCGGCAGAGCGATCACGAATGGATTGTTCCCCATCTTGCAGTCCTTGCCGCCCCACGGAGGCATGCAGGATTCCGTATTCGTCCAGGAAATCGCGATATATCCCTTCTTGGCGGCATAGAGGCCGTAGGTTCCGCCGCGCATCCAATGCGTCGTATTTCGAAGTCCCACCAAACCGATTCCGTATTGCTCCGCCAGCTCGATCGCTCGGTCGGCCGCGAACATCGCGTTGAGGATGCCCGGGCCCATATTTCCGTTGTACACGCGGATCGATCCGAATTCCTTTTCCAGCGACGGTTCAGCGTCCGGAACAACCCAGCCTTTTTTCAGGTAATCCACGAATCGCGCTACTCGATTGGCCCCGTGGGAATAGATTCCATCGTTACTCGATTCCGTATGGACGCGAGCGCAAATTTCAGCTTTCTCTTCGGACATTCCGTATTTAAGGAAAGCTTTCTTGATCTCTTTCTTCATCTCATCGAATGAAACGCGCATCAGTTTTAACCCTCAAGCCATTAATTGCCGAATGCTTCCAGAGCCGCGCGGCGCGCGATAAAAAACTGAACGCGGGCCGCCCCCTCGATTCCCGCGCGGCCGAAGCTTCGCGAAAATCGAGGACTGATGCAGCTCTACTTAAAGAAGAATGTGTACGGTCCGGAAGTGGCCGGCGTCCGTGCG
>Ga0172379_10005684_pt1 | contig 17288 bp, 13 predicted proteins | sample GrowelOW334metaG_FD_119756 | JGI IMG/M metagenome (GOLD analysis project Ga0172379, IMG submission 119756) | Groundwater microbial communities from an aquifer near a municipal landfill in Southern Ontario, Canada - Groundwater well OW334 metaG | ecosystem: Environmental > Aquatic > Deep... | reverse complement strand
TCCCCGGTGAAAATGTTGCCGAAATTCCCCTGCTTGTCGATGAAAAGTTCCTTGTTCGCCAGGACGACGAGGGCCGAACCGATGGATTGGTCGCCGTGGGGGTGATACTTCATGCAATGCCCCATGACATTCGCGACCTTGTGGAACTTGCCATCGTCCATCTCGAACAACGAGTGCAGAATGCGCCGCTGGACGGGCTTCAGCCCATCCTCGAGATCGGGGATCGCCCTGTCCTTGATGACGTAGGACGCGTAATAGAGAAAATTGTCGTTGAAAAGCTTCTTTACGTAGGCCATTGCTGTTTCTTTCCCTATAGATCCGCGATGAGATTCTGCATGATGTATTCCCTGCGTTCGGGAGTATTCTTGCCCATATAAAATTCGAGAAGCTCAGGCACCGAGGACAGGGTTTGGATGTCGACCTTCACGATACGCAAATCCTTCCCTATGAATTGACCGAATTCCTTGGGGCTGATCTCTCCCAGGCCTTTGAATCGCGTCACCTCCGAACTTGAGCCGAGGGATCGTATCGCTTCGTCCCTTTCCCTGGCGCTGTAACAGTACTTCGTATCCTTTTTCGTCCGCACGCGGAACAGCGGGGTCTCGAGGATATACACCCTTCCCTGGGTCACCAGCTCCTCGAAATACGTGAGGAAGAAGGTAAGAAGGAGATTGCGGATGTGGAAGCCATCGTAATCGGCGTCCGTGGCTATGACGATTTTCGAATAGCGCAGGTTTTCGAGTTCGTTCTCGATGCCAAGCGCCATCATGAGATTGTACAATTCCTCGTTCTTGTAGATCGCCGTCTGCCGCTTCCCGTACATGTTCTCGGGCTTGCCTCTGAGGGAAAAGATAGCCTGGGTATAGACATCCCGCGAGCTGACCATGGATCCCGCCGCGGAAAGGCCCTCGGTTATGAACACCATCGATTCCTCGCCCTTGCCCCCATCCCCAAGATGGTTTTTGCAGTCCTTGAGGCTGGGAATCTTCAGCTCGATCTTCTTGGCCGCTTCCTTCGCTTCCTTCTTGACGGCATTCAGCTCGGTGCGGAGCTTTTCGCTCGAGATGATCTTGTCCTGAAGCCGCTTCGCGGCCTGGGGATTTCGCCTGAGAAACTCGTCGAGACCGCGCTTCACTTCCTGGAGGATCCAGGGACGAATCTCGGCGTTGCCCAGCTTGTTTTTCGTCTGACTTTCGAAGAGCGGATTCTTGAGCTTGACCGCCACCGCGGCGGCCACGCCCTCGCGGATGTCCTCACCCTTCCAGGATGCCTGGTAGAATTCGTTGATCGCCTTCAGGAAGCCTTCGCGGAAGGCCGTCAGGTGCGTGCCGCCATCGGAGGTATACTGGCCGTTCACGAAGGAAAAATGCTCTTCGCCATAGTTGTTCGTGTGGGTGAAGGAGAACTCGATGCGGTCTCCCCTGTACCAGCCTATATCGTAGAGCGCGCTCTCGCCGACCTCTGATGAAAGCAGATCGAAGAGCCCTTTCTCGGCCTTGAATTCCTTTCCGTTGAGCACGATCGTGAGCCCCGCGTTCAGGCACGCGTAGTTCCACATGCGCTTTTCCAGGAATTCCATATTGAAGGAAAATTCGGGGAAGATTTCAGGATCGGGGGAAAACTCCACCAGAAGGCCATTCTTTTCCCTTCCGGCGCTGTCTTCGCGGGATGATTTGAGAACGCCCCGCTCGAATTTGGATTCAAATAGCTTGCCATCGCGATAAGAGACGACGCGGAAATTGCTGGAAAGGGCGTTTACCGCCTTGGTGCCGACGCCGTTGAGGCCAACCGAGAACTGGAAGACGTCGTCATTGTACTTGGCGCCGGTGTTGATGATCGAGACGCATTCAATAACCTTGCCCAAGGGGATGCCGCGACCGAAATCCCTGATCCTCACGGTATCCCCCGTGATCGTCACCAGGATTCTGTCCCCCGCTCCCATGATGAATTCGTCCACCGAGTTGTCGATGACCTCTTTCACGAGGACATAGATGCCATCGTCCGGATTGGATCCATCGCCCAGGCGGCCTATGTACATGCCCGTTCTCAGCCTGATGTGCTCAAGCGAAGACAGCGTCTTTATTTTCGATTCGTCGTATATCGGAGTGTTTTGATGTTTGGAGATTGCCACGGAACAATCCTAGCACAGCGCGCGAATCGGGTACAGCCATGCGAATGCCGGAAAAGGGATGATCGGGATTCCCCGCTTACCTGAGCGGGGGCCGGCTCTAAAGCGGGGAGCCGGGGCGGAAAAGCTTCCCCTCTTCCACGAAATGAATCCTCTCGTTCCACGCGGATTCGATGGCCTCGGCGTGGAGAGCCTCGCCCATGACGATGGCCGAACTGCCCTTCACGACGATGTCGATGAGTGAGCATTCTATCCAACCGGCGACGCCCGAGGGAATTTTGACGTCGACGCGATGGCCCGAGAAGCTCGCGATGCCAAACTTTCCATATTTGTCGACCTCCGAGCCCGAAACCGATCCGCAGCTCATGACCAGGTCTTTCTGCGCGGGCGTCGGCAAGGCTATCGCGAACTCGCGGGACTTTTCCAGGTCTTTGAAGGTTTTATGGCCGGTATCGAGCACGCAGAGAAAGCGTGAAACCGGCTCGTAATCCAAGGGGCAACACCAGGCCACGGGCGCCAGGTCATAGCTTCCCTTCCGGTCTTTCGTGCAGACGAGCACGAGCCCTCCCGCGTTCTGGAGCGTATAGGCGCTTTTTAGTTCCACTTTGGCGTAGTTCATCGGTGATCCTCCTGGAGCATGCGTTCATCGTATTCCACTGACTATCTTAACGCATCTCGCGGAAAGCCGCAGCCTGAAAGCGAAGCTAAGGGCGAGTAGTGGGTGACATGTATTGTCTTATATAGTGTTTTCAATATATTATGCATTCATGTTGTTTTCCGATTATACTTTCTACCGAGGCCCTTGGCGTTACCTCTCACTCCTCCTCGTGTTCGGCATCGCGATCGGCGGTTTTTTCCTGCCCGAGCTGGGGCTCCTGGTTATAGCCCTCATGCTGGCCGCGATAGCGATGAACGCGAGGCGAAGCCGAAGCTTTTGTTCCGGTGTCTGCCCCAATGGACGTTCCTTGTCGGCGAGCTTGGGAAAAATATCTGCGGGAAAAAAACTCCCCCGCTTCCTCTATTCAAGGGAATTCCGGCGCGCTCTCTGCGGCCTTCTCATGTTCGCCGTCGTCAGCTTCCTCATCCAATCCGATGGATCCCTCGCGCGGATCGGGCGAGTATTCTGGTCGGTGTATATCGCCGCGATCGGCGTGAGCGTCGTGACGGGCTTGCTGTTCAAGCCGCGCGCCTGGTGCGCCTTTTGCCCGATGGGAACCCTCCAAGATACGCTGAAAAACCTCAAGTAAGCCTTCACCGGGGATGAGGCTTCGGCCGGCGACGCGCTCGCGTTATGGACAAGGCCGCCTCTCCCCGGGATAATGTCGCCATGGAATTGCTCTCTCCCGCCGGAAGCATCGAAAAACTGGCCTACGCGTATCGCTATGGGGCCGACGCCGCCTATATCGGCTTGCCTTTCTTCAGCCTGCGGGCCCAGGCGGAAAACATCGACGACGAAGATGATCTGGCTCCCGAAAAAATCCGCGCGATCAAGGAAGCCTATGCCCGTGGCGATGCGGGGGCCCCAGGCGCCCCCGTCCCCTCGCCCCGGCCAAGAAAACTCTACTGCGCGGCCAATATTTTCTTCCACAACGACGATCTTTCGGCCCTCGAGGCCGCCCTGCCGCGAATCGCCGAATACCCCTTCGACGGCTTTCTCGTGAGCGACCTCGGCGCGTATGATCTGTTGCGAGCCAGATTCCCCGACAGGGAATATCACCTGAGCACCCAAGCGAACTGCACGAATTGGCGGATGGCGCGAGCTTATCGCGATATGGGCTTCAGCCGCATCGTACCGGCGAGGGAACTCTCGCTTGACGAAATCAAGGCCATAAAAGACAAGGTACCCGGCCTGGAAGTGGAAGCCTTCGCTCATGGAGCCATGTGCATGGCCTATTCGGGCAGATGCTTCATCTCATCCTGGATGGCTGGCCGATCGGCCAACATGGGCGATTGCACCCATTCCTGCCGCTGGCAGTACAAGCTCTACCTCGAGGAGGAAAAGCGCCCCGGCCAGATGATTCCCCTTGAATCGGGATCGACGACGCGCGGCGACTACAGCCTTTTCATGTCGTCGCGCGATCTCTGCATGATCGACCACCTTCAAGAGCTCGAAAAGGCCGGGGTCGACAGCATAAAGCTGGAAGGCAGGATGAAAAGCCTGTATTATGTCGCCCTCGTCACTCGCGCTTATCGCTATGGGCTGGACCACCCCGGCGAGCCAAACCCCTTCCGCGACGACCTCTTCACCATAAGCCACCGCGAATACGACACCGGGTTCTTCTTCGGCCGGGAAGGCATGGATATTTCAGCCGTAACCTCCTATCGCCAAACCCACCGCTTCGCCGGGAACTTGGAAGCGACCCCTCCACTTTTTGACGCAGAAGGCGCGCCCCTCGCGACGGGGCCTCTCTTTTCCCGATTCGACGAGCCAGAGTGGACAAAACCAGTCTTTGCCGAAATGAAAAACACAATTTCAGCCATCGAGGCCATCGAAGTTATCCCGCCCGAGGCGCGGGAGATCCGGTTCGAACCGGGCGAGTATCGTTTTTTCGACGCGGAAGGCCTTCTGGGCGAGAGGATACGACACGGGAAAGCATGGTTCCTTCAGCTGAGAAAGGCGAAGGCCGAAGGCGAGGAACCGGAACCAGGATGGCTGCTCCGAGTGGAAGGCAGCGACCGCTAGGCTTTTACAATTTCGCTTTGAGCAGGTCGCAGGCGATCTCGAAAAGGCGCAGACAATCCGATGGCTTCGTCGCGTAGCCCGTTCCCGAAGTCTCCTGCCGAAGGACGACACTGCCATAGTCATCATCCCCTCCCGCCTCGATCTCGTAGCCGTCGGCGGACATGCCTTTGAGTTTTCGATAGCTTTCGCCCTTTCCCTTCGTAAGGAAAACCCCGTAGAGATAGGGTACTTCCCCGTTCGGCCCCTTGTTGATGGCGGTCTGGAACTGGACGCCGACAAAGTCGTCGGGCTTGCGTTTCGGTTCGATCATCAAGCGGATATCCTCGGGCACGTCGCGCCCGCCATCGTCCTTGTCGAAACGGAGATAGGGCGTGAGGACGATGTATTCGGGAGCCTTCTCGGCGAATATCGCCTGGAAGCAGGGCATCTTGAGGGAGAGTACCTTGGGCACGAAGGCCCTCACCTTGCCGAAATACATCGCCGGCACCGAGAAAAGAAGCGCGTCGGCGAGGATCAAGGCCAGATCGGGTTTGACCGCGATAAATATTCCGGCGAGCACGGCGACCATGACGGAAATCGCCCCCATCAGCATCGCCCCGCCGATGGATTTGCCGAAAACAACCTTCGATTCACGCAAGGTGTCGGCCAGTTTGTCGATCTCGGCCATCGAGACAGCGCGCCATTCCTCCAGGCCCTGGTCGGCGGGCTTGTTCGTGATAGGCTTAAGACGCAAGGGAATATATCCGGCGACGATGAGGGCAAAACCGGGAACGAGCCCCCAGGGGAAGAGGACTTGCGCGACCGCTCCCGCTGAAAACAACCCCGCCGCGAGAGCCAGCCGCGAAGAGAGACCCAACTTCATGGATGAAAATTCATAGTCCATCGCTTTACCTCGCTTGGCCCGACGCGGGGGCCCTCATCGTCTGTTCGAAAGCGCGGATCGCCGCGCTGCCGACCGCGCGATTCTGCTTTGCCGCGCCCTCGAGCTCGTCGTAGCCGGCATATGACCAATACAGCGGGCACGCCGCCTGGCAGGCGGTGAAAGACCCGCAGCCCGCGCAGGATTCAGGCGCGTAACGTTTGTTCTTGAAGTAGGCGGCGCGATCCGAAAACCAGAGCTCGGAGAATTCTTTTCGCAGGATATTGCCGAGGGATTCGGGGTAGGAGGAGCAGGGCAGGATGTTGCCTTCGGGATCCACGCTCAAAAGTCCGTCGGCGGCGGCGCAGCTCTTGTTTCCCAGGCCCCTGGCCACGGGATTGTAGATGCAGAGCGGCGTTGGGGAATACCAGAAGAAGGTGAGCCCCGCCGCGAGCGCCCGCTTGCGGACTTCATCGACGAAGGCGCCCGTCTCGGAATAGGAAACGAAAAGCTCGGGCGCGCGCTCGGCGTTCGCCGCCGGAATGTACAAATTCATCGAGAACCGATCGACGCCGATGCTCTTCAGGAAAGCTGGCATCGAAAGCAGGCTTTCCCTGTTGGGTTTCGTCAGCGTCGAATTGGTCTGGACCCGGATTCCGGCGGCTTGGAGCGCCTGAATGCCGGCCAAGGTCCGCGCGTGCGAACCCGGGGCGCCGCATAGGCTATCGTGAACGAAGGGATCGGGGCTCTCGAGGCTCACCTGGGCAGTGCGAAGCCCCGCTTCGAAGAGGGACCTTGCGCGTTCGGGACTGGCGAGGGTGCCGTTCGTGATGAGATTGACGCGCAGATGCCTGCCGACCGCGTAGGCGATGAGGGTCTCGAGATCCTCCCTCAGGAGAGGCTCTCCGCCGGTGAAGGAAAAGAAGGGAATTTTCGCCTTTTCCCTGAAAATGTCGATGATCCGCTCCATGGAAGCCGTGTCATTCTCCCCAACGATTCCCTCGGAGGGGAAGGCCCGTCCGCCCTCAGCTCGATCGAGGCGCGGCGGCATGCCTTGGGCGCCCGAGCCGCAGGAGCCGCCACCGCAGCCGGCATAGCAGAAAAGGCAGCGATTGTTGCAGCGATAGGTGACGGCGATTTCCCCAAGGATGGGCAATCGCGTGAAATCGAAGCCGTAGGCAATTCTTTCCGTCGCCACCTCCTTGCCATCGCAGAGATTCCGTATATCGCCGAGGAAGGAGGCGATATCGCGCAACTTCGCGGCGTCCATGCCGGGAAGTTTTTCAAAACTGGCGCCCGAATTGAGCATCGCGAGAATCCTCACACCCGTTTCATTGGTCTTGTACACCATGTTCGGGGGGAGTATCACGACATTGTCCTCTTCGCGGACATACACGTAGTCCTTCACCGATGCCCAAAAATCCTTAGCCCAGGATAGATCGAGAAGATTCTCTCGCTCGCCGCGGCGCCTCGCGCCGCTTTTCCCGAATCGGATCAATGCCCGCCTCCTGAAACGCAGGCTGAATGGCACGCTGAGTGGCATGCCGAATGACAGGCTGAGTGGCAGGCCGAATGGCAGGCGTCATGGCAAGCGTTATGGCAGGCCGAATAGCAGGAGCCAGCCTGCCCATTTTGCCCGGGCGCGAAACAGCCGGAGAAACAGGCCGATGAGCGCATGAAGTCGCTGTATCCCGTGGAAAGCGCCTGCGGCAGGCCAAGCGCCGAGAAACGCGCCGGATTGGCGTAGATGAAGCAGTAGCCATGCCAATAGTACCAGTATTGATTCCGGGCGCGCCACGCGGCGCGGCGCTGTTCTTCATCCTCTGTTTTCTGTCCTGTTTCGCGTTCGGCTTCCATCGTTTCGGCTTCGGACAGGATTTTCCTGTAATGAGCCTTCGTCGCTTCCAGATCGCAGTCCCATATCTTTTCCTGAAGCCCGCGAATCGTCGCCTCGAAGAAATCCATCATCAAGCCCGACAGGATTCCGCCGTCGGTGTCGAAGCAGGCGAGAAAATTCTCCTCGATCGGGTCGCTGGCCTTGCTTTTGCTCAAAATCGATATCTTCAGAGGGTCTTCCTCGGCGACCTCGATGATGCCCTGGGCGCGCAGTCCCTCGAGCATGAGAGCCACGATGCGCGCGAGCGGCAGCTCAAAAAGGAGGGCCGCTTCGGCCGGATGCAAGCCTTCCGCCACTTTTCCGGGTACTTGATAGGTTCCGGTGAAAAGCTTGGGAGGAACCCAGGAATCCCCCGCCCAGGCGATTCCCTTCACGAGGGCGACGCGTTTGCCGTAGCGGCGAAGGTTAAGCACGTAGAGATAGAGAGCGCTCGCGATGAGGAGGGCGAATACAGGCAAGGCCACCAGGGGATTCGCTATGAACGAGAAGCCATCGGGCGCCGCGCCTCGCGGCGATTCGCCGCCCTGACTAGCTCCATTCGGCGCCGTGGCGCCCTCGTTCGCGTTGCCCGGCGCCCCCGCGGCGGCGGCGGCATTGCCCTGCGCAGCCGCGCCCAAACTCACCGTCATCGGAAGATACGTCGCGGGGAAATACAGGCGCAGTCTCTGGGTGCCCATCGCCGCGACTTTTTCCTGATAGAATCGGATCGTGAGGTAATATGAACCATCGGAGCCCTTTGAGCCGTAGTAATCAATCTTGTTTTCGGCGTTCACCGATTTCTCGGTTTTAAGCGGCACCGCGCTTCGCTCGGCCTCGGTCAGCGTTTCGCCGCCCACCTTCGTCGGAAGCACGAGCCGCACGGTCCGCGAGGCGAGAGCCTGGTCCCACTGCACGGGCGCCCAGTCGAAATATAAAAGCTCGCCGAATTCGGGGCTCGTCGTCGCGCCGATCAGCCCCGCCGCGGCGAAATCCCCCGCGTAGTGGAGGAAATAATAGGCGCTACCCGAAAATCCCTTGCCGCCTGAGAGCACGATATCGAATTTGCCCGATCCGAGGGCCTTGATCGACAAGGGCTGGCGAGTACCGCCGGGAAGGTCCGCGTAGCATCCTTCAAGATCCCACACCGGGTCGAAGGCTTCGCCCTGGAAATAGAATCCATGCATGAGGCCGCCCGAAGCCTCCCATTTGAGGCTGTAGTAGATGTCGGCTTTGCCGTCGGCGCGCAGCGTCACGGTGATATCGGCCGAATCCAGCGATGTCGACAAGGCAGCGACGCCACCTGAAACGGCGATAAAGGCGATCGCGACGAAAGCCGCGAAGCGCAGTCCCCTCATTCGATTTCCTCCCGGACCGCCATCCGACCGGCGGCCGGCAGCCCTCCATCGATTTGTATGCGTCGTTCGCGCAGAATCGAGGCCTTTTCCTTCAGGGCGACGACGACCCTCTCCTCAGCCTCCGCGAAGGGATCCTCGTCCTTTAGGCCGAAGCGCTTCTCCGTGGCCGTTTCATCCTTTTCCCTAAGAAAAATGTCGACGATATCGAGGGCTTCATCCAAAGCCGCGTCCGCCAGCGGGTCATCCGCCGATTCGCGCTTGCATGCCTCAAGATATTCGCCGGCGGCGAGCACGACGAGATGGGCGGCCTCAGCTACCCTCCCCTCGCCTATCCGTATCCTGCCGAGTCTCTCGCGCGCGATTTCGGCCTTCGCCAGCTTCGCCGCCTTTTCCCGCGCCAGGGAAGCGTCCATGGCGGCGATGGCCGATCGAGGCCCCAAACCAGAAAAAAGGGCGACGATTCCCGTCAGCGCGACGATAGCCGATCCCGCGGCCAGGGCGAGTCCGGCAGGCAGCCCGGCCACTCCCGATGCCAGGGCGGCGGCCAGCCCCGCGAAGCAGCTTCCGATGCCAAGCGGCGATCGGGCGTACCACTTCAGATAATCTTGTGGGAGCATGGACTGACTCTACTATTCCCTTCGCGACCGCGCAAGGCGCCGCGCGTTAGCGCAAGGCGCCGCACGACCGCGCAAGGCGCCGCGCGTCAGGGCCAGGCGCCGCGGGCAAGCGGCGCGCTATCGCGCGAAAAGCCAAAAACTTGACATCGCCGCTATCTTCACTTAGGGTAGTACAAGCACAGAAACGGAGGCCATCATGAAACGTCTTCACAAAACTTCGGCGCTATTCGCCCGCGCGGCTCTTTTCGCCCTTGTCGCCGCGCTCGCGTCCTGCGCGGTGACAAAGCCCGTCGTCTACAAGCTGGACGGCATTCCCGAGCCGAAAGCCAGGACCGAGGTGATACTCCCGCTCCTGACTACGTTGCGCGATTTTGGGAACAACATGGCCGCGCTCATGCTCACCGACTATCGCTTCAAGGAAATCCAGGAAACAGGAAACGGCGCCTACCTTTATCGCTTCGAGGGCACCAACCAGAAATTGCCCCGCTACGCCTATATTGTGTTTCGCCTGGAAGGCAAGCCCGCCATCACGACCAATCTCGGCGAAAAGAACTACATCCTTCTCGACGGCGGATCCATCGGCCTTGTGCCCGCCGATTCCCCGGCCACGGTCGCCAACGGCACATTCACGCTGCAGTTCACGAAGAGCGATTTCCGCGAGGCCTTCAATCCTTGGGTGATCGGGGAGAAGGGCAGCTACCCGGAGCAGCTCCTCCTCTGGTTCAAGAATCCGGCCACCAAGGACGAGGACATGAGACGGCTTGCCTCCCTGCTCACGAGCGCGTTCCCGAGGATAAAGTACTAGCTTTTGCGGGCTGAGCGCGCGAAGCGATTTGCCTCAACGCGCGTTGAGCGGCTCACTTCGCCTTGCGTTTGGCGGACATGCGGGCGAGCCAATCGGGGAATTCCTTTTCGACGAACTCGAAAATGTCGTGGGCTTCCTCAATGCGTATCCTGAGCGCGGGATCGGCGTTTTTCTTGAGCGCCAGACCCCTGTCGGCTATTTCGTGAAGGGCCGCCATGATTTCCATCCTGGACCTCATGAAGGTAAGCCAGCCGCCTGATTTGAAACGGAAATAGTCCCGTCGCGGAACCGGGGCGTGGGCCGGCTCAAGAAGCCCTTCCGCCACCAGATGTCGCGCGGCGACCGACACGGCGCTTTTCGAAGCCCCGAGGGTGTCGCAAAGATCATTGAGCGATAAGCTGATTTCGTCGGCGATGAGTATTGTGCCCAAAACACGCCCCGTCATGCGCGGCATGCCCATCTGCTCGAAGAAAAGTCCCAGATCTTCAATGAAATGCATTTCTTCGATGTTGTGGATCACGATGGTCCTCCGGATGCCTCGAGTATAGGCGGAGGCATCCATAGTGTCAACGAAACGCGCCTTCTTGGGCTTTGCCATGGCATAATAATTCTTAACTTTCGGTATTTACAAAAAGTTTAAATCGTTCTATAGTACCCTTTCGCGCGAAACGACACCCGCGGTCTCGGCTGGCGGGGAGGAGCTATTCCATGAACGACGACTTCCAGCCCGAATCCCTCCAAGGTCTCAGCGACCAGGAAGTGATGGAGCGGCTAGCCCGGGATGGATACAACGAACTTCCCTCATCCAAAAAGCGGACGATCTTCCATATCCTTTGGGATGTCGTGCGGGAACCCATGTTCCTCCTCCTCATCGCCTGCGGAGCGCTCTACCTCATCCTCGGCGATCGCGACGAAGCCCTGATGTTGATGGGCTTTGTCTTCGTCGTCATCGGCATCACCCTCTACCAAGAGAACAAAACCGAAAAAGCCCTCGACGCCCTGCGCGATCTTTCAAGCCCCCGCGCCCTTGTCATCCGCAACGGACAGCAGATCAGGATCGCGGGAAGGGAGGTCGTGGCCGACGACATTGTCCTCCTTTCCGAGGGCGATCGGGTACCCGCCGACGCCGTCGTGCTCAGGTCGACGAACCTCTCCGCCGACGAATCCCTCCTTACGGGGGAATCGGTTCCCGTCCGCAAAAGCGCCTGGGACGGGGCCGCCGTCATGGACAGGCCGGGAGGGGACGATCAACCCTTCGTGTATTCCGGTTCCATGATCGTCCAGGGGCAGGGCATCGCGCGCGTGCTCGGGACGGGCATGAAAACCGAAATCGGGAAGATCGGCCGCGCCCTGCAGAGCCTTGAAAACGGCGAAGGCCACGAGGGTGATCTGCAGCATCAGACCGCGCGGATCGTGAAGACCTTTTCCATCGTCGGCGTAAGCCTCTGCGTCCTCGTCATCGTTATTTTCGGACTCTCGAGGGGGGACTGGCTCCGCGGCATCCTCGCGGGCATTTCCCTGGCCATGGCAACCCTTCCGGAGGAATTCCCCGTCGTCATGACAATCTTCCTGGCGCTGGGGGCATGGCGGATATCACGGCGCAACGTGCTCGCGCGCAAAACCCACGCGATCGAGACGCTCGGCGCGGCCACGGTCCTCTGTACCGACAAGACGGGCACTCTCACCCTCAATAAAATGACGGTTTCCCGACTCAAGGCCGGCGGGCAAATCTGCGAAGTATCGGGGAAAGCCGCCAGCCTGCCCGAGGCCTTCCATGAAATCGTCGAGTATTCGATCCTGGCAAGCCCGGCCGATCCTTTCGAGCCTATGGAAAAGGCCATGAAAGAGCTGGGCGCGCGCACGCTCCACAACACTGAGCATCTCCATGAGGATTGGTCCCTCGTGCGCGAATATCCCCTCTCGGCAAAATTGCTCGCCATGAGCAGGGTATGGGAATCGAAAGATGGTCAGCGGTACGTCATCGCCGCCAAGGGAGCGCCCGAGGCGATAGCCGATCTCTGCCATCTGGGAATTGGCGAACGTGCCGCCCTCGATGCCGATATCGATGAAATGGCGGACGACGGCTTGCGGGTTATCGGCGTGGCCTGCGCCTCATTCTCGAAAACCGACTTGCCGGAAATCCAGCACGATTTCGACTTCCGTTTCCTGGGCCTTCTGGGCCTCCTCGACCCCGTGCGCCCCATGGTGCCCCAGGCCGTGGCCGAATGCAAAACCGCAGGGATCCGCGTCATCATGATAACGGGCGACTACCCCGGCACCGCCAGGAATATCGCGAGAACCATAGGCCTCGAAGGTCCGGACAAGATCGTCACCGGCCCGGAACTGGACAGGATGGGCGACGCCGAACTCGCCATGCGCATCGGCGAGGTGAGCATTTTCGCCCGCGCCGTGCCCGAACAGAAACTCAGGATCGTCCAGGCGCTGAAGGCGAACGGTGAGGTCGTGGCCATGACGGGCGACGGCGTCAACGATTCGCCCGCGCTCAAGGCCGCCGACATCGGCATCGCGATGGGCGGGAGAGGCACCGACGTGGCCCGCGAATCGGCCGGCCTCGTCCTCCTCGACGACGATTTTTCCTCGATCGTGGCGGCCGTGCGCTTGGGCAGGCGAATTTATGACAACCTGCAGAAGGCCATGACCTTCATCTTCTCGGTCCACCTGCCGATCGCCGGAATGTCCCTCCTTCCCGTCCTTTTCGGCTGGCCCCTGGCCCTCCTCCCCGTCCACATCATGTTTCTCGAACTCATCATCGATCCGGCCTGTTCCATCGTCTTCGAAATGGAGGAAGAGGAAAAGGACATCATGAAGCGCAAGCCCCGCGCCGCGAAGGACAAGCTTTTCGGGCCGCGCATGATCTTCACGGGACTCTGCCAGGGACTCCTCGTCTTCGCGATCGTGGCGGGCATTTACGCCTGGGCGCTCGGGCGGGGCTTCGGCGAAGGCGAGGCTCGCGCCATGTCCTTCGTTACCCTGGTCTTTGGCAATCTCGGCATGATTTTCGCCAACCGCTCCTGGAGCCAAAGCATCTTCAAAAGCCTCAAGGTGCCGAACAAGGCGCTCTGGTGGGTTAGCTTCGCCGCTACGGCATTCCTCGGCATCGCCGTGTTCGTGCCTGGCGTAAGCGAAAAAATATTTAGCTTCTCGCGCCTTCATCCATGGGAAGTCGTCTTCTGCATGGCGACGAGCCTTGTCGCCATTTTGGCCAACGAATTATCGAAGCTGCCTGTTTTCGCGAGGCTTTTCGAGAAAAAATAAGCGCGCGGGCGCGCGCTCATAGCCTTGTTGCCTCATTATGGGACCAAAGGCGATATCACTCCTCGCGAAGCACCGTCACCACCTGAAGTCTCCTGATCGAGCGGGACACGAACCGGCTTCCCAGGGCGGAACCCGCAATCAAGCCCGAAAGCAAGATGCCCACCGAAACAACGGGCACTGACAGTCCCTGCACAGGGATCGTGAAGATGATTCCGAGAAGCATGACGAGAAGCTTGGAGAGAGGAAAGCCAACGATGAACCCGATTATTATGCTCAGGGCCGTGATCGTGACCGCTTCGACGGAAAGGAAAACAGCTGTCTGTTTCGAAGTGGCGCCCAGGGCCCGCATGACGCCGAATTCGCGCTTGCGTTCGTTCATGATGGATACCATGAAGATGCCTATGCCGAAGGATGCGATGATGATGATGAATATGGTTTCCATAAGACCAAGGTTCGACAGACTCATGGAGGTCAGCGAGCTTTCGTCGACTTTCAAGGCTGTATCGGCATTAACCACGTTGACCGGGAATTGCGGCTTGTACATGGCGGCGAGTTTCTCTGAAACCGCATTCATGGCTCCGGGCTTCGTTTTGACCAGATAGTAATCCATGATATCGTTCCCCACGTTTCTGGTCATTAAGTCGCGGTTGACGATGAAGTCGGAATCCTGCGAAGAGGTCGGAAAGAACGTAAAGAACCCTACCGCTCGCGCCACGACGTCGACATAGGAGTTCGAGGCCTTTTTGAAAAGTCTGATCTTGACGGAATCGCCCGGCAGAATGCCGTATTTCTGGGCCTGCTCAACCGAAATTATGACGCCATCCGGGGTTGAAGCGAGGGCATCGAGCGTAGCCTTGGCTGTCCCTGGAGCGAATCCTGTCGTCCCATTGTTCAGAGCATCGATTGTCTTGGAAGATTTGGGGTCGACGAAGAAGGAATCGGGCAAATATGCCGTGGAGGAGAAGGAAGCGACATCGATGCCATATACCGTATTCTTCTCAGTGCCGATAAGGGCATTCACGTCCCGCGTCACGGCCGTTGCGCTTTCGGTTCCGGGAATCCGGAGCGAATCAGCGAAAGCGCTGTTCTGAGGAGCCATGAGGGAAGGGGTGAAGCGGATATCCGAGCCAACGACATACCTCGCTTCCATCGCTTTTTCCTTCTGGTAGCTAGCCTGGAAGATCGTGAGGCTTAAGCCGAAGGAAATCGTGAGCCCGATGACCGCCGCCGCCGACGCGATGGAAGAGACGCGGCGCGAAAGCGAACGCCCGGCCTGGGATCCGATTTCGCCGTAAAGGCGCCCGAAGATCCTGGCTATCAGCTCAGGCCTGCGTCGCAGGAACAACGAAGTAAGACGCAAGGAGAGGAAGGTAAAACCGATCCATGCGAAAAGGGGGGCGAGAAACACATAGAGCGACAAGCTCACCGCGCTGCCCTCGTTGCCCGTAGGTTTGAATCCGCCATTGACCATCGTGATGAAAAGGACTATTCCCGCGAAAAGCAGCATGATGACGTCGAGAAAATACCGTTCATAAAAAGGCCGCACCTGCTTGCGCAGGCTGCCGCGCCTTTCGCTGTACAGCTCCTTGCGTCCCGTGGTGATCGCGGGCAGAAAATCGGAGAAAAACGCGGCAAGAAAGCCGACAAAGAATGCCGCGAGCGTCGATCCCGCGAAGCCGGCCCAGTTGAAGCCTCCCGCGAAGGGACTCGCCGAATGTGTCCCCTGGAGCGATGTCGCCGTCAGGAGAAGGAGACTGAACGCGATTCCCATGATGGAGGCCGCGATGGCGAGAAAAAGAGAGTTGAGAGCCGTGATGCCGAGGATGGTGGAAAAGCCGGCGCCCCTGGTCCTTAGCAAGCCGAGTTCACGTTTTCTGCCCGCGGCGAAAGGCCGCGATGAGAAGCTCGCGAGATACGCGGCAAGCACCACGCCGGGAAATCCAAGGAAAATGAAGAGAATTTTCGCGCTCAGCGAATCGGCCTGTGCCGTCTTCAGCACGGCCGACAGCTCATCCTGGACTTTAAGCGCGCCGGGGAAGGCCCTTTCTATCGACCTGCCAAGCGTCGCCACGCGAAGCGCCGTCCTGGCGGGGTCGGGAGGGAATAGGGAACGATCGAGCAAAATATGAAGGGACGAAGCGACGGGCGAGCCCACGTGCGTCGCGTGGAATTTCGCCAGGTCGACGAAGACGACATCGGCCACGACGGCGTTCTCCGCTTCCTTTCCCGTTGAAAAGAGAGGGGCCGCGTTGCTCATATCGGCGATGCCGGTAACCGGAAGCTGCCAAGCGTGCGCCGTTCCCGGGAATCTGACTTCGATCGAGTCACCCACCTTGATGCCCCTGGAAATCGAGCTCGCCTCGCTGATGACCGCGCCGTCGGGGGAAAACCCGCCCGCCGTGAATCCCACAAGGGTTAGTTTCTTGAAATAGTCGGCGTTCACGGCAAAAAGCCGCCCGGCGGGCGAGGCCAAGGTCTTCGGTTCACCGACTTTGATCAAGGATGAGAAATCGACCGACTGGACAGGCTGCGCCGTCGCTATGCCCGTTTTCCCTGCCAGCGCCGCGCTCATCGCGACAGGGTCAGCCTGAGGATCGATGACGTTGGCGACCATATCCAGACGGACGGGCGCGATGACGGTTTGCGTCATCGATCTCGACGAAGCGTCCACGAAATAGACGATGCTCGAAAAAAGGCCCACCGCCAGGGCTAAACTGATGGCGATGATCCAGGATCGGGCCGGATTGCGCCTGAATTGTTTCCATGTATACGAGAGAATCATACTGCTTCCTTTGACAAGGCGCCGTCGCGCATGAAGAGCGCGCGATCGGCGCGATCCGCGACTTTGCTGTCATGGGTGACGACGATGAGGGTCATTCCGGATGAACCAACGAGTGAAGCAAGAAGATCGACGATTTCCCGGGAGGTGGCCGTATCGAGCTGCCCCGTCGGTTCGTCCGCAAGCACGATGGATGGCATTCGAATCAAGGCGCGGGCAATGCCGACTCGCTGCCGCTGGCCTCCGGAGAGCTCCTCCGGCAAATATTCCATGCGGTCCGCGAGCCCGACGCGTTCCAGCATATTCTTGGCGGCTTCCTGCCGGGCCCTCGGTTCTGCGCCGGCAAGCAGGAGGGGAAATTCCACGTTTTCGAGGGCGGTAAGGGCGGGGAACAGGTCCTGGGACTGGAATATCGATCCTATCGTCTCGCGCCTGAGCCGGCTCACCTGTTCTTCCGTATACTTTGATATATCCCGGCCTTCCACCAGCACTTTCCCGAAGCTGGGAGCGTCCAGCCCGCCGAGCACATTGAGGAAAGTGGATTTTCCGGAACCGCTCGGCCCCATGATAGCGATGAATTCGCCTTTTTTCGCGGCGAAATCGATATTCCGCAGAGCGAGGATTTCGGTGGAACCCGATACATATTTCTTTACAAGCGATTGGGTTTCCATGATGTTCTCAGTCATGATTCTTTTCTCCTTGGGCGAACCGGCCATCCGCGATCACGATCCGGCGGCCGGCTCTCTCCGCCACGCGAGCGTTGTGCGTCACGATGACAAGGGTCATGCTTTTGTCGCTGTTCAGCCCTGTCAGCAGGTCCATGATCGTTTCGGTGGTCACTGAATCAAGCTCGCCCGTAGGCTCGTCCGCCAGGAGGATTTCCGGATTGTTCGCGATGGCCACCGCGATG
>Ga0172379_10005683_pt1 | contig 17289 bp, 20 predicted proteins | sample GrowelOW334metaG_FD_119756 | JGI IMG/M metagenome (GOLD analysis project Ga0172379, IMG submission 119756) | Groundwater microbial communities from an aquifer near a municipal landfill in Southern Ontario, Canada - Groundwater well OW334 metaG | ecosystem: Environmental > Aquatic > Deep... | reverse complement strand
GATTCGCTCGACTTTCACTCCCCAAAGAATTGACAGTTTTGCCTCAGCTTATGGCCGAATCTGAGCCATCACCGACAATACGCAGATGAGCCTTTTCACTGCCGATGGGCTCTTGCGAACCCACCACCAATGCGTGCTCGAAGGAAAGTCGGACGCTGTTACCCTCGCCAATCACGCTTACCCTTGACAGCGCACTCAAAAAGCATTGTCAGTTCACCGCCTATCACGATGGACGGTCGGCTCGCCGACTACCCAGAACTCGTCTCGCACAGTGCTCCCGACTTGACCTGTTTGTCCACTCCGCGGTCGTAAGACGGCATCGATGACAGAAAAACTATTGCGCGGCCTAATCCGAACAATGGCTGCTGATCTGGCCTTTAGCCAGAATTGGCCTTTCTTTTCAAAAGCGACTATTCAAAAGAACAAATGCCCTAAATAATCTAGATACGCGTAATCAGGCTTTTGGGGCAACCTTGTACCCAGCTCACTAGAAGCCAAGGTACAGCCGCCTGTAACGTTCAATCCAACCCTAAATATCTCAACGCCTTAAAGCGCTCTCGATATCATTGGGCTTGAAGCCCACGATAATTCTACCGTTCACATCCACAACAGGGACGCCCATTTGGCCGGATTTGCGGACCATCTCGTCGGCACGTCGCTGATCCCGAGAAACATCGTACTCAGCGAAAGGGATTTGTTTTTTTTTGAGGAAATCTTTAACCATGGTGCAATAGGAACAGGAAGGAGTTGAATAGACCGCGACGCTCATCGCTTGCTCCTCGTGGAAAAGCCAAAGGGTAAATAAAAAGGACAAGTGGAAACCAAAGCCGTTGACAGAGGAACAATAGCGATCAGCCCCAACCAACTCTTGAAAACTATTCCGAGAATGGCGATCGCCACACCTATGAAGATCCGAATGTTTCTGTCAATATTCCCAATATTCTTAATCATCAGGTACCTCCCGATCCCGGTTTTCCGGGTGCTTATAATAAAATACTCAAGCACCCGCGAAAGGACCGTGACGGAAGTCACATTCGTAGCTTAAAAAAATCTCCCAATAGGCGCAAGGAGCCTCGATAAATCTCGAGCGCGCCTCGCTGTTCCCAGTCCTTGAGAATGCGGCTTACAACCTCGCGAGAAGTTCCCACATGATCGGCGAGTTCTTGATGCGTCACCGTAATTGGTTTCCCCGACGCGGCTTGATCGAACTCCGAAAGCCATTGAAAAAGTCGCTCGTCGACTTTCCTGAACGCGACCTCTTCGACAAGCTCAAAAACCTCGGACATGCGCCGCGAATACTGCTCGAGCACGAATGCGCGGAAGGACTGGCCTTCAGCCAAGAGCGTCCGCACGGTCTCTTTCGGCATGAAGGCCGCATAGGTGGGCTTTTCCGCGACCACCGAAGCGGGAAATGCGGCGATGCTCGAGCCGCAGCCAGAACTTAGAATGCACATTTGTCCGGGTTCGATTCTATAGAGTGAAATCTCGCGCCCCGTTTCCGCGGTCTTGAAAACTCGAATCGATCCTTCCAGCACGAAGGGAACGCTAGCACAGACCTGGCCCTCCCTTAGAATCGTTATGCCCTCTTCCATTTCGCGATAGCGCAACGAGGCGAGAAGAGGCTCGAGCTTATTTGGCGACCATTCGGCACTCGGAAAAAGATTCCCAAATACCGCGAGAAAGCGCAGCCGCGGCTCGGCCTCGTCGAAGCCCATCAGGTCTTCATCCTTCCCACTGGGGCGCAATAGACGACAAACTCCTCCTCTCCATCGAGACCGAGAAATTCGTCCATGAGTTTCTGATCATAGGCACCGATGCCGCAGGTACCGCAATCTATCGCGGTTGCGGCTAGATAGAGGTTCTGCCCAAGATGGCCAGAGTCCTGGAGTATTATCTTATGTGCGGCGGTGCAATACCGCCACTCGGTTCGATAGGGTATGGCTGACCACAAAAAAACGACGGGGGCACTACCCACAAAATCTTGTTCGTTCGCTGCCTCGCTCAAGGTCCTCGCAAAGCCCCCCCAAAGCCGAACCAGAACGAGATCGTGCTTCGTGGGGCGATATCGCCAGATGCCGGGCGAAAGACCCTCGACATCGCGTACCGCTAGATACGTTTCGAATGGATGCCGAGAGCCTCCGGAAGGAACGTTGCGGAGATTCGGCCTGCCGGAAACGCCACCGCGAATGCCTTGGGTTGCCCAGAGAAGCCAGGATAGCTCAGCCTTAGTCAGACCGCCCGCCCCCCATGCGCGTACGCTGCGCCTCGATGCTATCACATCGTGGATGGAATCAATTTTGACCACCGAGCGATCGGGATCGGGCAAGTTTACGATAGTGGCATCGGCCGGGACCGCTTTCAAACTCGGGAAGGGAATTCCCATCTTTTGGTCGGTTATGCAATCCTCAAGATCGTTGAAATTCGCTTTCAGAATTGAGCGCTGGGCCTTAGCTTTAGTCTTGATCACAGCCGAGCGCTCCATAAGCCCATCGAAACCCGCGGCGGTTTTCTCTACGAGGCTTTTCATGGTGTCGGATACGTCGATTATCGGTCCATACTGCCCAGCCATCGCATCTTCAAGCCAATTTCGCGCCGCCCCGACAAGTGTTTCAAGAATTTCTTCTGCCGACGCGCGCCCCGAAAGAGCGAGTTCTTTCGCGAAGGCTCTCGAAAGCACGGGATCGTTGCAAGCCCAAGAGCGCTCCGCCACCACATATGCGCGTTTGTCTTTTGGATAGCCATCAAGAAGCTGTTTTAGAGTCATAGGTTTCTCCGTCTGAGAGCTTCGATAGATTAATTCTATCGAAGCCCTCAGATGCCGTATAGCCCAACAAACCGAACTCGCTAGCGGTCACCGGGCGAGTCGATCCCTCTAGTGAGGCATATCGTCGAGTCCGCCCGCGTTAACGACATCTACGAATCCAGCCTGCTTGAGAAGGCGCGCGGCCTGCGCGCTCCGAGCACCTGATGCGCAAAAAACGACAACTGCCTTGTCTTTAGGCTCAAGCTCATTAATCCGCGCTTGGAGCACCGCCAGTGGAATATTCTTCGCTTTCGGATAAGAACCATCCGCGAACTCGTCGGGAGTTCGCACATCGATTATTCGCGCACCGGCTTTTATCTTTTCGCTAACCATAGAACTAGGCATCTTCTTCGCTCCTCCGATTCTTTTCATGACGATATAGACCGCCACGGCGGCCACCGCGATATATAGAAACGTATTATCCATGTTCACTCCACATCGAATCCCCCTTCAGCCTGGATGGCTAAAAAGCCTCCGGTAACATTGACTATATCGGAAAAGCCTTTTTGCTTAAGAATGCGTAGCGCAAGATGCGCGCGAAAGCCGGATCGGCAATGTATATGTATTCGCGCATCACGAGGTAAGGATTCCAGCTCGAAGCGCAAATCGTCCACAGGTAGATTGATGGCACCCCTGATATGACCAGCTTCGTATTCGCCTCGATTGCGCACATCGAGGATAAAAGCCGGGGTTTGCGTTTTCACCCCTTCCGCTATGGCTACTTTAAGCTGGGCTGCTGTCTCGAGTGGACTATATCCCGAGATATCATTTTGGCCGATGAAGGCGGCCAGGTTTACCGGATCATTGGCTGAGGAATAAGGCGGAGCGTAAGCAAGGTCGAGTTCGGCGATATCTTCAAGAGTCATTTCTCCATGAAGTGCGGTCGCGAGTACGTCTATTCTCTTTTCGACCCCCTCGGCGCCGAAAGCTTGCGCTCCTAGCAGACGCGAGGTCTTTTTATCGTAGACGATCTTGAGAACAAATTCCTTGGCACCCGGATAATAGGAAGCATGATGGTCCTTGTATAGGATTGCCGCTCCGACTTCATACCCGGCATCTCGGGCGGTTTTTTCGGTGAGTCCGGTAGACGCGGCCGTCGCATCGAAGGCCTTAAACACGCTCGTACCCAACGCGCCGGAGTATTTCATTTTCATACCGAGGGCATTGGAGGCAGCGATGCGCCCTTGTCGATTCGCGGGGCCGGCAAGAGGTACGCGAACTTTACGGCCGGAAACCTTGTTAAAAATCTCCACCATATCGCCCGCGGCGTAAATATTCGGATCGGAGGTCTGGAGGTATTCATCGACCGCCAGCCCCCCAGAATTGCCGATTACAAGTCCTGCCGATTTCGCGAGGATCAGTTCGGGACGTACACCGATTGAAAGAAGAACGATGTCGGCATTCACACGAGAACCGTCAACGAGCTCGATTTCGTTTTTACCCGAGCCAGCTGCCGCATGTACGGCTTTTAGCCCGACACCGGTCAGGACTCGGACGCCCTGCTCCTCCAGCTTGGCGGCGATCATCGCTCCAAACTCGGGATCCATAACGGACATGACCCGAGGCAAAAGTTCGACGACAGATGTCGAAAGACCGCGAGCACGGAAGGCTTCCGCCATCTCTAGCCCAATAAAGCCACCCCCGACGACTACCGCGGATTTCGGTTTTTCATTCTCGATATACGCGGAGATCCTATCCATGTCGGGCACGGTCCAGAGTTTGAACACGTTGGGTGAATCGACGCCGGGAATAGGCGGGACGACCGGGTTGCCTCCCTGAGCGAGGATTAATTTATCGTAATCGAGCCACGTTTCGCCGCTGGGGCTTTTTACGCGAACCCTCTTAGCCGAGCGGTCGATCTCGACAGCTTCTGAATTAATCAAAACCTTGATGCCGTATCGACTATCGAAGCCTTCGGGTGTTTGAAGAAGAAGCTTCGAGCGCTTGGCGATATCGCCGGAAATAAAATAAGGCAAGCCGCAGTTCGCGAAAGAAACATAGGGTCCCCGTTCGACGAGGGTAATATCCGCGTCTTCCGAAATTCGCCTCGCCCGCGCCGCGGCGGTTGCCCCTCCGGCTACTCCGCCGATAATAAGAATTTTATTTCCCATATCAACTCCTCAGTCTTGCGATATTCGTAATTATAATCCGTTGTCCGCGCTAGTTTTGATAAAGTATAGAAACAAAAAAAACTTATCAGTGACCAGCGTCACATAATTCGGCGCGAAATAAAAAGGCCGCCCCGAAGGACGGCGTTAAATCCTTTGGTGAGAGGCTATCTCTTACCTTTACCGCCACCCACCGGAGCGGCACCAAATGGCTTGCCCGCCGGTCTACCCAACCTAAGAGCACTCCTATTCTGATCGGCCACTGCCGCTCCCTCGGCGGGAAGCTCGTTCGCTTCCGTCGCGACGCGGCCTTGCCTGACACGGGACCAGTTCGCTGCGGCAGCGCCATCGCAGTCCGTCTCGCTTTCGCTATCAGCCGCTATTTGCGTATGAATTCCGCTAGGACGATCGGCAAGTTCGACTCCCATGAGATGTCCAGCCGAGGGGCGCTGAGGGCTAGCAGGAAGTTCGACACCGAGGCTCGTCGCCAGACTTCTCCAGTCACGGTCAACCTCAGTCCCCGCGAGGGCGATTACCTCATCAAGCGTCTTGCCGGATGATGCGGCGATTTCAAGAGCGCTGTGGATCTCTCCGGGCCGATAACCCTGCTCCAAAAGGGGAGTAAGGACATCGACAGATACCTCGAAACGAAGTGCGAGTTCGGCCAGAATGGCTTCAGGATCTCGCCGAGGCGGCGGCAGTGCGCTTTTCACGGGAAAAACCGCTTTCTCGATCTCGATCGTGTCGCTTTCAGTTGTTGCCTCGGATGTCGCATCGACATCTGTCTGAGCGAAGACCGGCGCCGCGAGAGCGAGCAATACGATTACGGTCACCTGGGTAATGGTGCTTTTCTTCATGGGCTATACTCCTTCATGCCGTATTTTTCCGGCCGTGATGTGAAGGATACGCGTACCGATCGCCATCGGTTGCATAAAAACTAGCGGCTGAAACTGGACTATACCGACGCGTACGGCTATCATGCATTATCGATGGGAAAAGAAGCGGCGATCGACGAAGCTATCAGGAAAACCCTCGCTGGCGATCGCGAGGCTTTTCGCGTGATCGTCGATACATACGGATCTCGCATGATCGCCTTCTGCCGGACTCGCCTCGCCTCGGAAGAAGAGGCTCGAGACGCCGCACAGGAAGTATTTATCCGCGCATGGTCGGCCATCTCGGGCTTCCGCCTCGGAGAAAGCTTCGCTTCATGGTTATTCGCGATTGCGGCAAATCATGTTAGAAGTCGTTTCAGGTTTCGCGCTTTCGAAAATAGGAAAATGAGCGCGGCCGCCGCGGAAATAGCCGTCCTTCCCCCCATAGATCCATCGGAGGAAGCCTCGGAAAGCCTTCGCTCCGAAGAACTCAGGCGAGCCGTCGCGAAATTGTCGTCCGATTTGCGCGGTTCCGTAGAGTTTTATTATTTTGCCGGACTCTCCATTTCAGAAACGGCGACAGCTCTAAAAATAGGGGAAGAGGCTGTGAAGTCGCGCCTTTTTCGCGCTCGAAAAAAATTACGCTTAGCGCTCGAAAGTACGCAACCGGGAAGAGCTTCGGGAGGTAACCTCAAATGATGAATTGCGCCGAAGCTTTATCCCTCGTCGACTTCTGGGAAGCCGAGGGTAAATTCCCTGAATCCCGTCTCGTGGATTTCAGAGATCATATCACGAGTTGCGGACCATGTGCGAATCGCTTTGGCGGAATGCTACAGCTTATTGAGCGGGATGCTGGCGCGGTGAATGCCCTAGCTACCTCGCCTTCGGACAAAATTGCCGATTCTCTTTCTTCCTCGGTTTTGCGCAAGCTCGCTTCGACGCCTCGAAATCGCGTCTGGATTCCTGCGGTCGCCGCCGCGGCGGCCGCGGCGATTTTCGTACTGGGTATCGGGCTCGGAGTCTTGGTAGGTAGGGGCGGACAATCCGATTCTATCTCGGTCAGCTTTGTACTCGACGCTCCAGAAGCGCGGGAGGTTTCTCTCGTCGGCGACTTCAATCAGTGGAGTTCCGGGACTAACGCTATGTATCGTGCCTCTCCGGAAAAACCTTGGGAAATAAAAGTGATCCTGCCCAAAGGACGCATGTATGTCTATAACTTTGTGATAGACGGCAAGCTTTGGGTCGATGATCCTACGGCATCGGAAAAAATCGACGATGGCTTCGGCGGCAAGAGCAGCTTGCTAAGGTTGTAGCATGAATAAAAACATTGCTTCACGGAGCACTCGCATTCTTATCACTCTAGTTCTGCTTTTCTCGACGAGAATAGCGGCCGCGCAAGAGGTCGAAGCCTGGTTCGCGCGCGCAAAGGAAGCGAACGCCTATGCATCTATAAAACCCGTGCTCCTCGCTCTCGCCGAGGAGTCACGTAGCGGAATGCTCACCGATAAACCCTTGGCTGACCGACTCGTTGAAGGTGCGAAAAAAGGCGTAGCGCCGCAAAAACTAGCCAGTGTTTTAAAAGAAGAGACATCGCGACTCCTCAGCGCCGCTACCGCCTTACGAGAACGCGAGCTCATGCCCACCGATCGCGTCGTGGCTACCAGGCTATTCACTCAAATCGACATCGCGCTTCGAGCGGGCTTCGATGTGGCGGATTTCGAAGCGGCACTCGATGGGGCGCTGAAAAGTCTTGGGAAAACGAAGGCGGTCCCGAGCAGAGCTATCGCGGTTCTCTCCGCGATAGCCGGAATTAGGCTCGAGAACAGCGAGCGCATCGAGCTAATCTCCGCCTTATCGGCAGGGCCTTTTCCCGACGATAGGCTTCAATCGGTTCGCTCTACTTGGGCAGGTATCGCCTCGAAAAATCTCTCGCCGGCGGAAACGGCAAAAATAATAGCAGAATCCTTCGGTCCCACTTTATTGCGGCCGGATCGCGACGCTCGTCCACTCGGTCCACCCGCAGGCTCGCACCCACTTCAGCCAGGACGTGGCGACGGCATGGGTCCGCCTACAACGCCTGGCATGCCAGCCGATAAACCAATCGGTCCCGGAAATACAACGCCCGGCAAGTCCGCGCAGAAACCAAGCGGGCACTAAAGCGGAAATAGTAAAAATAGCCGAACCTGCGCCACTCATAACGCGTGAAATATTAATACAGTTTGCGTTGCGAGATTTCCGAAATGGGCTTACAGTACATACTCAAGCGGAACCAGCGATCTACTGCAAAATCGCCAGTCCTCAAATTTTCAATCGCTCACCGGAGGTCGTCATGAAACGCATCGTCGCAGCAGTCGTACTGGCCGCGCTCGCGGCATCTGCAACACTCGCGCAAGCACCTACAATTGCCGAACTCAAAGGAAAAAGCGTCCAGATATCGCTATGGACCCATGAAGATCCAAACCGGATGCTCATTGAGCGGAAGTACATCGACGAGTTTATGGCAGCCAATCCAGGCGTGAAAGTCGATTATGTGACCACCCCTTCAAGCAAAATCTGGGAAAAGCTAACAACCGCGTTCGCAGCGAATCAGGGTCCGGACATTTTCAATGTTGTCATCACCTCGGCTGTCTCCTTTATCGAAAATGGCCGTGTCGCGCCGGTGAATTATAAAACAGTCGGTACCAAAAACGCGGCCGGTTACGAAGATCGCTATCTACCAGGCATGCTCGATCCAGTGCTCTCGGAGGGCGATTTCTACGGAATGCCGCTCGAAATCACCAATATGTGCGTGTACCTGAACCGAAAAATGTTTCGCGACGCCGGCCTCGACCCCGATAAGGACTATCCCAAAACCTGGGAAGATGTCATGGCGGTTTCCGAAAAGATAGCCAAACGCGACGGCCAAATTTTGACTCGTCGAGGTTTCGATTTTCGCTATGACGGCTACCTAACCACAGTCGTCCCAATGGTCGAGCAGCTCGGAGGCGAGCTTGTATCCAAAGACGGTAAGGAAGTAATCGCAAACGATGCCGCCTGGCTCAAAGTGCTTCAGTACCTCAAGGACTACGGACCAAACGGTAAAAACCTCGGCTCACCCACCTATGCCGCCGCACGTACGCAGTTCGATCTCAATAAAGATCAAGTGGCCATGTCCCTATCCGGCCTCTATCAGGAAGCCAGAATGAAAGCCTCCAATCCAGCTTTCTACAATTCAAAAGACTGGATGGTTATCCCCTTCCCGCATTGGAAGGACGCCAAGCGTCGCGTCACCGCGAATTATTCCGGCCACTACTATATGGTTAACGCTCAATCCGCCAAACTTGAACAGCTCGCTGCCTGGGCCCTCGTCAATTGGATGCTCTCGCACGGCGAAGAGTATCTTTCCTCGGTCGCAATAGTCCAACCCACAAAAGCGCTCTTCGAATCGCCTACCTACACGTCCATGCCCTACTCAAAAGTTTTCGAAAAAGACTTCGATGCCTCAAAAATCGTCTACATCGGAAAAATAAGCTCGCGCATCAACAACTTTCTCAAGGAAGCCTTCGAGTCCGTGATGCTCGGCGGCATAGAGCCAACGAAAGCCCTCGAAAAGCTTCGCAAAGACTGCAAAGCCTACTTAGCCGAGAATCCCTGATACATCACGGACTCGATCCCGCCGATGAAGCGGATCTATTACTACGAAACGGAACTGCGCGCAAAACCGAGGCACTCTTCTAAGCTGTAGAAAACTTCTACAACGCAGGCCGACGCCGCGCGCGCCGGCCTGCGCTATTCTTTCTTCAATAGGAAAACGATCGTGAGTAAAGGACCACAAAAACGCACACTTGAGGGTCGCAGGAATAGCTGGGGCTGGGTCTTCGTGGCTCCCGTTATCCTCTTTTTCTCGACTTTCTCCCTCTACCCCATACTCATGGCGATCTGGACTTCCTTCTTAAACAAGAAGCTCCTCTCGTTGAAGCCTCCGAAATTCGTAGGGCTTAAAAACTACGAAATCGTACTCGGCTCGGCCGATTTCTGGAACTCCGTGAGAGCGTCGGCCACCTTTTGCCTCGGGGTATTCATACCTGTCTTTACGTTATCCCTGCTTTTCGCTACCTTAATCTCCACGCGCCCGCGAGGCAAAAGAATCTACCAGTTAGCGCTCTATTCACCGGCAGTACTCTCTTCGGTCGTAACGGCCAGCGTCTGGCTCATCCTTTTCGACCCGCGAGGCCTCGCCAATCAATTGCTGAATACAATTATGAACACGCCAGGAATAGACCATAAATGGCTCGCGGATCGGAGCATGGTCCAAATTTCTACGATGCTCGTTTATATTTGGAAGGTCCTTGGCTACTACACAATCCTATTCGTCACCGGAATAGGTAAAATTCCGCAGAGCGTTCTCGAAGCCGCGACGATAGATGGAGCCAATGCGCGGCAGCGGCTTTTCCATATTGTCATTCCCCTCTTGAAACCGACGATGGCCCTCGTCTCGGTAATGATCTTCATATCTAGCCTAAAAACTTTTTCGACACAGTATCTATTTACCCAACGCGGCGCTCCGGTAGGGCCAGTCAATGTACTCACGCTAAACATCTATAACACCGCGCTTCACGATCAAAACCTTGGAAAGGCGAGCGTAATGAGCCTTCTTCTTTTCGCGACCCTTCTCCTCCTTTCATGGCTGCAAATACGCGCCGCTGGCTCGGGATCGGAGATCGAGTCATGAAGGCGACGGCACTATTCAGGCCTTTTGAGCGAGGCGTTCTCGCGCAACGCACGGGCAAGACCCTCGGAACGGCCTTCCTAATCGCCGTTTGCGGAATCGCGGTCGTGCCCCTCGTTTTCATGCTCGGCGCATCTCTCATGCCGGGCAGCGAAGTCGTATCGATCCCCTATCGTTGGATTCCCGAAGAACCGCGCTGGTCCAATTTCCACCGTGCCCTCTCGGGAAGCGACGGAAAATGGGCCTATCTACGCAATATTATGAATTCTCTTATTGTGTCCACAACAGTTGCCTCGAGTTCGGTCTTCCTAGCGTCGTTCGGCGGTTACGGCCTTGCAAAATTTAAATTTAAAGGCAGGAATACGGTATTCATGGGAATCATGGCCACTATGATGATCCCATTCGAAGCCGTCATGATCCCGCTCTATCTGACGGCAGTGAAACTCGGCCTTCAAGATTCTTATGCCGGCCTCATCCTGCCCTTCTTGACGAGCGCATTCGGCGTTTTTCTGATGCGCCAGTACCTTCTCGGCTTCCCAGATGAACTCTTGGACGCGGCGCGAATAGACGGTTGCTCGGAGCTTCGCATCTGGCGGAGCATCGTGTTTAAAAACGCGGGCCCTGCGGTGGCGACTCTCGCAATCCTCGCCTTTCGCGGTCAATGGGACAACCTGCTATGGCCCCTGCTCATCTCGCAACGAGAGGAACTTAAAACCATTCCAGCATATATAGTCCGATACACGGCTGACTTAGGCGCGGATGAGGGGCAAATGATGGCGGTCGCTGTCATCGCCTCTCTGCCGGTATTCGTTCTATTTTTCACAATGTCCAAGTACTTCCTCGGTGGCGCCGGGGTCTATTCGGGGAGCAAATCGTGATCGACCTGTTCATTTTCGACGAAGGCGGGGTTTTAATCCGTGATTACAATGTTCTGCCCGGCGCGGCGACTGCGCTCGGCATGAGTAGTGATGAACTTCGCCGTCTTCTTCCGCCAGAGATGGCAGCCTATTCACGCGGCACTATCGACAATACGGAATTTTGGAAACGTTTCACCGCGCGAACCGGTATTGCCCCGAAGGAAGATTATTGGCGGACGCTTTTCAAACCCACCCGCGACGAACCCACCTTCGCCATAGTTCGAGAACTAGCAGCCAAGTCGCGTGTTGTCTGCGGTACCAACACAATAGACTGCCACCATGCCATTAACGAAGAGCTTGGCATGTACGAGCCTTTTCATGTCGTCTACGCATCGCATCTTATTGGATTTGCGAAACCCGATCCCGCTTTCTGGCTTCATATCCTCGATAAAGAGGGCATATCGCCGGAGCGCGCTTTTTTCGTCGACGACAGCGCGGATAATGTAGAGGCTGCTCGCAATCTAGGCTTGGTAGCGCGGCTCTACACCGGCGCGACACAGCTCAGAGCCGATCTATTGGAACTGGGCGCCCAACTGCCCGAGACTCGGTGACAAACGAGTGTACTAGATCTGCTTGTAATCAAGGTCGCAAGCCGCTAATAGCGGCTCGTGACCTTGGTCGTTAATTATTTTGCCTGTGGTTTTCGGGCAATAAGCTCGATTTCAACCAGGGCTCCGAGCGGAAGAGCCTGAACGCCGATAGTGGAACGAGCTGGATATGGCGCGCCGAACCGTTTGGCATAGACATCGTTCATGGCGCTAAAATCGTTCATATCGCAGAGAAAGACATTGGCCTTGATCACGTCATCGGGCCCGAGCCCCGCAGAGGAAAGAACAGCGAAAAGATTGTCCAGGCAGCGCGCCGTCTGCTCAGATGCGCCTCCCTTCACGAGCTTTCCCGTTTGTGGATCGATCGGTGTTTGGCCGGATAGAAATACGAGTTCACCGGCATCTACCGCATGAGAATATGGACCCACGGAAACGGCCGTTTGTGGGGCAACATAAGCATATCGAGGCATGTGGCGCTCCTTTAAAAAGATTAGTTCGAGTGTATGCTTTCTCTCTCCAGACAGTAAGCTCTTGGTATTAATAAAACGGTAATAGTTCTAAACTGACTACATGAAAAACACCCGAATTGCCTTTCGCTGTAGATTATAGGAGGAGCCAGCTATTGTGCCAACTATTTTCCTCAGACAAGACCTAACCGATATAATTGACCATGGACACGTCGACAAAGTAGCCCCAGCTTCGGCCTTCATAAGGCAGAAAGGCTCTTTAGTTGTTATTCTTCTGTACTTCGCCTGCGCACAAACGGAGGCAGCGCTCGACCTTTATCGCGTCACGTCGCTACCCCTCGCCTTCACACGCTTTGCCGACCCTACTCGCATGACACACGGAACGGTTGTAGCCATAGTCGATGGCGATACGATCAAAGCGATTATCGCCGAACCTCGTTTCGAGCTCAAGGAACAGGAAACAATCCGGTTCATCGGCGTCGACACACCAGAAGTAGTCGATCCACGAAAACCTGTGCAGCGCTTCGGTAAGGAAGCGAGTTCTTTTACTAGCGAAAGGCTCCTTGGAACTGCCATATATCTCGCCTTCGATCGCGAGCTTCGCGACTATTACGGTAGGCTTCTCGCTTATATTTTTCTCGAAAACGGCACATGCTTCAATCTAACAATTATCGAAAACGGTTTCGGTTTCGCCTACGTGAAGTATCCCTTCCGCTTTATGGAAGAGTTCCGCGCAGCGGAACTTAAAGCACGCTATGGCAAAAAAGGATTGTGGGGACCCTAAATCGCCGACAAGTCCAAGAATATTCTCTCGGCATAGGCCCAAAACCCTGATAGCCAAGGAATCCTTCTTTTCTCCGCCACGACTAAAAATTGGCGTCTATGTACCTATAGTGAAGTACGCTCTTCTTCCATAGTCACTTTTCTACCTTGAGAACTCCCTGAAGCGATTACACTCTCATCGCCTACTCGCCAACGCCCGGTACGCGACTTTGGGAGAGTCGCTTAAAGTAACAGCTTTGCGTATGCTGCTTGGAAAACAGTTAAGGCACAAGCTATTCTAGCTTAATAATTTTCCAGAAAAGAGTTATTCAATATCGCTTAATCGGGGAAGCAGCGTCGTAGAAAAACTACTATCTCTATAACCAAAGCTATTACGGCACCAACTGAAGCATCACGTTCCTCGCTGATTAGAATCTTCCCGGTTATACACAGAGCGCCTTTTTCACCATTACCGGCGAAAAAGGCGCTCTAAATTAAACCTTACGGAAAATCACGCCTGGAATGAATACTATTTCCATTCGGCGTAGGTAGTACCGTCCTTGGAATAGGTCAAGGTTATCTGCATGATTTCCTCGAGCTTGAGCCCGAACCACTCGGCGACCTCGCCATCATCATAGACGCAGCGCAGATCATAAAGATCGATACCGAGTATGAGGAGAGCTTTCTCGTAAAGCGGAGGAAATGTAATCTCGACTTTCGAGCCGTTCGGGAGGGTGTCTACGCCAAGAACATCTTCTTCCCAATCATCGGATTGAGAGGGGGCGCAGTATACCTCATCGATCGTATACCCCGTCTTGTTGACAAGGGTAAAATCGAAAATCTGGGCGAACGACGCGGCCGCGAAAATGGCCAGAAAGCAGATCAGTAGCAGTGGCTTCTTCATTCCATGCCTCCATAGAAAGAAAATATGAACCGTCATATGGTTCGGAATAGTCATTTCCTGTACCGGAATTCCTGCCTTAACCGGATACGAAAAATTGATGGCTCCGAAACCCCGTGAATTCGGTTCGCAGACCGGCAACGCCGGCTATTGCACTTTCGTCGATGCGACTATCGCTGTCAAGCTAGAATACGGCGTACATAAGGATATATTTATCGCCATAGCCATTACGAAAGAAAGCCTTAGGCAGTGTCTTGCCAAAAGCCTTCCTGAACGTTGTGGCAAAGACGTTTCCAACGTCCCGCATGTAGTGCCTCGGCAACAATACCATCTACGATAAAAAAGCGTGTCGATTCGCGAGCATTGAAATAAAGGTCTCCATAAGCTTAGCATCGTACCCGACGCCTGCGCCTTTCATCAGTTCAGCCAGGGCATCTTCTTGAGTCATCGCCTTTTTATATACACGATCGGTGGTCATCGCATCGAATGTGTCGCAGATAGCCATTACCCGGCCTTCCTCGGAAATGCTAGAACCAACCAAGCCAAACGGATAACCCGAGCCATCGACCCGTTCATGGTGCTGTGAAATGATCGCGAAAATCTCCTCCCCGAAAGAATCTAAAATGAGTTCTTTACCGAGCATCACATGTTTCTGCATTTCCCGATATTCGTCCGCTGTCAGTTTCTCCGGTTTCGCGAGAATGTTCCCATCAATGAATATTTTTCCAATATCGTGATACCGGGCGGCTCGCAAAATATTATACAGTTTTTTGCCTGAGTACCCCAATCGAAGCGACATCGCATATACAAGCTTGAATACCCGACCGCAATGCTCGCTCGTATATGAATCTTTTACTTGTATACTTTCCAAAATTCCTGACACATTGGCTACAGAACGCTCTATCACCTTAAATGATTCCATGTTCACCGCATGCACTAGGATAATCGTTTCTTCATGCATATAAAGATTGAGATACTCATCCGATTTTCGGACAACCCTGAGATCTCCTGGCGAAAGCACCGTACCAGTCTCTAGATTCTCGGATTTACCACTCACGATAAAATAAGACTTCGCGGCGGTCTCAATGACCGGGCAATCGATTGAGAAACCGCTATTTGCGGGAAACTTGTACAAATTCACTTCGAGAGGACTTTCCTCATACTTTTTCGTGATTTCGGAGTTATTGAAGGTCGCGGTCAAGCCCTCGGGAGTTTCATGGGCTTTTATAATATAGAAGCCGTCCATAGCGCCCTCGCTAAATCCAGATATGCCAATTAAGCATACAAGAGCGGAATCCTACGGTCTATGATAGATTCCTATATCGCATAGATCGACGGATGTACGCTATACAAAATTCACTTGGAGTTAAGCGAGCGACAACAGGCATTTGCCCAAGATCGGCTGTTGTTCGCAGAAAAAAGCGACCTCAACGGGTCGCTTTAGTAAAATATGGGCCCTGCTGGACTTGAACCAGCGACCTACGGATTATGAGTCCGCAGCTCTAACCAACTGAGCTAAGGGCCCGAAACTGGAGCTAATATAGATACATATGGGCGAAAAAAAGTCAATCCAAAGAGCTCTTTAGCCGATTTCCTTAATGAGGATTTCGAGTTACCGCCTAGTAGGGAACTCCGCCTCCATAATGTATAATCAGAAAGTCTAGGAGCTAGGATGCGCAAGATCCCCGTAGTATCGAGCGATGAAAAGCTGAATGATATCATTCGTCGCGACTGTGCCCTCTTTGGAAACGAGTTTGCTCCTGTTTTTTTCAAAAATCGCGATGAGGTCATCGAGTTTATTAAGTATGACTTACCTGAGCTAAAAATCCTCTATTTTTCCGATAAATCAGCGGATTGCCTCGGGGTTTTAGAAGAAATCCAAAAAGATCCCTGGCTTCACTACGGCGGCATCATTGCCATACATAACAATCCTGACGAGCACGGTCTGATAGAAGCGATGCGTGACGCAAATATTGTCGCCGTCATTCGCCTCCGAGAGTTCATGGAAAATCTTCCGCGCATCCTGAAAATAGTCCGACAGAATAAGCAAATCCTTTTCCAAAGAGGGATTCAGCAGCATCTGCTCAAGGCGATCTCAGGGGCTTTGGTAATAGACAACGATCCGCTTGACGTCACAACTTATACAAACCTCGTCACCAATTATCTCTACAATGCCAACCTTATCGCCAAAGAAGAAAAAGAAAAGCTACATGTCGCCTTGCTTGAGCTTCTCATTAACGCGATCGAACACGGCAACTGCAAAATTAGCTTTGACGAAAAGACACGCTGGCTCGATAAAAACCACGACATCATGGCTCTAATCCGCGAGAAAAACCGAGATCCGACAATCAAAGCTAAAAAGGTTTACCTTTCGTACACCATTACCCCAGAAAGCTCCCGTTTTACAATCCGCGACGAGGGTGAAGGCTTCGACTGGAAAGCGCGACTCGCCGCGAAAGCTACAGAGCCAGGGCTCCATGGCATGGGCATGAAGATGGCAAAGCTTTACGTAAGCGATCTGTCATATAACGAAAAGGGAACCGAAGTCAGCTTTGAGATTCAGCACCATCGGGGTGAAGTAAACACGATTCCAAAAATCTTCGAGGGCACCCAGGAACAGCATTTTGTCGATGGTGAGTATATCTGTCGCGAAGGGGAAGAATCGGATTATCTCTTCTATATAGTCTCGGGTACCCTCTACGTCTATTCCAAAGGCAAGCTCGTCTCATCGCTTACGCCGGATGATCTTTTCATGGGAGAAATGTCTTTCCTTCTCTCGAATCGTCGTTCGGCGACCGTTCTCTCAAAAGGAGCTTGCACTCTGATAAAAATATCAAAACAAGATTTTGTTAACCTTATCAAAGAAAACCCACATTATGGGATATTTCTTGCCAGACTCCTCGCACAGCGACTCGCGCGACTGAACGCGCGTACTGCTAAGCTCAATACTGAATACCTCAAGCTAAAGGCGATCTGCGAGAAAAATGGTACCTTCCCACCGTTTTAATCAGCTTTCGCGTGCTCGAAAAGCATCCCGGTTACGCTTAATGAAGGGAACATGAAACGCCACATGGTCTCGGTACGCCTCAAGTAGCTCTTCGAGGCGAATTCTCCCACGAGATGGGTGTTTAATCCAATATGATGTCCATTCTTCATCAATGAGCGCGCGAAGGCTTGAAGCGACAGTGCTCCGTAGCCCCTTC